>Ga0233432_10001427_pt1 | contig 23194 bp, 23 predicted proteins | sample SI_122_August201_6_FD_179870 | JGI IMG/M metagenome (GOLD analysis project Ga0233432, IMG submission 179870) | Seawater microbial communities from Saanich Inlet, British Columbia, Canada - SI_122_August2016_10_MG | ecosystem: Environmental > Aquatic > Marine > Inlet | place: Canada: British... | reverse complement strand
TTTAAAACTAAAAGCCCTCGATTCTTTTAGGGCTTTCTTCTTCAATAAATACTAATAAAGATGTATTAAGTTCTTACGTGAAAAATTCCACACCACATATATTAATTATTGAAGATGAACCTGATATTTCCGAACTGCTTGAAAACAATCTTGAAACTGCAGAATATAATAAAGGAAGAAAAAAATGAGAAAACTAAAAGCCCTTTTGATACTTACTTTTTTATTATTTACGGTAGCTTTTTCTGAAAGCAAAATAAGTGGGAAAGTATTTTTTAATTACTCTAGCGATTTAAATAAAAAAGGATTTAATGCATTTAATATGAAACGTGCATATCTAACATTAGATAATGCAATTAGTGAATCTATATCGTACAAAGTAACATATGATATGGGGAAAAATGATAGTGGGAGTGCGCATACAGCATTTTTAAAAGTTGCAATGGTGAAATGGAAAACCACTCTTGGAGATGTTTCAATTGGGATGCAAGGAATGAATATGTTTAAAACCATGGAAAATACTTGGGGGCACCGATTCATTGATAAAATGCCAATGGATGTATATAAATTTTCATCATCTGCTGATTTAGGTATTGGTCTGAGCAAAACATTTGGTTCCATTTCTTCCAGTGCTCTTATCACAAATGGAGGAGGTTATAAAAAAGAAGAATTAGACTCTCATAAAAAGTTATCTGTCCATGTGGTGTATGGAGAATTAAAATTAAATAATAGTGATGGTTTTAATGGAGGTATAAGTCTATCAACAGAGCCTTATGATAAGGACTCACTTAACACAGAAAATACAAATGTGGTGGGTATATTTGCGGGTTATGCAGGGAATGGTTTTCGCGGCGGTTTTGAATTTGACACAAAAAAACAAGAAAATATCTCTGGACAAATTTTCTCGATATATTCGACCTACAAAATCAATAATAAATTATCTGTTTTAGCTAGATTAGATCAAGCAGATGAAGATATATCAGATAATAATAATGGAGTTCAAGCATTAATTACAGGGTTTCATTATAATGCTGCAAAAGGTTTGTCTATTGCTCCTACAATAAGATTTAAAGATACTGAAGGCTCAATCATCTTGAATTTTGAATTTAAATTTTAAATATTATTATAAATAAAGTAGTTTTATGGTTTAACATAACTTAGTTAAAAATTATTATGCTATTTGTAAGATATAACCTAAAATAGCTTCTTCTAGATTTTTTTACACATATGAAATTGCATTACAGCTTATTTTTAATAATTACAGGGCTTTTGTGGGGACAAAATAAAACTATCTCAGTTTTTGATTTTATGTCAAATGGATTGAAATCAAATGAAAAAGCACTTGAAATTGATTATTCTACTGAAGTGAAAAAAACGTTTAATAATTATATTAAAATGTTGAATGATGAGGATGCTGAAAATATATCACAATTTTTTTACTTCGATAGAAATATTTGGAACTCAGGTCCCGTATTCCATATTGGAGAAAATTCACCAATTGTTTTTAAAAATCCTAAAGAACTTGATTCATTTTTTAAAAAGTGGAAAAATTCTCCAAAAAATAAGAACATACATATTGAAATCGAACACATGGATGTAGTTCCAATTTCGGGTGGCAAAAAATCTAAAGTTTATAGTTTAGATGCTACATCTATACGTCGGAATATAAATGGCGAGATAATTAGAAATACAAGGAATCTATATTATTTTCAAACAGATAGAGTGAAAGGAATAAAAGGTCTTTTCACAAATTGGAAAGAATGGAAAATATATCTTGTATCTGAAGTAAAAATAGAAACTTGAAGATCTATTTAAGTAATGCGTAATATATTTTTATTTATATAATCTTTATACCATGTTAAGTAACTAATAATAACACCTTGATTTAACAATATAAATAAAACGCTGATATCCTGCATTAATGAAAAAAATATGGTCTCACCAGATCCATATTTCTATCCAAATACAAACACGAAAAATAAGATTGAAAATGACACAAAAATTTTTGACATTTTCTTATCAATGCTTTTTACGTTATCAAATATCCCCATTATGACTATTCCTTCGTATTTGTTTTCTTAATTTAAGTGAAAGAAGTATGGTGAAATACTTTTTAAATTTATACAAAGTAACTTGTCTATTTTCATATTATAAAAACCATTTTATTATAATAGAACTTGGATCATATTTTCCAGTTAAGATTAAATACAAAAATAAGATTCCAAAAATAATAAATATTATTACTGATAAACATCCAAAAGAAAATATTTTAAATAGTTCTTTTAATGAATATCTAAAAAAATCAAATATAAGCAGAATAGATTGCTTCATTTTATTAACTATTTATTTTTTGTAAATAAAAGACCGCAAAGAACGACAAGAACTACATTGAGGTAGTTTCCATCTTGAACTGAAAGTGCAAGAGTAAAACCAAAAGAAGCTGCAATGAAAAGTAGTCCTATTAGTTTCCACCTTGGAAGGGTTCTATCTTTTTTTATCCAATTAAACCTAAATTGTAACATTTTAATTAAATTATATAATATAAATTCATAGTTAGAAGTTATTTAAATGATCAAAGATAATAAAAGTATAAAACTACAAGAGGAGCCATCGAATTTCAGGTCTATTCGAGTACCCGATAAGATTTGGAAACTAGTAAAGAAGGCCTCAAAAGGAAGTGTCTCCACAAACGAATATCTGCTATCAATAATTGAGAATGATTTAATTAAAAGAAAGATGATTAAAAAATCGGATAGAAAAAAAAGAAAGATGGTTAAATCAAACAAGGAATAAAAATAGCCAGTGTTCTTTTAATGTATATTCTCAGTGTAAAATAAGAGGTTTTATTATGTCTTTTTTAAAAGTGCTACACAAATTTGAAATTGTTATTCTTGGTGAAAAAGCTAAAAATATTAAACCCAAAGATCACTGGAAAAAATATCGTAAGATAAAAAAAGCATGAGACATTTTTAAAATAATTGACAGAAGTTATTTATCTCATTTTTATTTTTCTGAAATTATTGATAACGATATAATCATCGTAAGGTATCACAATTGAAGTACAGGTTTAAAGAAAATTTAATTATTGTTCAATTTTTACTATTGTTGATTATTTCATCATGCTCGAAACAAAAAAAAGACCAATCCTCCAACACTGAAAGAGCAATCAAGAAAATAACAAAGTTAGATATTGAAAAAAGTAAAAAACGTTTATTTGATCAATATTCCAACAAACTTTTAAAAGAAAGACAAAACGAAATGGATGATTTTGAAATAGAAATTGAGGAATATAAAGTTAGGTTTGATATAAAATTTTTTGGATTTAAGCCGGCGAAAGGATGGGAATTATTTTTCTCACTTCATGGAGGAGGAGGTACTCCAGATTCAGTGAATGAAAATGCATGGGAAAGGCATAAAACATTATATGAATTGAAAAATGGTATATTGTTAACCCCTAGATCGCCGACAAACACATGGAATATGTGGCATCAAGATCATGTCGATCTTTTTCTGAATAGATTAATTCAAAATATGATTGTATTTCACGATGTAAACCCCGATAAAATTTATCTTATGGGATATTCTGCAGGTGGCGATGGAGTCTATCAGTTAGCTCCAAGAATGGCAGATCGGTTTGCTGCAGCTGCAATGATGGCAGGACACCCAAATGATGCAAGTCCATTAAACTTGCGTAATATTGGCTTTACTCTATTTATGGGTGGCAAAGATTCAGCTTATAATCGTAATGGCGTTGCATTAGAGTGGAAAGATAGATTGAAAATATTAAAAAATAATGATCTTGAAGGTTATGAACATCATATTGAAATATATGAAGATAAAGGACATTGGATGGGGGGCTTAGATACGACAGCTATATCATGGCTCTCTAATTATTCGAGAAATCCAAATCCAACAAAAATAGTATGGATTCAAGATGATGTTACCCATAAAAGGTTTTATTGGTTAAAGGTTGAAAACCCAATAAAAAATTCTTTAATAATTGCAAGCGTTGACAAACAGGAAATTGATATTGAAAAAACATCAGTAACAAAATTTGTAATTCAACTTAATGATGAGATGTTAGACATGGATCAACCTGTAGTTGTTAATTATTTAGGTAATGAATTATTTAATGGAACAGTATTAAGAGATAAAGAAGTCTTGAAGCAGTCAATAGCTGAATATGGAGATCCTAATTCATCTTATTATGGTCTTATCCCAATCTCTATTGATGCTGTGGAATGATGATGCTCTTTTAAGATTTAAATAAAATTAAGCGAGATAAAATTTATGAAAGATGTGTTATTTATTTGTACCGCAAATATTTTCAGGAGCCGTTTCAGTGAAGAGGTTTATAACTCTCTAGCATTAAATGCTAATATATCAAGTAAAGCTTTTTCAGCAGGTCTGATGGTTGGGGAATATAAGACTAGAAAAATATATGAACCTGCTTTAAGACAACTAGAGCTTTTAAAAATAGAACCTTTGAGAAAAAACGAATTATCTGTTCATGTTAATGACATAAAATTGGATAAATATAAAAAAATAATTTGCATGGATCAAAATGAGCATTTTCCAATGGTAGAAGCAAATTCAAAATTGAAAGCATATGACATAGAATATTGGGAAATAGTTGATGAGCAATTAGTTTCAAGCAATATTTCACTACCTTTATGTTATGATAAAATAAAAAATTTAATTTCAGAATATCCTTTTGATTAACAATCAACAAAATTTCAGAACAATAGATCATTCTATTTTGTATTTATTACAGATCAGGTATATTATTAATAAGTATAATTTAAATTTTTAATAGGTCAAGCTCTTTGGAAGATCTTATAAGAGAATATATAGCACGCTTTCCTAAAGAAACCAATGCCATTGATGTTCTGGATTTCTTTAAAAATAGTGGATCAATAAGAGAGAATGATTTTAACGGTCATTTCACTGGATCTGCGTGGGTTCTAAATCCCTTTAAAGACCGTGTTTTAATGACACATCATAAAAAATTAGGTATGTGGTTACAGCTCGGAGGACACTCAAATGGAGAAACTGATTTATACAAGGTCGCATTACGTGAAGCAAAGGAAGAGTCTGGAATTCAAAAAATTATAGGGTTGAGCAACAATATTTTTGACTTAGATATCCATATTATACCTGAGCAAATTGATCAACCATCTCATAAACATTATGATATCCGTTTCTTATTTGAAGCAAACCCTAAAGAAACAGATATAATTATTAGTGAAGAGTCCCATGATGTAGATTGGATACCATTGGATAAAGTTCTTACTCTTAATTCTGAATATTCAATAAAAAGAATGGTTCAGAAAACTAAACTTTTAAAAGCAGACAAATCGATCTTGGGTGATTAAAAACATAAGTTTCATTTATAATTTCACTAAATTAGTTTTTAATAAAAATAGGATTCAAATATATGTCTCTTCAAGACTTAGGAAACCTTGGTGAATTAATTGCTGCATTAGCAACTGTATTAACACTAGGTTATTTAGCCATCCAATTAAAGCAAAATACCAATGCCTTAAGATCTCAGACCTTCCAACAAAGTAGTATGGATATGAGCATGACTGCTAATGCTATCTCAAGTAATAATGAGCTTGCTTCAATTCTAATTAAAGCAAAAGATAATCAAGATGATTTAAACCCAGTGGAGAAATTGAGATTTCACTTTTGGATGCTAGTTGCAATTAGAAGATTTGAAGCTATCTATGTTCAAAAAGAATATGGTTCTATTGATTCAATTAGGATAGAGGGGTTTGAATATTCAATTATTTCATTGCTTGCTAATGGTGGAGCTTCAGAATGGTGGAATTCAACAAAAAATGCTTTCAGCATTGATTTCGTTAATTATGCTGATTCAAAATTAGAAAGTGGGAAATATAATATCTCAATACACCCAACAAATAAAACTAAATAACTTATTTATAATCTTAAATAATTATTAATGGATTTTAAATCTATTTTTGCCATATCTGTTATTTGTGTTCTCGGAGCTATCTCTCCAGGTCCAAGTTTAGCTGTAGTTATAAAAAATACTATTCAAGGGGGTCGTAAAAAAGGTGTATTAACTGGTATTGGTCATGGTTTAGGCTTAGGTATATATGCTTTTATATCAGTGCTGGGTATTTCATCTTTAATTACTGATAACAAAGAACTTTTTATCATGCTACAGATAATGGGTTCTTTCTTTTTAATTTTTTTAGGCAGTAAAATGATCTTTAACCGATCGAAAAGAGAGCTGATTAAATTTGATAAAAAAGAAACGAGTAAAGGCTTTTTTGAAGGGTTTATGATCTCATTTTTCAACCCTAAAATTCTGATGTTTTTCACTGCAGTCTTTAGTCAATTCATGGCCGATGATTTAACCTTAGTAGATAAAATAATAATGGCTACAGTTGCCGGTGCTATTGATATTACATGGTATGTATTTGTTGCAATCATACTAGCTGGAACTAAAGTCCTACATGCCTTAGAAAAACGATCTATCTATATTGATAAAATAACAGGTTATATATTACTAATCTTAGGAATATTAATGCTGATAAAGCAATTTATAGATCTTTAAGGTCTTTAAGCAGTTGCTGTAACATATCTTTAGCATCTCCAAAAATCATGATTGAATTATCATAGCCAAATAATTCATTTTGAATACCTGCAAAACCTGTATTCATTGTTCTTTTATTGATAATTACAGTTCTTGATTTATCCACATCTAAAATTGGCATTCCAAAAATAGGAGATGTAGTATCATGTCTTGCAGCAGGATTAACGACATCATTTGCACCAAGTACCAATGCAACATCACAATCTTCAAACTCTGAATTTATTTCATCTAGATCTTTAAGCTGCTCATAAGGAATATTTGCTTCCGCTAATAAAACATTCATATGTCCAGGCATTCTTCCTGCAACTGGGTGTATTGCATATAAAACTTGCTTGCCTTGTGCTTCTAAGTATTCTGCAACTTCACGAGCAGAATGTTGTGCTTGTGCAACAGCCAGACCATAGCCTGGAACAATGATAATTTTTTCTGCAGCGTCAAAAATCATTGCTGCTTCTTCAGTAGAATAGCTTTTTATTGCTACCTCTTTTCCAGAAGTACTACTTGAAGATTCTTGTTTTAATCCTACTGCACCAAATATCACATTTGCAAGGCTGCGATTCATACCTTTACACATAATATTTGTTAGAATAAGTCCAGATGCTCCAACTAAAGCCCCTGAAATAATCAAACCGTTATTCATTAAAACAAAACCTGTCGCAGCAGCAGCTACTCCAGAATATGAATTTAATAATGAAACTACCACTGGCATATCAGCTCCACCAATAGGAATAGTAAGAGTTATTCCAAGAATTGCTGAAATTGCGATTAGGTAATAGAAATATTCTATTTCAGTAGGAGAGGAGATAGATAATAATATACCAACTGCCAGCAATGTAATTGCTAGAAGAGCATTAAGTAATTGCTGTCCTGGAAATACAATAGGCTGCCCACTGATAAAACCTTGTAACTTTCCAAAGGCAATAAAACTCCCAGTTAATGTAAGAGTACCAATAAAAACTGAAATGCTTATAGTTGAAATAGTAAAAACACTAATTTCTCCACCTTTTAAGAATTCTGCTGCGGCAACCAGAGCTGAGGCGCCACCTCCAAATCCATTGAAAATAGCAACCATTTGAGGCATTTGAGTCATTTCTACTTTAGTTGCGAACAGAGCTCCAATAATGGATCCAATTATCATACCTATAAATATGAGCTTTAAATCAATTTGACCATTAGATAATAATGTAGCTACTATTGCTATCAGCATACCTAAAGCGGCAATAAAATTTCCTTCTCGAGCTGTTTTGGGATGACTTAATTTTTTTATTCCAAGTATAAATAATACTGAAGCAAGAACATATGATAGGTTTGATAAGAGCATGGTCTTCCTTTATTTTCTTTTAAACATTTTTAACATTCTATCTGTGACCATGAATCCGCCTACAACGTTGACAGTTGCAAAAATTACGGCTAAGAGTCCTAGGTAGCTACCTACTCCACCATTTAATTCTGTAGATATAATAGCCCCAACTACAGCAATTCCAGAGATTGCATTGGATCCACTCATTAATGGTGTGTGGAGTGTCGGAGGTACTTTTGTAATTATTTCAACACCAACAAAAATTGCTAAAATAAAAACTGTAAGAATATTTATATCCATAATTTATAATTCCTCTAAGGCTGTAGATGTTTGTTTATTTGTTATCTTGCCCCTGTGTGCAAACATAGCTCCCGAAATTATCTCATCTTCCAAATCTAAGTTTAAGGCACCGTCTTTAATCATATAATTTAAAAAAGAAGTAATATTCTTAGCATAGAGTTCACTTGCGTGGACTGGCATTGTCCCCGGAATATTTGATGTTCCATCAATAGTAACTTGGTTGTGCTTAATTACTTCATCTTTCTTAGTTAGCTCACAATTACCACCATTTTCAGCAGCTAGATCCATAATGATAGATCCAGGTTTCATTGACTCAACCATTACTACCGGAATTAGTACGGGAGCAGGACGTCCAGGAATAAGCGCCGTAGTTATTACTACATCAGCCTTAGACACATGTAAATGCATTAGTTCTTGTTGCTTTTGTTTGTATTCCTCAGATGTCTCCTTCGCATATCCACCTTCGCCTATACCATCATCTGAATCAGATTCTACTTCAATAAATTTAGCACCAAGAGACTCTACTTGTTCTCTGACTACTGGGCGGACATCAAATGCCTCAACCTGTGATCCAAGTCTTTTTGCAGTTGCAATTGCTTGGAGTCCAGCGACTCCGGCTCCGATAATTAAAACTTTTGCAGGTCTAATTGTTCCTGCTGCAGTCATTAATAATGGCATGTATACGCCTAATTTGGTTGCTGCCAATAAAACAGATTTATATCCTGCGATATTTGCTTGGGACGATAAGGCGTCCATTTTTTGAGCTAACGTTGTTCTTGGAATAAGGTGCATTGAAAAACCTGTTATTGATTTTTCTTTAATTGTTTTGACATATTCCAATTCTCGAGTTGTCTGGCAGAAGGATATAATACATGACTCACTTTTCATCTTTTTGATTTCATCAAGTGATGGAGCAATGACTTTCAATACTATGTCTGCTTCTGCATATGCTTTTAAGGGATCCTCAACAATGACCCCACCTTTATTTTTGTAGTCTTCATTTGAAATAAAGGACTCTAGACCTGCATTTGATTCAATATGAACTTCTAAACCTGCTTTTATTAAATCTTTTACTGTGTCTGGAGTTGCAGAGACGCGTGTTTCATTTCGTGATTTTTCTTTAGGTATAAATACAATCATTTTCGTTTTCTTTTTAATGTACGTTTTTAAATACGGGGCTGAAATTAATACGAATAGTTGCAGATTTCATCCTGAATTAAGTTCTATTTCTAACTTAAATTTCTAAATAAAAAAAATATGGTAAAAATGAAATATACATTTATAGTATCGCTATTCCTTTTTTCAGGTGCTTTTTCTGAAACAATCCTTATCCCTGGAGATTACAACTCAATACAACTGGCTATTGATGCTGCAAGTAATGGGGACTCCTTAATTGTGTCTCCTGGTACATACTCAGAAAATATAGATTTTTTAGGAAAACAAATATTAGTTAGTTCTGAATACTATATAAATGCTGATTCATCGCTAATTGCTTTAACTGTAATTGATGCTGGATCAAATGCAAGCGCTGCCACTTTTAAAAATAATGAATCAGCTTCTTCTATCCTTCAAGGGTTTACCCTCCAAAACGGAGTTGGGAATAGTGAAGATCCCGATGATAATGGTTCTTTTTTTACTTATGGGGGTGGAATTTATTTTGAAAATAGCTCTCCTACAGTAAAAGATTGTATTATTCAAAACAATACCGCAGATCAAGGCGGCGGTGGAGGTCTATTCTGTTATAATGCTTCACCTGTTTTTTTTAGATGTTTAATAACGGGTAATGCTACAGATGATGTAGGCGGTGGCTTATATGCAAGGGAGGGATCTGAGCCTAAATTTTACAATTGTGTTTTTCAAGAAAATACTGCTGAATTTGGTGGTGGATGTTATCTCCGTAATGAATCTTCTCCCGAGATGGAAGATGTTGTCTTTATAAATAATATTGCAAACAATTCTGGAGGTGGAATATCACTTAAAGATAATGCTGACCTGTTGGGAACCAATATTGAAGTAGTTGGTAATGAGGCAGATGGACTTGGAGGTGGACTTTACATTAATAATGCTGACCCATCATTTAGTTTTTTATTAATTGCTGACAATATTTCTTCATCAGGTGGAGGTGGGTATATACGGAACAATTCTTCTGTCGATTTTACAAATACAACTATCTCTAATAATTCAGCAGGTTTATATGGTGAAGGTCTTTACATAAGAGATGAAACGGACTTAAGTTTTCAAAATTCAATAATTTGGGGAAATGGGTCTAGCCAGATATATTTTAGGTCGAATGGTGAAGAGGTTGAAGTCACAATAAATTATAGCTTAGTTCAAGATCTGCAAGATGGAATAATACAGAATGATAATGGTTTGCTTATTTGGGGGAACGGAAATTTTGATGAAGAGCCATATTTTTGTAATGCACCCTCAGGAGACTACTACATTAGGGAAAACTCTCCTTGTCTTTATGGTGGAGAAGAAGGGGCGCTTGTCGGATGCTTTGCTCCTGGTTGTGGTCCAATAAATGCAGGACCTGTTTGGTACATCGATGCATCGGGTAACGACGAAAATGATGGAAGTCTTACAGCCCCATTTTCAACGATTCAGCGAGCTATTGCAATCTCTGTTGATGGCGATACAATTAGGTTAAATGAAGGTGTTTACACGGAAGAAATAGATTTCCAATATAAAAATCTAGTTCTTGAATCAATGGCATATTTTTCAGATGATATGCAACTAGTTCAAGAAACGAGTTTTGGTTCGAGCCTTGTTGGTGGAAGTTGTTTTGTCCTAGATGGACCTTCAAACAATAATGCTGAAATAAGAGGTCTGTCATTTAAGGGCGGATCTGAGCCTAATGGAGGAGGATTAGTAGTCTCTAACTGTTCACCAAAGTTTGAAAATTTAATTATTGAAGATAATAATGCTGAAATTGGAGGAGGTCTCTATCTCTCTGATTCTGACGCTGAATTCAATAATGTCGTTGTGAGAAATAATGGCGCAAACCTCGGTGGTGGGATCTATGTTTCTGGTGGTTCACCTGTTTTTACTAATTTATTGCTCTCAGAAAATGTTGCATATTGGGGAGGTGGGATCTATACTCAGAATTCAAATTTCAATGTTATATATTCAATAATAACTAAAAATGAGTCTTTTATTGAAGGTGGTGCATTATATCAAAATGGAGGAATAAGCAATGTTAGTTGGACATCGTTTGAGGATAATAATGGATATGATTATGGAGGTGCAATTGTTGTTAATCAAGCTACTTCAAGACTAGACCAAATTACGTTCGCTGGAAACTCAGCGGGAGTTGGTTCTGCTATCTCTATGAATAGTTCAGATGTTGTAATCTCAAATTCTATACTATGGTCAAATTCTGAATCATTATTCTATTCTCCTGGTGAAAGCGGTGTGACTTCTTTAGAAATTTCATTCTCAAATATCCAAGAAGGTATTGATGTATTGAGTGAAATGAGTTCGGTTATATTGACAGATGGAGGGAGCAATTATAATGTGAATCCTATATTTTGCGATATTGATGTTTCTCAGTACAACCTGCAGGAATCATCTAGCTGTTTAACCATGTCAGATTCTGGTGGCGTTATTGGGTCTCATTTACTTGGCTGTGATCAAGTTTTATCAACTTTAAAGGAAGCCGTCCCTGTTAAATTTTCTCTAATGCAAAATTATCCAAACCCCTTTAACCCATCAACTAACATAAAAATTGAAATTCTTAACCGTGAATTTTATGATCTATCGATATATAATTTAAGTGGACAATTAATAATCAAACTTTTCTCTGAGATAAAAGAATCTGGTTTCTATACTGTTAATTGGAATTCTTTAAACAAAAATGGATTTAAAGTCCCAAGTGGTGTGTATGTATACGTACTGAAAAATTCAAAATACAGACAAACAAAAAAGATGATTTTAATGAAATAGTGACCTAAAGCACTTAAGGCTAGTTATTGGCCCTCTTTGTATTTACTTTTTAGTAGATTTTAATTGTAAAATTATTAAAGAGATAAAAGTTAACATAATTAAATATATCGTTTTTGGTGTTTTTTTATTGTTCCAGATTGCATTTGGTCAAGATATTAATGGGTTTAATGGTCATTGGACAGGAACTGAAGATTTAACTTCGCCAACGTTATCCTATCAATACAGAAATATCTCAATACAGATTAGTGAGGGTGGTGACAGAGAAGGACTTTTAGTTTATAATTCTTCGTCAAGTTTTCTTTATAATCAAGATTTAAGTTGGGCTTATCACTATTTGGGGTATGATAAGGATAATAACAAAATCACTTTTATGAGACGATTCCTAACTCCTCTCGGAGTTCTTGGATATGAAGCGGTACATTATAATATTTTAGAATATACAGAAGATTTTTTATTAGCTTCCCATGAGTCAATTTCGGGTGATATCTTTCATCAAATTCGAGTCGAGAAAAATCTTTTAGGCCTCGACAAAATAACACCAGAAAAATTTACCGTTATTAGTAATTATCCTAACCCATTTAACCCTAAAACTAAAATTGAAATATTTATTGAAAATGATTCACATATCACTCTAGATATTTTTACAATTAATGGTCAAAAAGTCAGAACACTTTTTGATGGTAACCTTTTATCGGGTGTAAATAACTTCACATGGGATGGTAAGAATGGTTCTGGTGAAAAGGTTTCAAGCGGTACATATATAGGTACATTGATAAAAAATGGTTCTCTAATTGGCAGCAATAGAATGCTGATGATTAAGTAAGTAATGTTTCACTTACTTAAATTTTAGTTTGAACTAAGGAAGTATAAGTTAGTATTTTTACAGATGATATATCAATTCTTGCATGCTGTGCGATATGTTTTAGTCGCAATACCTTTTTTATCATACTTAAGTGCTACCTGGTTTGATGAAATACCAAGAGAAATAAGACTTCCAGATGGTAGTATGCTTGATTGCTACGTGACTGGTGATCAATATCTCAGGCGATTACATGATGAGGACAACTATACAATTGTACTGAATAAAAATGATGGTTTTTATTATTATGCTGAAAAAAATTCTTCGAATGAATTAGTCCCTTCAGCGTTCAAAGTTGGATCAGTTGATCCTGAAGAAATAGGCTTTGAGGCCGGTCTTTCATTTGGGTATGATGAATATATTTCAAAGAAAAATTTTTATGAGGATGACAATAGTGGATCTAGACCTAATAGGGATGCTCCTAGTTCTGGAGAAATTTCACAAATAAATGTCTTTATAAGGTTTGCAGATGACCCTGATTTTCCTCAACCGAGGTCTTATTATGATGAAGTCTTTCAAACAGAATTAGATGAGCCTTCTCTGAAACATTACTTTCTTGATATATCTCATGACTCTTTAACAGTTAACACAGAACATTATCCAGGAACATTTACAGGTTCTAATACTGCTTACATAGATTCATACAATAGAGCATACTATGAACCTTTTACAACAGCAAATACGCAAGGTTATAATGGTGATGCTGAGAGATCTCAAAGAGAGCATGCGCTATTAGCGAACGCTCTAAATGCAATATCTTCAAATATTTCACCCTCGGTAAATGTAGATGCTAATGATGATGGCTTTGTTGACGCAGTTTCTTTTGTCATATACGGAACACCTGGGGATTGGTCTGATTTATTATGGCCACATAGATGGAATCTTTATTCACAAGATGTGACTATTAATGATGCTCAAGTTTACGATTATCTATTTATGCTCTCTGAATCTTGGTATTTTAATGTTGGGGTTCTATGTCATGAATTTGGTCATGTTCTAGGGGCCCCAGACTATTATCATTACTCCTCAAGCGGTGCTCCTACACCAGTAGGGGGTTGGGATCTTATGGCGTCAAATAGTAATCCTCCACAGTTTCCGAGTGCTTTTACTCGTTGGAAATATTTTAATTGGGGTGAGCTAACGGAAATCACACAAAGTGGAAGGTATACATTAAACTCCTTACATGAAGTAGAGAATAATGCATTTAAAATTGCTTCAGCTAATTCTGATTCCGAATATTTTGTTGTGGAGTACCGAAAGCAAGAAGGGATGTATGATGCTAACGCTGTGGGTAACAGATCAGGTTTAGTTATTTATAGAGTTAATACGGAGGCGGGTAATGGTAATGCTCAAGGACCCCCTGATGAGTTATACGTCTATAGACCGGGTGGTTCGATTAATAGTAATGGAAGTTTTGAAACAGCACCTTTTAGTTCAGATTACGGTTTAACTGAATTTAATGATAATTCTGATCCAGCATGTTTTTTATACAATAATGGTAATTCAGCTGATGGGGGCCTTAATATTTATGATATCTCCAGCTCTGATGAAACAATCTCTTTTACAGTTTCTTTTGGTTACCCTGAGTTAGTTGTTCTTCCTGAGAATCTTAGTTTTGATCTGCAATTAGGACAGAGTCAAAGTCAAGTAATTGAAATAATAAACAATGGGGATTTTGAGACAGTCTTGAATTATGAGGCAAGTTTAGTAGGTGAGGTTCCATTTAATAATCCACAGGGGGGTCCTGACCAAGGTGGCTATTATTGGTCTACAGTTTCAGACGAGGATGAGGGCTCTGCATCTAACTGGGTTGATTTAACAGATTTAGGAATTCCACTTTCTCTGAATCATAACGATTATTTTGCTAGTCAAACAATCGATCTTCCTTTTGATTTTACATTTTTTAATGAACCCTATGATTATGTACAAGTGAATGCTAATGGTTGGATTGGCTGGGATAGTGCGAATGAGCAAGTCTGGTTAAATGATGAGCTGCCATCAAGTAGCTTGCCTATGCCTGCAATTTTTGGATTTTTTGATGATCTAAATCCAAATAACACTAATGGAAACTCTAATTCTGCAGGCGATATTTACTATCATTCAAATGATGAAAGAGTTATAATTTGGTTTAATAATGTTGTTCGTTGGAATACTACTGATTGGGGTGAGTATGATTTTCAGATCATCTTGTATCCCAACGGATCCTTTGATATCAATTACAAAACTATGAACGGTACTCTAAATTCTGGAACAGTGGGTTACCAAAATCAAGATGGCTCTCAAGGCACTCAGATTGTTGCAAACCAACAGTACATCTCTAGTGATATGAGTGTTATGGTTAAAGCTGTTGAAGATGAAATTCCATGGGGGGTACTCACCTCAGAAACAAATAGTCTTATTGGAATTTTAAATGGCCAAGAATCAAATTTTATCAATCTTCAATTGGTGACTGATGATCTCTCTGAAGGTACATACACTGCATCGGTTAACGTCACATCTTTAGATGCAGATCCAGTTTCTGTCCCTGTGACTTTGAATATTATTGATGGTGTAATTATTCCGCAACTTCCTGTATTGGATATATCTTCATCAAATACAGGGATTGTCGATTTGCCAAATGATATAGATTCTATATTTTTAAATGTTGCGAGTCGATATACTCATGTCCAAACACCAAATGGTGATTATATCCAGTTTTTAATTCAAGATCAAATAACTGAAGAAATGGTAGTGCATGTAAGAAGTGTACTTGAATCGTTTCTATCAAATATTCCAAATTCTAACTATGGTAGTAATAAATCATCAGTAGCCAATTCAATTGCATCAAGTAATGCAATTATGTTTTTGCTTAACGATGAAGATGAGTATGAATCCCCCTATTTAGTTGCTCTTTTTGATTCTGGAATAAAAGGGCAAGACTTACTTTCGACTGAGATTTTCCCGGAAGGTGTTGTGGAATATAATCAAAACTCAGCTAGGAATGCGACATATGAAGAGATCTTACACTTTGTACATGGTTATGGTATCCAGCCAGCAATTCCATGGATGCAAACTGAATTATTAGCTTTAATGAATCAAGCTATTGAAAATGATTATTACAATCCTCTATCAGATTTGCCGGTTGATGATTATGATGAAGAGTATTTGGCTATGGGTTTAGAATGTTATTTTGGTTTATGGGCGCACAACCCTAATAATGATGGGTATTCTGGCGATAACGAATATGCTTTCAATACAAGGCGGGCGATGGAATTAGGTGATCCTCAGTTATATGAGCTTATAAAAGATTTTTTTGGAGAAACATTATTATATACTCCTCTACTTCCTGTTGATTTTGAAGGGACTTTTTCAATTAGTTATAGCCCTGAAATCCCTTACACTCATAAGTCTCAATATTTAAATAATGTTTCGCTCTCTGGTACCTTATCCGCAGATGTACTGGGAAATGATAAGGATAATAGGCTAGAAGGTAATTCGGCTACAAATTATTTTAATGGACGGCTAGGTGATGATATTATTATAGGCTATCAAGGAATTGATCGATCTATATACTCAGGCATTAGAGATGAATACATGCTTATTCCATCTGGTACTATTCTTGATTCTTCATTTCAAATTATTGATTTAATTCCAAACCGTGATGGAATTGATACGTTACATGGGATAGAGGAATTAGAATTCAATTCAGTTGTATATAGTATTTCGGAGATGTTGGAGCAAGAGAAAGAAAACTTCTTTCCGGTTAACTATTTATTAAAGTCACCATATCCAAATCCATTTAATCCAGTAACGCAAATTAATTTTGAAGTTCCAAAACAAAGCTTCCTAACAGTTTCAGTTTACAATCTAAATGGAGAACTTGTTGATGTGCTCACTGAAAAAGAATATAGTCCTGGGCGATATCAATTGAATTGGAATGCTGAGAATCAACTTGGGCAATTCGTCTCAACTGGCATGTATTTTATCCGGCTTTCGTCGGGCTCTTTCAATCAAACAAAAAAAATACTTTTTTTAAAGTAGTATAATGTAAATGTGAGTATAATCACACTTCTTTTCGTTTATCTTTTTAGTCGAGTAATCCGTAAAATAAACTTATAGGTAAATAAAAAATTAAATTTTTCAAAAAATAGAAATAAGGAGAAGCAATAAAATGAATCTCAAACGTAACTCAAACTCTGGTTTTACAATGATAGAAATTATGGTTGTAGTTGTAATCGTTGCTATCTTAGCAGTGATTGCACTTCCAACTTACTTGACTTATGTTGAAAGTGGTTATGCTTCCGAGGCAAGAACTGTAATGTCAAATATTAATAATGCTTCAAAGATGTACTATCAAACTCGAGGAGAGTGGCCATCTGAAGTTGACGAGCTGGAAAGAGCTGGGCAACTTGATGTCAGCCGTTCTACGAAATTAAAATGGACTTTTGATTTACAGTTAAATGATCAAGGTGGAAGAATCACAGCAAGTAGTACTGAAGAGATGTCCGGTGGCCCGGGGAAGCAAGTTGTGTATGATGCAGATTTAGGTAAATTTACTGGGTATGGTTCACCAGAAGGAGAATAGCTTTCGATGGACCTTAATAAACTGCTTTCATATTCAGTAGATAGTGGAGCATCAGATTTGCACTTAAGTGTTGGATCTATTCCAATGGTTAGAATCAATGGTACAATGCAGAGACTTAATATGGAATCTCTCATTCAAGAAGACATGGATTCTATTATCAAGCAATGCATGGATTCAGAGCAAATAAAAACATTTGAAGAAAGAAAAGAAATCGATTTTTCCGCTAGTTTAGAGGGTAAAGGTCGATTTCGTGTAAATATTTTTAATCAAATAAAAGGTTCTGCTGGTGTTTTTAGAACTATTCCGGAGGTAGTAAAAGACTTTGATGACTTAGGTATTCCTCCAGTATTGAAAAGCCTAGCAATGATTAACAGGGGATTAGTCCTTTTGACAGGTCCAACTGGATCGGGTAAGAGTACAACGCTAGCAGCAATGGTTGATCATATTAATATACAAAAGAAATGTCACATCATTACTATTGAAGACCCTGTTGAATATTATCATGAGACAAAAGAAAGTTTGATCAATCAGCGAGAGCTAGGTGTTAGTACTCATAGTTTTGCAAATGCTATGCGATCTGCTTTGAGAGAAGACCCTGATGTTATCTTAGTTGGAGAGATGAGAGACCTTGAGACAATCTCATTAGCTCTTACAGCCGCAGAAACAGGTCATTTAGTTTTATCAACATTGCATACATCTAGTGCAGTAAAAACTATTGATAGAATAATTGATATTTTCCCATCGGGACAGAAAGGACAAATACGTTCGATGCTTGCCGAGAGTTTGGAGGCTGTTGTCGCTCAAAAACTGCTTAAAACAAAAGATGGTAAGGGACGAATACCGGCTTGCGAAATAATGATTGCAAATACTGCAATTAGAAATCTAATTAGGGAAGATAGAATTTATCAGATTCCATCAATAATCCAATCTGGAGGCGTTGAAGGAATGCAATCACTTGATCAAGATCTTCAGAGGCTTGTGTCTAAAGGTGAAATTGAAAGGAAAATGGCTCAAAGTATTGCCGAAAACCCAAAGCTATTTGCGCAAAACACATTATAATTGACATGAAAAAGACTAGCTCTGGAATTAGCTTTATTGAAGTAATGACTGCAACCGTTGTTATTTCCATTGCTTGTGTTGGACTCATGATGGGTGTTGTTCATGCTAGGGGCGAACTACATTCTTTAGAAATTAAAGAACGGGCGACAGAGGAGCTTCTGAATTATATGGAGTTTTGGAAAGGTAGAGTTGCTGATGGAAGGTTATCGCCAAGCGAGCGTGCCGGTGATCCTGACGGTGATGCAATATATTTAGTTGGTGGACTCAATCAGAAAAATTCAATCGAAGCAAAGTTATACTATGATCTACGTAGATTAAATGGTTTTAATGAGTTTGGTTCAACTGATTTCACTAGATATGAATTGGAATGTTGGATAAAGTGGTCAGACCGTTTCTCTTCCCCTAGTTCAAGATATTCTAGTCGTGTAAACAGAGAACGAAAAATATCAACTATTATGACGGTATTTGAACTTTGATAAAAATTATCTTAAAGAGATCTCGTGCAGGTATGACTTTGGTTGAATTATCTGCAGCGATTGTCGTCATGGCTATTATTGCCTTAGGTATGACTAGCGGAGCTCAAGCTGTAATGCTGCATTATCAGTCTGACACAGTAAGGCAGGATATTCGACAATATGGTAATAATATTATGAGAGAAATTACCAGAGAGCTTAACCTAGCTCAAAAAGTGGAAATTGGAAGTCAAAATGGATTTGCTACTATAAATTTATATGAATACTTTACAGATATATCTCCATTAATAGCCATATCGTGCAATCAGAATTCTGGAATAAAATTCAATAACAGTGTCCCAGTTGATGGTGTTTTGACTTTTCCAAGCAAAGGGGTATTTCGAGGTGAAAATCAAAGAACTGTCTATGTTGATGATTTTCTAGCTAACTATGAGATGCAGGGTAGTCCAAGTCTTTCTTTGTTTAAAAATTCGTATATACACTTGACACTGACTCTTGCCATGGAAACGGATGTTATGGATGAGTTTTCTCAACCGGTAAAAGAGCTTCATACATATCACAGGACTGTTTTTTTAGGTACTGCTTACATACAATCAAAAATTACTAACGCAATGGGTGCTGATAATGCTTAAGCGAGGTTTAAAAGGAAGTGCGGCTCCACTTGCATTGCTATTTACACTAGTTAGCATGTTTTTTACAGTTGCTTATTTAAAGAATTCATTTAGTCAATCCGCAATGGAAAAATACCGTTATGCTGAATGGAAAGCACTTTATTCTGCCGAGGCTGGACTCAATGATGTTGGGATAGTTGCCTTACCGTATATAACAGGTGATACACTACTTTTATCCAGCGGAGTAAACTATGGCGAAGATGAGAAAGGACAGCCAATTGGAATTTATAAAGATATTGCGTGTTCAACTCAACTTATACCAAACTCAACACGTAAGGAGTATAAGGCTTACTCAACGGGTATATCGGAGTATATAAATACGAGTGGAACCAACGTGACTATCGAAAGAAGAGTTTATACGACCATGGTTCCGCAAGGCTTTGAAGAATTTATGTATTTTACGGATGTTGAAGAGCCTATAGGACCAGGGAATACTGGAACTGTTAATTTTGGATCTGGAGATCAACTGGAAGGTAAAGTACATACAAATGGAAATATGGCATTTAGTAATTATGGTTGTCCTGAGTTCAGTGGTGAGGTAAATATCACTAAAGAAGCCGTTGATAATGGCGGTGGCATTGGGAGTTGGGGTGGATGTGATGAAGGTATTTTTGAAGATGAGGATGGTAATACAATTTTAGATACGGTCTCCACCATAATCTTTCCTCCAGATAACTCTGCTCAGACTGCTCGTGCTAACGCAACAAAAACATTTGTAGCTGATTCTAAGCTATTCAGATCAGGTAAAAAAGATTCTCTTATAATGACAGAGATTAACTTTGTTGAGGGTGGTTATTGGGCTGCCCAATGGCTATATAATATCCCTCCAATTGGAAATCCTCCAGTTGAGTTTGAATTTACTTGGGGTAATACAGGTGATTTAACTACACCTGGAACGATTAATTTTTTTGGGGCCCCTCCTGGGTTTGAGCCAGGCTTTGGGTATACCATGGCGAATCAAAGCGGTATACTCATGGCTTCATTGCCAGATCTTAATGGTGTGAGTATGGCAGCTGATTTATTTGAAAGCGGAGATATTATTTCCCTTAGTAATGCTGATGGAAGTGTAGTCTGTGGAGCTGAAGTCATTGGTGTAGGTGGGTTTAATGAAGCTAATTTCAGAATCTCTTTTACAAGTTTTTTCACATCCAATCCTCCAGGAGCTCCAAATACTGCTATAGCAGGTTTTACGCTGGGCGAATCAATAACGTTTAAAAATGAAAGCGCTCCAACTGGCTTAGATGAAGATATTGAATGGAATGCGATGAATTATTATCATAATCACTACAATAATGATAGTGAATTTTGCAGAGCGGGAGATATCCAGCATTTTGACTTTGATTATTGGACGGCTGGAGGTACAAATTGTGATATCTTTACTTGTCCAGATCTCATTTATAATAGTGAATATGTTCATATGTCTAGATCTTTTTTCCCAACAGGTAATTCTCCTCAGGTTATTTACGTTCAAGGAGGTCAGGTTCTTGTTAGAGGCATTGTAGATGGACAGTTTACAATAGTAACAGATGATTATACCGAATATAGAAGGCACGATGACCCTGAAATTATTGATAGAGTTTGGGGAAATATATGGTTGATTGATGATCTGATTTTTTCAGATTCTTATTCAAATGGTGCGGTTGTGCATCCAATGGACGGAGGATCAAATAGTGTAATGGGTTTGATTGCTGGGGGAAGTGTTATTATTGCAAATACAAGGCCTAATGGTGCAAGAGGTGGTCAGTTTGGATCTGATATCAAAATAAATGCAGCTATTCTAGCTATGAATGGTGGTTTTCTTTCTCATTATTGGCAAAACTCTTTAGCTGACTATCATAATTGGAATGATGGACTAAGCTATGGTGTTATTGCAGATGGAAGAGGTGGACATCGCAATTTTTTCAGACCCCAAAATACCGGCGGTGTATACACGGGAAATGATGATGATCGAGGGACAGTAAATTTATGGGGGTCAGTTGTTCAATTCAAAAGAGGGTATATGAAGAGGAACTATCCTGGACCATATAATACTTCACCAGGTGTTGGCTATGATAAAAATTACAATTATGATTGGAACTTGCAATTGAAACCTCCGCCGTATTTCCCTGATTTACAAAACTCAAATAATACTGTTATTTTAAAGATGGCATCATATGGTGAAGCCAAAACTCAAACTCAAGATTAGGTCTTAAATAAAATGTACTTAGGATTAGATATAGGGCGCCAATATGTAAAAATGGTGGCAGTTGAAAAGAATAAAGATGGATATAAGATTTTAGATGCTGGTTCAAGATTAGTGCCCGAACCGAATACTACTTATGATCCAGAAAAAATTGATAAATCACATTGGGTTATGGCAGTGAAAGAATTATTTCGTCAACAAAAATTTAACCCTAAAAAAGTAAAAGGTCTTATTACTGGAGTGAATGGTTCGTTCGCCAGTGTTAAACAAATTACAACCATGGAAATGCCTTCAGAAGAACTTGAGTCTGCCATGACATTTGAAGCTAGAAAGCATATTCCTATGGATGGAACGGATGCTGTTATAGATTATCAAATTTTGGGCTCTAATAAACAAGAAGTTGATAAAATAGATGTAGGTTTAGTTGCCTGCACAAAGGGTGTTTTGAATAATCACATGGACCTTATCAAAGATTGTGGTCTAAAGCCCGGGGTAGTTGATGTAAATCCAATCGCTATAAGTAATGCATTCTCATTCACAAAAGATATCCCAGAAGATGGATTGGTGGTACTTCTGGATATTGGAGCAATATCCTCTTCATTGATAGTATACGGAAAAGGACAGCAGTTCTTCACTCGAGATCTTCCATTAGGAGGACATCACTTTATCAAAGAGCTCTCCGATAAAAAAGATATTCCGTACGTTGAGGCACAAGATATACTTTTTAAAGAAGGTTTAAGCTCTTTAAGAACTAATGTTGATGGTAAAGCTTCAGATTCTGTTGGAATTGCCGAACGAACAGTTTATGATAATTTAGTAGAAGATTTGAGAAGATCCCTAAGGTTCTATGGGAAACAGACAGGGCAGAGCTTCTTTCTTAAAATATTTTTGACTGGAGGTGCTGCGGAAACAGTCGGTTTAACAGACTTTGTTACTGAAAAGTTGAATATTGAGTGCGCCATTTTAGATCCTTTTGAAAATATGAATGGTGTGGAAAATATTTCAGTCTCAAATAAAAGTCAATATACTACCGCTCTTGGTCTAGGTATTCGTGGGGGAATGAGCATTGAGTAAGCAATATATAATAATAAACCTTAATAAAGCTGAAAGTGCAGAGACACTCATCGAAAGAAGTAAAGAAAGAGTACGTTGGATTCTTTTCGGTTTGCTCGTTACAGTACTATTGGGTGCCAACGTTAGAGTTTGGATGATTAGTTTA
>Ga0233432_10001426_pt1 | contig 23196 bp, 16 predicted proteins | sample SI_122_August201_6_FD_179870 | JGI IMG/M metagenome (GOLD analysis project Ga0233432, IMG submission 179870) | Seawater microbial communities from Saanich Inlet, British Columbia, Canada - SI_122_August2016_10_MG | ecosystem: Environmental > Aquatic > Marine > Inlet | place: Canada: British... | reverse complement strand
CTTGTAAGAGGATGAACTTTTGGCTTCCATGGCCATGGTGATAAGTGTTCCGTCTGCGTCGATTTGTAACTCACGAGGTTCACCGTTCCCTTCTACAACATACGCAGAACTCACCGCACGGTCGAGCGTTACATTCCACTCTACCTGAGAACCTTCAGGAAGAGAAAGAGTCAGGGCATCTAAGGTTTCAGGTTTCTTCAGGGTGTATTCGGGATAAACCACCTTCACGTCTGCTTTTGAAATTTTAGGAGAAGGAATGACCTGAACTTTTCTCCATTCACTCCGATCGTCACCCGCCATGATGCGATACTCAAAGTCTCTGTAGGCAGAACTAATCTCATACCGACACATCCCTTCCGAGATAACAATCTCACGGGTCCTTGCTTTGCCTGATCCTGTTCGCAGAACGATTTCCGCCGATTCTGGAATGACACCGGAAATCTCTGCTTCTATCAAGGACTCGCTGCCCTCTTTTAAAATCAGATTGGTCGTGATCAAATTAACTTGCGTCCTTGTGGGGTACTTTACGGACAACCAAGGTGGACTCAGACGAACGACGCCAGCCTTTATGAAGCTCCCTCCAACCAGAGAAAAAACACCAATCACCACCAAGAAACCTAAGGCCCACAGGGCCGGCTTCCCTAATGGGACAAATGGAATCACCTGATTCTTGTTGACCGACTCAGATAGTTCCTCTGCCTTCTTAAGAGTATGATTGAGCATGTCCTGAGACACTCCCTTAGGCCAGTCGTCATGACCAATCTGCGTAGCCGTCACCAGAAGACTCTTGCATCCACCTAAGCTCTCTTCCACTTTCAGAGCCATATCCCTTGCGTTGAAGCTAGCTAGATGAATCCATCCCTTTCGAGTCCCCATCAAAATAGGCACCACAATGATGGCGATGGTGATCACCACCCTTCCTCCCACAGGCATGAAGGTCATCCAATCGATGAACATGCCTAAGAGAAACAAGCCAATACTCCATCGCAGAAAGGCTAGACAGCCCGCGACAAAGTGAAACTTCTGCCTTCTCCACCATACGTCTCGTAGGCAGGCCTTCAAACGAGGTGACATTTCTTCACTCATGGCAAGTCATACTTTCTGCGCACGATCCATTCGAAGCCCAACAACGCCATCACCAGAAAAGCCAGCCAGGCTCCTTCCCAGAGTTTGATGTCGGTTTCTATGGTGCTGATGTGTTCACTGCGATCGATCAGTGAATTGAGATCTCTAAAATCACGCATGGAAACAACTTTTCCACCTGAGATGTCAGCGATTCTCTGAAGACGTTCAAGTTGCATGTCAGAATTGGCCATTTCCTGATTTACATTCGCGACCTGAAATTCAGTTGAGTTAGAAACATCTTCATCGTCACGATTCGACCTCAATTGATAACGACCACTTCCAGGTGGAGAGTAGTACCCCTCATAGACACCAGGCTTGCTGGCATTGGGTGCCAGTGAAATTTTATGCGCTATTGCGTTTTCAACTTCCGGAACGACTTCCACACTGAATGAAGAGCGATTAACCGGGTTGAATTCATCATCTAAAACGTGGGCAAAGAGAAGAACCTTTTCTCCCGTCTGGTAAGAAGACCTGTCCGTCTCAAGTCGAATTCTCTTATGCTCACCCATGAGTCTCGACAGAGTCAGAAACTGAATGGTCTGAGACCAGACTCGCCAGTGGTATTTATCACCCAACTTAAAGCGAAGAAGCCACAAGCGGTCAGTTGCAATCGACATACATTTTCCGGTGCCATATCGGTGCCATGACACAAGTGGATAACCGTCACGACTGGAGGTATGATCTGATAAGCCTGCCAAAACGGTTGCCCCAGGCTTGGGCGCACCAAGTGGCGGGAGTTGGTCCAATGGAGCCACACCTGACCAAATACGATCATTCGTTTCTTGATCTGACTCCAAGGTCATCACCAGACTACTTCTTCCCTCGGGGGTAAGAACAGGATAGACCCCATCCTCGACATCCTGCCATTCGCCTTCGGCATTAAACTCCACGGGGAGCATCTTTTCAATGATGGTTCCACCATAACTCGATGGTGTATCTCGAGATCCACATAGAACGAGGAGAGATCCGCCCCTGTCTTTGATCAACTGTTCGAGAACCGACAGTTCTTCCCCTGTAAAAAAATCAGCTGCCACATCTCCAAGAATCACCAAGTCGTATTTAAAAGCTTCGTCTCTTGTCTCGGGAAACCGCTCAATGTATTCAGAAGAGTTTCTGGCCATCTCAGCCTTCCCTCGCGACGCAATGAACGTGGTTTTGAAACGAGGGTCACGTTTCAGCATCGCCCTCAAATAGCGGTACTCCCAGCGAGCGCTTCCTTCTATACAGAGGATATTGATCTTTTCATTGACCACTCGGATACTTCTTTCTACCTTATTATTCGCATCTGTTGCCTCATCCCTGAAAGGGTCGATCTCAACCTCAACGCGCACGGAGCCTTTTTCATATAGGTCAACGTGAAAGAAAATATCCTCAAACTGAAGTCCGCCTTCAAAAGTTACATTTCGCTGTGAAACCTGACGATCATTCAACTTCACGCTCAGTTGAGCTGTTCTCTTTTCATAACCTCTGGATTTGAGCTGCACACGAATGGGCACCTTATCTCCAGAAAAAGCTACTTCCTGAATCACAACACTGCGAATAGAGACATCATCCGGATCAGCGATACCAATCGGAACGGGAAAGATAGGAACCCCATGCTCCCCCAATTCACTGATCGCTGCTTCGGCGGTGCGAAGAGATGTATCTGACCCGTCAGATAACAACACAATACCAGCCAAGGGCGATTCTCTGTCCGTGTAGGCCAAGGTGTTTAGTGAGTCAGTGATGGTGGTGCTAGATTCGACGGCTTTCAGTTCAGACAGACGATTTGCGTCACGATCTTCGCCCTGCTTGACCATTTTCAGAGATTTGCCAAAGGAATAATAGTCAACAATCAGGTCTTCCCCCAGAGACTCAAGAACGTCGCTAGACTTAGTTAAAAGAACTTGAGACAAATCTAGACGACTTGCTGAAGAAACTCCTTTCCTCTCTTTATTACTCAACTTTAGAAGCAATTCGCTATCGGCTCGAGTTGAATCACCCTTAATATAACCAAGGGCTGAAGCCGCATCAATAATATCTGCAGGGTTTTTACGTTGGTCAATGATGGCCATACTCTGAGAAACATCAATCATCACAGGAAGACGTTTCTTCTCTCGCTGGGTTTTCTCAACAAAGAGTGTCGGCTCAATTAAGATCGACCCCAAAATCAAAAGCCCGAAAAGACGAGCTGCAAAAAGAGAACTTTTAACCCAGGTTGGCATTCCGGGAGTTCTTCGGTATGAAACAACGCTCAAGGTCAGGACAACAATTGCCCCAATGATAATCAGGAAGAGAGATTCCTCTCCGGCCTGAAAAGCAGCTCGTATCTGCAAGTCTCCTCTTAACCAATCAAACACTCTTAGGCCCCCTTCGTCACTGGAACTTCCCTTTTTCCTTTGGGAAGACGACAACAAAGAATTCCCTCAATCAACATGATCAGGCAACCCAAAATACCGAAGAATTTCCAGAGAGAAATCTTACTTCTGGAATCCATGATGGATGCTTCAAGTTCGTCATCACTGCTCGCAATCTTTACACCTGTGTTTGAGAAAGTCTCATCATAAGATTCTGCACTCAAACACTTAACCATTGATTCACTAGTATCGACGTTCACAGCAATGGGTAGAGCAGGAGATTGAAGCGTACCCATCGCAAGATAGAACCCTACCTCGTCTGCTTGACCGAGAATAGCAGCATGCTGATTACGGTGTGAGTGCACCGGAACAGTTAAAGAATCGCCAGAGGGAGATTCAAAAACGGCCTCGATAACATCAGGTTCTTCGACATATGAGAGCTTCAAAGAATTCCCGACCAGACGTGGTTTTTCAAATTCCCTGGATGTCAAATAGGTCACCATCTGCTGCAGAAGCATCGGAAATAATGGAGTCAAAGCCATATTGTTCCACTCGGTTCCCGCCAGAGAGGTGAACATAAAGACCTGACCACGACCGTGAGAATGCTCCAACAGGAGAGGGTAAGCGTTTCCGGCAAGTTTCAGAAGAGTGGTGCTGTTAGGGCTAGGATTCACTTGATATACTTTCAGAAAACGAGCTTCACTCAAGAGGTCTTCGGAGAGAGAACGCAATGGATTCGAGACGGAGTGTTCTGGAATGTCCAAACTAAGAGGTCGACCCACTCCCATGGCCCCTCCCGTTTTAATAACGCCTTCCAATTCGGCTGGAAGAAGTGATGATTCTCCAAGTTTGGCTCGTTCATTCCATGACTTCCATTTTGTCTTTTCTCCAGGGAGCCAAACCAAACCATTTCCCTTCCTGACAAAAAGATCTAGCTTTTTTGTCTGATCTTCTGTGATCGTTGGCACGCCCGCCATGACCACGACATCATACAGACTTAGGTCATGTGCAGGAAAGTTCACCCAAGGAATCGTTGTCACAGAATAATCCTTCTCCTCGACTCCCCCTTCTCTGGCAAGAAGTGCTGAAGATAGAAAGGTCTGACCTCCATCACCATCAACACAGAGGATCGACACCCGATCTCTAATAATCGCGACAGCACGGCGAATATTATCCAAAGGCAAGTCATCGTCTTGAATATGTGCAGAAATGCGAGCCGGGCCTGGATTCTGAAAAGACAGGAACAGGGAAACCGTTTCAGCTGAACCGGGTGCAATGCGAGGAATCATCTGTTGATCAACGGTAATATTATTAATTTTACCACTAACCTTGACCCCTACGGCTGGTTGGTTACCAAAATTATTAACCGTAACGCTGTAGCGAGCTGATGTATCTTTCCTGAGTACTCCCGACACAAATTCAAATTTCGTGATCGACAAATTCTCATGGGATCCGCTAACAGGAACCATGACAAGCTTCGCTGAATCCCCAAGGTCTTTGAGCGCATATTTCAGTCGAGATGCTCCCAGCTTCCAATCCTGCTCTTGAACGTCCGTGACGATGTAAACTTCTTTTTGAGGAGCATCCATCTCATCAACCAATTCTCTCAGTCGACGGGGCACGCTGTCGAGATCCAAAGCTTCAGGGTGTGCAACCTGTTCCTCTAAGACTTCAAGAAAGGTGTCAGAATGAAAAGCCCGATTCCTAAGAACAATCCGGTGCTCCATGCCAAGCAGAAGAAAGGTGATCGGATCTCCAGGAGTCAGGTTGGCGACCATTCGCTTCACCTTCTCCTTCGCTCGGTCAAAACGACTGATCGCTCCATCTTTATGAAGCATGCTGTAGGAGGCATCCAATGCGATAATGACACCCGCACGTCTTTCTCCAAAACTCGAGAGAACAGACGATTCCTCATCAACCAATGGCCTTGAGATGACCAAAGCGAGCATCAAGATCGCCAAACATCTCAGAATAAGAAGGAGAATATCTTTGATGCGAATCTCCCTAGATTTCACCTTAGCAGCAGTATTCAGAAACCGCATCGCAGCCCAGTCGGTATGCTGGAACTTGTGATTATTAAGAATATGTGCAATAATAGGAAGAGCTATCCCTGCGGCTCCCAGCAGGAGAAATGGACTCATGAAACTCATGAACTTATTCCTGAGGTCGGCCCCATGCGTTCCATGGTTCTGGATTGCAAGAAACGACTCAAAGCCAAGCCGAGTGAATGGGATGTGTTGAGCTGCAAGTAATCAACATTGCTTCTGACACACCGATCTCGAACTTGAGTCAAGTGTTCATCCAAATTCTTAAGATAGTCAGTTCGTATTCTATCAGGCTGAGTGATCAGTTCTTCTTCAGATTCCAAACCTTCAAAACGCCAAGTCCCTTTGAATGGAAAGTCTAACTCATAAGGGTCTAGGGTCTGAAGAACAATCACATTGTGCCCATCGTGCTTAAGGTGATCCAGCCCACTCATCAAATCATCGACATCAGAAAAGAGATCTGAGATCAGAATAACGAAGGACCTTCGCTTGAGTTGAAGAGCGGTGTCGTGCAACTGCTTAGAGAGGCTATCCTTAGGCAGGGAATCGATTTCTCTCAAGCTCTTCTCGATTTCAACGAGAATTCCCATCGTTGACTTGGGAGGCACGTGTGCCCTCAATCTTGAATCAAAGACGCTGAGTCCAACAGTGTCCTGCTGATTTAAGATTAAGTAACAGATTGAAGCTGCTAAATACTTGCTGTATTCAAGTTTTGAAACCTCTCCTGACGCGTAATTCATCGATGAACTGGCATCGAGAAGCACCTGACATTCAAAATTGGTCTCGGCCTCGTAAAGCTTGGTGTAATACTTTTCTGTTCTTGCGAAAACTCGCCAATCCAAATCTCTGATTGGGTCTCCAGGTGCATAAGGGCGGTGATGCGAAAACTCGGAACTGAAGCCCTTGAGATTACTGCGGTGGGCACCAACTTTTTGCCCTGCCACAATTTCTTTGGCAATGAGCTCAAGATTACCCAGAGACTTAAGAATCTCTGGCTTGAGGTATTCGACTTTACTGTGATCGGATGACATCGTGAGCTATGCTCTACGGTTCTGATCAGCGTTGGTAAAGTTTCTCGTCGGAAGGTATCTCTTTCAATAGTCTATCAATTAGAGAATCTGAGGTCATCCCCTCAGACCTTGCAGCAAAATTGGGAATAACCCTATGTCGCAGTACGGGAAGACATAGCGCCTGAATATCTTCAATCGAAACATGAGATCTTCCGTGCAGAGCTGCTCTAGACTTCCCAGCCATGATCAAGTTGATTGAGGCTCGAGGACCAGCACCCCAACCCATGAGTTTTCTGACAAACTCGGGAGAGTCAGGCTCGTTGGGTCGTGTCGACCTCACAATAGTTGCCACGTATTCCATAATGTGATCAGCTACGGGAATAGTTTTGACCAATTTCTGGAATTCCAGAATGGTTTTCCCGTCGATAACTTTTTCAATATTCTCTTGAGATACGCTCGTCACATTCTTCATGACGGCGATCTCTTCATCATGGCTAGGATACATAACCTGAACATTGAAGAGGAAACGGTCTAACTGTGCTTCCGGTAGCGAATAGGTGCCTTCCTGCTCAATGGGGTTTTGAGTCGCCAAGACAAAGAAGGGTTTATCCAGATCATAGTTCACTCCTCCGGAGGTTATCTTTTTTTCCTGCATGGCTTCCAAGAGAGCAGCCTGAGTTTTAGGAGGCGTACGGTTGATCTCATCAGCCAAAAGTAGATTGGTGAAGACTGGCCCTTCCATGAACTTGAAACGACGTTCGTGGGTCTCAGGGTCCTCCTGCAACAGTTCGGTTCCTGTGATGTCTGATGGCATCAAGTCAGGTGTAAATTGGATTCTCTTAAAGTCGAGAGAGAGCGCTTCAGAGAGTGAGCTGACCAAAAGTGTTTTCGCCAACCCAGGAACACCAATCAGAAGAACGTGTCCTTGGGCAAAAATGGAAATAAGCATTTCCTCGATGACGTCTTCCATTCCAACGATCTTCTTACGAAGTTCTTTTATGATGGCGTCCCTAGCCTCCCCAAGTTTTTCGACAGAAATCATATCGTTGGTCTCGTTACTCATGGAAAGCTTCCTTATTTGATCTGTTCAGGTAAGAAATTAAAACTCGATTTTTCCAAGTTTTTCTTGGATTTTTTCGCCCCTACACCCTAACTTCACGAAGGTCTTTTGGCTAAAGGAGCAATTTTCAGAAAGAGAACTCTGAAAACACTCGTACTTCTTCAATAAAAACAAATTTTCTAAAAAAACATTGGGTAGTTGGGGTAAACATGAGCCTATATAACTTTTTTTTTGAGTCAAGTCAAAATTCATATCCAGAGGTGATACTTTTTAAAAATAACCTTATCGGACATCTAAAATGCCCTTTTCTGGACAGACCTAGCGAAAGAAATTCAAATTTCTGTTCAAACCCTGAACTAGACCCTTCAATATCATCGACAGTATCTTCAGTCTCATGGGCCCGAATACGATAGATTGGCAACATAATCCAAGCCCGCGTCAGGGGCCTGTCCTTGAGCAATTGGGAGAAAGGGGCCAGCAGGCCTCTTCAATCTGCCCAAAATTCACGGTCATCACCGTCGTTTTGAATGACCTGAAAGAGCTCATCAGAACCATAAGCAGTGTCGATCAACAGAGTGGAGTTAGCTATGAACACCTCATCGTGGATGGAGGGTCAACAGATGGAACCTTAGAATGGCTGAATGAACACTCCCATCAGCATCGTCAGCTCCACCTTTTCCCAGAACAGGGAATTTACGAGGCCATGAATAGGGCCGTAAGCCAAAGCAGAGGCGAGTGGCTTCACTTTCTAAATGCAGGCGACACCTACTCCGAAAAAAGTAGCCTTGAGAGAGTTTCGCGTCATTGCTGTGGAGACAGGGACCTTATTTATACGGATGTTTACCGTGAACTAGCAGGTCGCGTCAGCCTTTGGAAACAGAAACCACCTTTTTTTTGGGGAATCTATAGAAATATCTGTCATCAAGGAATCTTTTACCGTCGCCCAATCCTCCCCACTCCTGCATTTGAAACCCATTACCGGGTTGGAGCTGACTTCGACAACCTGCTCCGTCTACAAATGGAGCACCCTCAGCTCACCATTCACTACCACCCCGAAGCTTTAGTTCACTGGAAAACAGGCGGGTTTTCTTTGAAACATGCTTCAGAAGCTCTTAAAGAACGGAAGGCAAGCCTGATTTCAAGGATCAACTCCCCGACCTTAAGGTGTTTGAATATGATCAACCTCTTCAGACAGAAGCTAAAACTAAGACTTTTAGGTTGGGATCGAGTTCGTTGAGAAAAGTCTTAGTTCTTGCCCTAGGGCGGAGAGGCGGTTCCGTCCAATATGGCTCCGCAATCATTGAACAGATCAATCTTCCAAAAGAAATTTACGTCTCTTCTTTTTGCACGGAAAAGGTACCTGAAAATTCTATCAAAATCAGAACTTATCGAAATAAGGGCGAGTTTTTCATCTCCTTTTTCTTTAATTTTCTCCCTCTTTTTTTTAGGGTTTTAGTCGGACTCTTTAGAGGCGAATATCTCGGCCTCTATCTCCCCTACACTCACTATTGGAACGCTCCCTTTGTTGCCACCTTCCGACTATTTGGCTTACAGACAGCCTGCACGGTTCACGATGGCATCCCCCACACGGGCGACGGGAACATCTGGGAAGCGATCATCAATCGTTTTACGATCCGTCAGGCAAGTCACCTGATTTTCCTATCAAGGCATGTCGCAGATTTCTTACAACACAAGATTGGCTTTTCTTGTCATTACTCAGTCATTCCACACGGAATTCTCAGAGCCGGAGTTTCTCGATCAGATCGAATAGCCCAACGTCCTGCTCGACTTCTTTTTTTAGGCAGAGTATGCCACTACAAGGGAGTCGACCTATTCTTAAAAGGTCTGGAACATCTCGACGACCATCTTTGGGAAAGGGCCACGATTGCAGGGCAGATTGTTCCCGGACTCCATTTTCCACCCTCAACAGAAAAAGTGTCTTGGGAGAACCGATGGCTCAACCAAGAGGAAGTCAAACAACAACTAGATCAAGCCGATATTTTGGTCCTTCCCTACCGAGAAGCTACTCAGTCCGGGGTGATCACTCTAGCGATTGACCAGTGCCTTCCCATGGTCTGCAGTCGAGTTGGTGGTTTACCAGAGCAACTCGGAGAGGACGACTGCATCTGGGTTGAACCAGACCCTCACTCGATCTCAAAAGGGCTAAAAGACCTCATCTCATCTCCCGTAATCTATCAGAATCATGTGTCACGACTGAGAGACTTAAAAAGCAATTCAAGCTGGTCTGAAATCGGCAAAAAAATTGAATCTCTCTTCGCAACCACTCCATCCCCCTAATCAGCATTTCTGCTTCCAGCCAGAATTCCTCTTTTTCAGAGTCAAAAACTCCTTGGAATAGTAGAAAGATTCCTACTATCCTCGTCATGGAAAATGCTCCTAGCCATGTCCTCATCGTCGAAGATCAAGAAGAAAATCGACTGTTGTTGGGCACCATCTGCAAGAGACTTGGACTTGGAGTCATTGAAGCTGAGGACGGAATAGAGGGACTCGAAAGATTTTCTTCCGATCCCAAACCAGACTTAGTCTTCATGGACATACGGATGCCCAGGATGGATGGGTATGCCTGTATCGAGAAAATACGAGAACTCGACACAGAAACTCCAATCGTTGTCATCACCGCTGAACCGGAAGCCATGGTCAAATCGAAAATCTCTGAAGAAAAAGTGAACTTTATCGTCACCAAACCCTTTCGACTGAAGGACATCAATACTCTCCTGACAGAACGTTTTCCTCTAAAGACATAAGCTTTGGTCCTTAGACAAAGAGTGTGACCTTACTCCCTCTTAAAGCTATTATGAACAGTGTGCCTCCTCCTTGGGGTTGCTGTAACATCTACAAACCGTCAAAACAATGAGAGAGATTGATTTCATATTCTGTGAGAACCTTTCTCGGCTCACTTACTGCAATCCTTTTCTGCCCCTAAGAATACAGTTAGAAAAGGAGTGCCTTGGCCTAAAGGGTGACGACAACTGCGAGGTGTGGCACATTGGTATGGACCCGATGGCCTCTCGTCCAGCCATTGTGCCAATCAAAGAGAAAGCCTCCCAAACCCTTAAGACTTTTCAAGGGTGGATACAACAAGGTGGTGTTCTGGACGATGAGAAATTTCGCCTTTACGAAGATCTCGTCACGTTTGAACTCTACCACATGGTTCACCAAGACTTAGAGCCACTTATTGATATTGGCGCTAAAGGGCGATCAGCTCACCTCAAAGAGGTTTGGCAACGCTTTTCAAACGCCTACTCTATTCACTTCTCCCCTACTTTCTTAGGGGAAGTAAAAGGCCCCGGTGCCGAACACTTATTTGCTTGCTCCTACCAAATCCGAAAGGCTTTTATTCATACATTTGGTTTCATAGCTGGCCGTTCAGAGCCTGCCATCAAGCTGAGGGCATCGATATGGCAGTCCCTTTTCACCCATGACCCTCTCCGGTATAGAAAACATCTCTATCGTTCGCTGCCGCTTCATACGACCTTGATCACCGGACCTTCAGGAACAGGAAAAGAGCTCGTCGCTCGAGCCATCGGCATGTCGGGCTATCAGGCCTTTGACTCTTCCTCCATGACCTTTGAAGGAGATGACTCCCCTATTTATACAGAAATGAATCTCTCGGCTCTACCCGCTAATCTGGTAGAATCTGAGCTTTTTGGGCATGCCAAAGGTGCCTTCACAGGTGCCCTAAAAGACCGAATCGGTCGACTCGAAGCTTGTCCTGCACAAGGAAGTATTTTTATCGACGAAATAGGTGAAATCGACGAATCGATACAGGTCAAACTCTTGCGCGTCTTACAAGAAAGAACTTTCCAAAGAGTTGGCGAAAACGGGAACAGGAAATTCATGGGGAAGTGCTTGGTTGCCACAAATCGAGATCTCGAACACGAAATTCAACAGGGCACTTTTCGTCGAGATCTGTACTATCGTCTCTGCTCCGACCAAATCAGAACCCCTTCCCTTCGCTCAATTCTTCAGTCTGAACCAGAAGAACTCCTCTCATTCCTTCACTATATCGCAAAGAAAAGTCTGCCTGACGAAGCCTGTGAAGCCCCAGTTCGAGAAGCAGAGACATGGATTCGAGAAAACCTACCTGAGGATTATCCCTGGCACGGTAATTTTCGTGAACTTGAGCAGTGCTTTAATAATCTGCTGATACGAGGTGATTATCAGCCCTCCACTCTAGATTCGGCTTCGGAAAGTGACCCCTGGCTTTTCTCCATTAGTAAGGGAGATCTGACAGCAGATGAACTTTTAAACGTCTACTGCCAACGTCTCCACGACAAGCTAGGGAGCTTTGAAGAGGCTGGAAGAGCCCTTGGAATTGACCCTAGAACCGTCAAATCTAGGGCCTTAAAAGCTTAAGATTCATAAGAAATATTTCTTTCTTATCTGACTGTGCCACTACCATGGATCATCACATATGTTAAGTGAAAAGAACTTTCCTTGAAAATCCTACTCATCGAAGACGCCAGCGCTTCAATGATCCTCTTAAAAAAGATGATCAAGGGGGTTTTGCCCGGAGCAGAACTGCATTCGGCTAACAATGGCCGAAGCGCTGTCCTGATGCTCTCATCGGGAGTCCAGTTTGACCTCATCATTCTGGATTTGGGATTGCCTGACATTCCTGGCCTCGATATCATCAAGATTGCCATATCCATGGAGATCCACACTCCGATTGTGACCATCTCGGATGAAAGTAATCAGTCTGCACTTAATGAATCCGTTGATTTAGGCGCCAAGGAATACATCACTAAGCCACTGGTACGACGGCACCTCGTTACTGCACTCAAGAATCATCTTCGAATCGATTCAAAAGACCATCCTAAGAATATCTTGGTCGTTGATGATGAAGAGATCAACCGCTTCCTCCTGAAAAAGATCTTAGAACCTCTGGACTTTAAAATTCTAGAGGCGGAGAATGGTTTTCAGGCCTGCCGATTAGCCCAAAAGAATAATCTCGAAGCTGTTTTGATGGACATTCGAATGCCCTACATGGATGGCCGAGAAGCCACTCGAATTCTTCAGCGTGACAACCCTTTTCTCCCTATCATTGCCGTGACAGGTGAAATGACGGTCTCCACCGATGATGGGCTGTTTGACCAAGTCATTCGAAAGCCCATTAGCCCTTCTCAGGTTCCCGAGATCCTCAATAAGTGTATTGAAGAGAAACGTAAATCTTGGGTCGAAGAACTCGATGTTGCACCACAACCCGAATCCTCCCAAGAGATAACAGAAGAAGGCCCCCAATTTTCTGAAAACTTCTATAAGTTTGTCCCTAGAGCATTTCTAAATTCAGACAGCACTGAAACACTAAAGCGTGGTCTCAAGGAAGTTAAAGTTTGCAACATCCTTTTCATCGACATCCGTCGTTTTACGGAAATGAGTTGCCGTTTATCGGCTGAGGAATGCTTTCATTTCCTCAATTCATATTTCGAATTCATTGAGCCCATTGTTAACAGTTTCGGTGGACTTGTTTATCAATATCTTGGCGATGGTGTCGTCTGCACTTTTCCCATGTACAAAGAAAAATATTCCAACAATGTCGTTCATGCAGCCGTCTCAGTCCAAGACCAACTGAAAATCTATAACAAAGGTCGCGTGCGAGCTGGGTACCAACCCATTGAAGTCGGCTGCAGTATCGCAACAGGACCAACAGCCATGGGGATCTGTGGCTCTCAAAATCGTTTTGAAGTCGGAGCCTTCGGAAGCACCGTCAACATCGCCGCTCGGACTCAAGACCTCTGCAGCGAATTCGGCTTGGGAATTGTCATCAACAGCGAAGTGGTCGCGCACATGGACGACACCAACTCTTTCCTTCTGCGCCCCCTTGGAAACCACCACCTGAGAGGCGTGCAGGATCCTCTTTTTCTTTTTGAAGTTTTCAACCAAGATGACCCTGAGAAGCGCGCCATGAAAGAGCGCGCGTTGGATGTGTTGCCCTCACCCATGGAGGAGCTAACCGAAGAGACGATCGACGCTATTTCAAAACATGTTCCCGATGAAGAACTCTGGAGAAGCATTCTTAAAAAAGGTTCTCTAAAAGAATAAATTTTCCTTTTTGTTTTCTATGGACCCGGAAGAGTCTCTCGGCCCTTTTCAGAGCTACCCATTAAGTGAGCCTAACGTTTGAGTCACTGAGCCTTTGCCCATTTTTACTGACCTCATAAGTTTTCTGTAATATCAGGGCAAACCGGCTTCTCTCGACCTTCTCAACTTATAAGACAGAGAGCGTCCCTCAAAACCTAAGATCCATTGGAGGCTAAAAAAAAAACAGGGTCCAAACGAACCCCGTTTTGATAACTGATTGTCGCCTACTTTTTAGGCTGGCTGAACTTTATATGCGTGGAGTGAGGATACTTTCGCATTGACCCGCTTGCAGTTAGCACAAACGCGGTGTCCATTGTTTAGACTTCTAAACCTTTTCTGGCACCGTAGGCAGGATCGCTGTTTGAGGTTCGTTCCCTTCCCGAGGAGAGTCACGAAATTACTGTTCATCTCTGTGTAGAGTAAAATGTCTTCTTGTCTTTGATTGCTCATGTGATTCGATAAGGTTTTGTATAGGTAAATTTTATACCCTTAAATAAACTGTCAAGTTTATAAAACATGTTTTTCTCGTCAGCATAAGGGAAGATCCGAACTTGGACGCTTGTCCATCGCCAAGAAGGTATAAATTAACCTTATACAAAAGAAAGTAAGAAAACTTGGAAAACGACCCGAACCCCTACAGCATAGGCGATCTCGCCAAACTAAGTGGTATTTCCACCCTCTGCATTCGGGCTTGGGAGAGTCGCCATGGCTTCCCCGTTGCTGTTAGACTCCCATCTGGCCATAGACGCTATACAAAAGAAGACCTACTTCGCTTGCAGCTCATCGCTCAGGCCCAAGAACGTGGGCATCGAATCGGCAAACTTAGCAAATGTTCCATTCAAGAACTGAGAGAACTCGTCGATGTAAAAAATGGTCCCAGTGGAACGCCTCCCCTGCTAAATGATGCCCGCTTTTCTCAACTCATAGCCAATATAAAAGAGGGCCATTTCGAAGTCTTGGAGAAGGAACTTACTTATCATTACGAAAGCATGGAGTTGATCAGCTTCTTGAATGATTTTGTGTCCGCTCTATTGGAAATCATTGGACACCATTGGCAGGATGGCGAAATCAACGTAGTTTACGAACATCAGGCAACGTTGGACATTGCCTATTTTCTCCAGAACCTATGGCGACACAAGAATCCTAACCCTCACGGAGAGGAATGGGTCATCGCAGGACTAACAGGAGATCATCACTCCATTGCCCAGCACATGGTCGCCTGCATTCTCGCAGACTCAGGTAAGAATGTCGTCTATTTAGGCCCAAGAACTCCACCCCATGACCTCATTGATTTTCTTAGGGACAGAAAACCCTCAGCTCTCTGTATTAGCGTCTCCGTCAGCACCTCACCTCAAATTATCGAGCAGGACCTCAAGTTAATTCATTCTTTCTGCGAAGAACACGGGATAAGATTAGAAGTTGGGGGAGCCGGGGCTGCGGATTCCAGCTTTCGAACCAACGACAGTCTTTTGGACTTCAAAAGGTCTATTTAAAGGCTCAAGAAGAGAGTCTTTTTTGAAATAGGCATCACTTTCTGAAGAAAGTTTCTTTGTTGATTTTAGTTCTTAAATCCTTGATCTAAAATAACTTAATATATTCTTTGTGAAATTCTAAAAAAAAGCTGTTAGCTTTTTGTGATTGGGGGAACTATAAGGGCATGACACAAGGGAATCATCGTGACCTCGCCCAACTCTCCTTGGAGTTCCTCCAAGCTCGTCACCGGCTTATGGGCTACTTAGTTGGCCTTCTTGGTGATGGCTACACTGCCGAGGATATCCTCCAAGAGACATGGCTGCGCCTCGCACGGGCCCATGAAAAAGGTGTCGAAATCGAAGATGTCATCCCCTGGAGTCGAGGCACAGCACGTCACCTCGTGCAACATCATTGGCGAAAGAAAGGCAAAAAGCATGAACTGGTTAACAGTGACCTTCTGGACCTTGTCGATATGAGCTTTGAAGAAAATGAACAAAATGAAATCGACGGCTCCCGACGAGACGCCCTTCGCCTCTGCCTTAGCCAGTTACCTAAGAATTCCCTATCCCTCCTCAATATGAAATATGAAGAAGGTCTCTCGTTTAAAGCCATCGCGGTGAAACTGGAGCGGAGTCCTTCCGCCCTCATGATGAACCTTTCCAGAATCCGCACCAAGCTTGGGGAGTGTGTCGAACGCCGAATCCGTTTTGAGGAATTCAGTTGGACATGAACTCAACACAAGCTATGGAAACGTGGACCCGTCTTCGGGAAGGAGAGGACGTCTCCGCTCAGGATCAGGATGCGCTGAAAGAATGGCTTTCGTCCAAAGATCATCGGCGGACCTTTCAAGACGGCCTGATGCTGGAAGGCCATCTCAGTGTTTTGCTCAGTGAAATGCCCCACATGACCGCAAAAGAGACGGTGGATGAACCTGTTACCCCCACTATGCCACGAGAAACATCGACCTTGTCCCCTACCCTGATCGACTCCTATCACTTTCCTTGGAAGGCTGTCGGCTCAATCGCAGCCTTGCTCATCCTAACCTTCTCACTCTATTATATGGGAGAACTCTTTCAGCCTTCTGACAAAGAAATCATTGGAAAAGTTTTTGCCTTTGACGGGAACCCTAAAGTTGAAAGAAATTCAGTTAAATGGCCGGCGATCCTTTCATTAAAATCAAGAGCCGGTGATCGTGTCGTCACGGATTCAAACTCTCATCTGGAACTCGAACTCGAAGATGGCAGCCTACTGTGGCTAGGCCCCAATTCGTCCCTACTTGTTTCGAGTGATTTTGAACTCAGCCAGCGTCTTCGTTTAGAATCGGGGTCACTCCATCTGGAAGTCGAAAAGCGCCAACAACCCCTTCTTGTTTCAATGGACACCATGACGATTGAAGTCCTTGGAACCCGCTTCTCAGTCAAACACCGCATTTCTGATGGACTTGAACAAGTTCACCTTCAAGAAGGTCGAGTTAGTGTTTCTCTGCAAGAGAAACATGAACATCTTCTAGAACCAGGCCAAGTCGCTCAACTCACCAAGGGAGAACCATTTAGCATCTCAGATAAAACACCCTTCAAAATTGCAGAAGGCAAGGTTTTGTCGGTTTCTCCCACTCATCTTAAACTCATTGAACCAGAGGGAGAGCGACACTCATTCAAGTTGCCCAGAAGTAACCCCGAACTCACTCACCGTTCAGATCTCTCTTTTAAACCCATCGTCGGCCAGAATCTCAAAGTCACCTATATAGATGGCCCCAATCGCATTATCCACCTCAAACCCCTTAACCCAAAAAATCGAGCTACGTCGCTATGATCTCCACGACATCCAGAAAATTCCGATTCACTCTCACCGAGTTACTGATCACCATTGTCATTCTGGTGGTTCTTCTCTCCGTCGGCATGAGAGGAACAAGAGAGATACGTTCTGCGACTCTCACAAGAATGGGCACCATGGAAATGAAGCAGGCCGTTCAGAAAGGTTATCAGTTTTCCCTTTTTAACGAAGTGCCCTCGGTTATCAAAATCACAAAAGAAGACACGGGTTCTGCCAAGGGTGCAATTCAGGCAACCCAAGGCTTCGCCATGAACGGTTACTTCACTCTAGATAACGGAGTATTAGACAATGGAGCCGTTGTTGGTGGGTTTACAAACAACGCGAGAGGAAAAACCGGCTCCCTCCAAGGTACTCAGTTAGGTGCTCTCGCCGATATGGGCGCCGGAAACCCAAACGCACTCACGTCAGGCCTAACAGGCCAAGCCCTCGATCTAGCTTTTGATGATGGAGACGTCTCAGACGATCTCATCAAGACCTCCTTTGATCTGTCTGCCACTGGAGGCCCAGTGCACATCGACATGTGGATCTACAACATCGACAAACCCGACACCGATCCCAATAATGATGGTGTTGGCCACGGAACCATTTTCACCATCGATGGATTTGAAGCTCGAGTCGAAGGTGGGCGTCTCAACTTTTGGTCGAAAGCAAGAGAGACCGAAACTGCCGATCCGCCAGGTTCACCAGAAGAAGGAACCAAATGGCTCACCGTGACCTCAGAAGTGTGGCAGTGGTGGTGGACAGACATTGACCCCTCTGTAACCCAATGGAATAAATTAGGCGTCACCCTAGTCCCAGGGGACATCATCGTTTCTTGGAATGGCAATAACGTTGAGCTCGAAACCACCACAGGAATTATCGAACAGGGGTACCAGAGAAACTATTCTGTCTCGGGTGGAAATATCTGGGAACCGCCGGTCGAATACGATGCTAGCCCTAGCTTACCCAACACCAGCAACCCCCTGATATTCCCAAGAATGTCTATTCAGTCTGGCGGAAATAACCTCGAATACGGTCTCGTTGATGACATTGGCTCTTACGACTTGGAAACAGGACCTGTGGTCATGAACGACATGAGGGGTGGCTATTACGAACTTCTCGATGCAGGTTACCAGGAAATTGAAAGTGTCAGCATTGTTCTCAACCCCAGAGGAGAAGTGGTCAGCCCTGAGTACACCTTTCTGAGATATGTCCCTGCTAATGGAGACACCAGTGAGTTCCTCGAAGTGACGGGTGCTTGGCCCGGCTCAGATTGGCTAACAGAACTTTACGATGGAAACACAAATATCACCGTTCCATACAATGCTGACCCAGGAGCTGATGTCAACAATGTCTTGTCAACGGGCTCCTTCTCAGGCATTTGCACCAATGATTGGCATTGCAGGCTCAACTACGACAGATGGCCCACTCGTTCACCTGAAACGATCAGTTATCGAAACCTAACTTTTGATGAAGGTGCGGGAACCATGACCTTTGACATCATCGAGAGAAATCCAAATAATGAGATGATGTCAAGATTCCCAACTTATGAAAAACAACACATCATCTCCCAACACAGCTCAGGACACACTCTCAACTTAACGACTAGCTATTTCCAAATCAACGCAGAAGACACAAAATCATACATCGAATTCAGGCAAAACGCAAAACCAAAATGGTAAGACGCTTCACCCTTACGGAGCTTCTGATCACCATTGTCATTCTGGTCATTCTTCTCTCTGTTGGCATGAAGGGCATCAGAGAAACCCGTTCAGCCACGTTGGCCAGGATGGGAACTTTGGAAATGAAACAGGCTGTCCAAAAAGGGTACCAGTTTGCACTTTTCAATGAAGTACCCTCAGTCATCCAAATCACCAAAGAAGATCTCGGAGCTGAAAAGGGAGCCATTCAAGCAACTCAAGGCTTCGCCATGAACGGTTACTTCACCTTAGATAATGGAATACTGGACAGTGGAGCGACACCAGGCTTTTTTACTAACAATGCCAGAGAAAAGTTGGGCTCCCTTCAAGCATTCGATAACAACGGAGACCCAGACCTTGGTGCTCTTGTGAATATGGGTGCCGGGTCTGAAAGCGCCATCACCTCAGGACTAACAGGACAGGCTCTCAACTTAGCCTTTGATGATGGAAACACTTCAGACGACTCCATCAGAACCTCTTTCAATCTGTCGCCAGCAGGAGGCCCTGTTCACATCGACATGTGGGTTTACAACATCGACAAACCTGACAACGATCCAAACAATGATGGTGTTGGGCATGGAACCATCTTTAGCGTCGATGGATTTGAAGCCCGAGTCGAAGGCGGGCGCCTCAACTTTTGGGCTGTAAAACAAGAGTCAGCTCACGCAGAACCCATGGCTCCAGAAGAAGGTGAAGAGTGGATCACCCAAACCTCCAAAGTTTGGAAGTGGTGGTGGACTGACATTGACCCCTCAGTCACCCAATGGAATAAACTGGGCGTCACCTTTACCACAGATGACATGCTCATCAGCTGGAATGGCAACCCAGTTGAGCCAGAAAATCAGGAACTAGATGTGCTACAAGGCTACAAACGTCGTTACGATTATTTGCCAGGTGGAAATGTCTGGTCTGCCGAATACGAGTTTTCCAGCAACCCTGGTTATCCCAATACAAACAAACCTCTTACTTTCCCCAGGCAGTCCGTTCAATCCGCTGGAAATAATCTAGAATACGGTGTTGTCGATAATATCGGAACGTATGACCTAGCGTCGGGACCAGTTGTGATGAATGACATGAGAGGTGGTTATTACGAACTTCTCGATGAAGGATTTCAGGAGATCGACAACGTGACGATTGTCCTCAATCCAAGAGGCGAAGTGGTCAGCCCTAATTATACCTTCCTCAGGTATGTTCACGCAAATGGTGCACCAACCCCGCTTCTTGAAATCTCGGGAGCATGGGCTGGCTCCAGTTGGCTCACAGAACTCTACGATGGCAACACAAGCATCACTGTGCCTTATACAGCTGACCCCGGAGCCGATGTCAGCATGGTCCTTTCAACTGGAACCTTCTCAGCATATTGCACCCATGGCTGGCAATGCTCACTTAATTATGACAAATGGCCCACCCGATCTCCTGAAATGATCAGCTATAGAAATTTAGCCTTTAATGAAGGCGCAGGAACCATGACCTTTGACATCATCAACCGAAATGACAACAATGGGTACCTCACCAAGTCCGGGTTAACCCACCTTGAACAGAAACACAACATCGCACAACATAACACTGGTCATACTCTCAATCTGAATGTGAGCTATTTTCAGATTGAACAAGAAGACACCAAATCTTTCGTCGAATTTAGGCAGAACACAAAACCAAAATGGTAAGACGCTTCACAATCATCGAGCTACTGGTCGCCATCACCATCACGGTGGTAGCCGTGAATCTCCTATCGACCCTCTATGTCAGAGCAAACACCTTAGCCATCTCTCAGACCGAAGTACAAACCACCATGCGAAGAGGGATGGCCTCCTTGGATTTTCTCAACAATGAATTCCGAAATATGGTTGTTCCCATTGCGAACGAATGGGATGCTGGAAATAACGAGGCTGATGATGTACAATACCCTATTTTCATGGGCAATGTCTTTAATGGTGCTGACCCAACCCCCTACCCTGGCATCATCTTTCACCGTCAAAAAACCCCTTATCAGACGGAATCGTCTTCTGTTGCTCACCCCGTTGAGGAAGTTGCTATTTTTGTTGCCCCCTCCGAACTGGGATACTCCTTAGACCCTTACCTTTCAATTTATCGCGTCACCAACGACGAATGGGACGAAGAGCTACAGGTCTTCACCAACTCCCTTTTCTCTTCAGCTGCAGATGGAAATGAGATCCCAACCACTCGCTACAATAGTAGAACAGCCATCTGTGAAAAGGTCATTGGGATGCAGTTTTTAGGGGTTTACTTCAGTAATATCGACACCGACTTTTTATCCACCGAACTTCTCTACCCTCTTGAAAGTCACACTCTAGAATCATTTCAAGTCCTCTTAACGATTGCCCCTCCAGCAACTCAAATATCTCTCAGAAACAGCACCGTTGATCCTCTTGATTACGACACTCCCGCGGAGCACACCAATCTCATCGGTGACAATCAGGATATTAGCAACTTCGTTACAGAAAAAGGCTTCTATTTTCAGAATCTAGGCTTTTTTGCCAATTTCGCCACAGGTCAGGTCTTTCGCTATACGCGATCTGAGTCCAACAGTTCGAGAATCAGCATTCAAAAAGTCCTCGATGATGCCTGCACAGATCTAGAAGATGGTTTGGTTACAGGGTTTACTTTTCAACGTCATTTCTCCATTCGATGAAACAGCAACACTTCACTCTTATCGAGGTTCTTGTCGCCTTGGCCGTTTTTGTCATGGGCATCGCTCCTCTACTTGGCTTGATGGCAGCAAATAGCCGGCAATTTCAATCCGACCAAACCATCTTTCAAGAAGCTGATGTTCTTTATGAAAGAATGGCTGAAATTCGAGACAAGATCTATACCTTCCCAGCTGCTTTCGATGACGCCAACCATGACTTATGGGTGGCGGAGGAATCCGATCGGTACCCCGGGGTCTACTCCGTTGCCGAAGCCTTCCCCGTTGGGGAGTACGGTTACCACATCGTCTTGGGGATTGGCTCTGACCAGAAAGCACGGGACGCAATCTTGGACGCCAACGGAGACCCCGTAGCTGATCCCGACCCAACCCATGATGACTTGCGCCAACATACCATGTTTGTTGTTGAAAGAGGTGACTTCTGATGAGCACAAACAAGAATAAGAGAAGTCGAGAAAAGGGATTCATCCTGATTGTTGCCATCACCATTTTGATGGGGATCCTCGCTGTCGTCACCACCCTCGTAAGACTCAGCAAAGACTCTACCGACCACCAGCGTAACTTCCTAAAAACAAATCAGGCTCTCAATGCCGTCTTAGACACGGGATTGGGATGGGTTGAATACCTTTTCAGAAATCGATCGGGTGATCAGGCTACCACAGCACATCAGCCCTACAGTCGTCTCCAACAGAACTGGTGGGGATATGGAATGCAAGGCCTTCCCTTCACTCTCAAACTGGCAGAAGACGTCTCCGATGGTGAGGTCCTCATCGATGTAGAAACTTTACGTCCGTTATTCCTTGCCCTTGCGGTCAACCAAGCCACAGGAATCACGATTGACCAGACGGCCATGTACACCATTGAAAACGAAGAACTCATGATCGGTAGTGACAAGGTGGGGGGTGGAATGGCCTTCTCGACCCTCGGTTTCACGGGAAATGATGAAGTCTTCGGCGTCAGCACGGCCATGCAGACCGGTTATATCAATATTGGAGAACGTTGGCTCAAGGTCAATCAGTGGGAGGTCAGCACAACGGTTGACCGCATTCGTGTTGTGGACCTCAACGTTCGAGATGATAATTCCAGCATGGAAGCATATGAAGGAGAATCCATCACTTATTACCCGTTCGACCCCGCTCTAGATATTGGTGAAAACCGGGGTGGACTTGTGATCACCTTTGATGATGAAGCCGGAAAATTCAACATCAATAGCCTGACAAAATCAGCCCTGAACACCATGGGGTACAGCGCTACCTCTCAGGGAAATTACCTTCAAGGCATGATGTTTAATTTCAGAAACGACAACACCGACGAGTCCTACCTTCCCCATCGTTCTCACCATGAAATTGCCAACCGAAGTGGCTCCACCATTTTTAGTAATTTCCTAACCACGCAGAAATTCACACCCTACTCAAAAGCTCTCATAGCAAGAGACCGTGAGGCCACTTCCATGAGAGGTCATTCATCTTTTAATGAAGTTCTTTCTATCGACACCTCAGATATCAATGAACCTCTTGCCTGGTCTGGTAGTGGATCTCGGACACAACACTACGTCACTCGCCCTCCCGTTAATATTAACACGGCAAATTTTAACACGCTCAAACTGCTCTTTGAAACCATCATTGGGGACTCTGCGACGGACTCAGAAAAACCTGAAACTCTCGCCAATTCTGTCGTCCAATATCGGTACAATGATTTTGCTGTGGGCCGAGTGATCCCGAACCCATTTGATGGTATGGACAACACCGATGAAACCAACCCAATGACTTACCCAAGCCCAGAAGAAGAGTTCAGAGCCTTTCTTCTTAACCCTAACAGTAATAATTATGATCATGATTTCAGCGGGGACTCTGCCAAACTCAACA
>Ga0233432_10001420_pt1 | contig 23242 bp, 19 predicted proteins | sample SI_122_August201_6_FD_179870 | JGI IMG/M metagenome (GOLD analysis project Ga0233432, IMG submission 179870) | Seawater microbial communities from Saanich Inlet, British Columbia, Canada - SI_122_August2016_10_MG | ecosystem: Environmental > Aquatic > Marine > Inlet | place: Canada: British... | reverse complement strand
GGAAGTCACAATTTGGATAGACCCTCAGAAGAAAACACAGTACCAATTTAAATGGCTTGATAAATGCGAGCCTACACATTTAAAAGGACGCCTGGTGTCGGGCGAGTCTTTCGAGTTAAAAACCCAAGAGGCTTTTAACTTTCAGATTAAAAAGGTGAAATAATGCTTGGAATGTTAAAAATGCTACCTCTAATTATTGCACTGTCTGTTGCTGGATATATGTATCATAATACAGTAGTAAGTCAGAAAGATGCAGTGATTGCTCGATTGGAGACAAACGCAGTTATTTTAAAAGAGAATGCCATTAGGTTGGAAACTGCATTTGAAAGCGAGAAGACAGCACGAGAAAAGTCGGAAGATAACTTAAAGGTTCAACTTCAAGCAGTGGGCGACTTACTAGAAAAGAATGCGTTTATGCAAGCAGAGATGGATAGTTACTTATCTATTTTCAAGCGTCACAATATGACTGGACTTGCAAGAGCAAAACCCGGACTTATAGAGCCTCGAATTAATAATGGAACTAAGAAAGTATTTCGACAAATAGAACAAGACAGCGAAGAGGTGGCAAATGCGGATTCTAACTAGTGCAGTAGTTTTAGCTTTGGGAGGTTGCTCGATGTTACAGCCCCAGCCTCTTCCAGCACCAGAACCAGTTATAAAAACAGTAACAGAGTATAAAACGCTAGAAATTTATCAACCTCCACTACCGAAAGCAATTAGCTTGCAGGACGTGGAGTTTTTTGTAGTTACAGAAAAGAATTTTGAAGAACAAGTAAAAAAGCTTGAGAAGCTACAAAGTGGTACTTATGTACTCTTTGGTCTTACACCCCAAGACTATGAAAATATGGCGTATAACCTTCAGGAACTAAGACGTTACATACGTCAACAAAAAGAAATTATTATCTACTATCGTGAAGCTACACAAGACGACGTAGATACCGATGCAGCCGATTGGATAGAACGAAATGAAGAAGTTCTAGAAGATCAACAGTCCGAGTAAGAAGTTATGGCAGTACAAATTAGCCGAGCAGATATCACGTCGAATGATATTTTAGATTTACAATCTGAGACACGCTTCCTTAAACTCCCCGTAGATCATTATTTAGACCTACTAGGTGTCTCCCCGCTACCCTCGCAAGTAGCAATTATAAACGCGATTAACAATGATAAGTATAGGTTTGTGTGCGCCGCTGTCAGCAGAAGGCAGGGTAAAACATATATCGCAAACATAATCGGACAACTAGTCTCCCTGGTTCCCGGTTCAAATATTTTAATTATGTCCCCAAATTACTCGCTGTCTCAGATTTCTTTCGACTTACAACGACAACTTATTAAACACTTTGACCTAGAGGTCGCAAAGGATAATGCAAAAGATAAAGTTATTGAATTGAGTAATGGATCTACCGTTCGTATGGGTTCCGTAAATCAAGTCGATTCTTGTGTTGGACGTAGCTACGATTTAATTATATTTGACGAAGCGGCGTTGGCAGACGGTAAAGACGCTTTTAACGTAGCTTTACGTCCAACACTAGATAAAGAAACCTCGAAAGCTCTTTTTATATCTACTCCTCGGGGTAGAAATAATTGGTTTGCAGAGTTTTTCGATAGAGGATTTAATGATGAATTTTCAGAATGGTGCTCGATTCGCGCTACTTATCAAGATAATCCGCGTATGTCTGAGATGGATATATCGGAAGCTAGAAAATCTATGTCCGAAGCAGAATTTAGACAAGAGTATGAAGCAGACTTTAACACTTTTGAAGGGCAAGTTTGGAACTTCGACCATGAGAAATGTGTCGCGAATAATGAAGAGCTTGATACTCGTCGTATGGATGTATTTGCTGGCCTCGACGTGGGTTATCGTGACCCGACTGCTTTCTGCGTCATAGCCTACGATTGGGACGAGGAAGTATATCACGTTCTAGATGAGTACCTAGATGCCGAAAAGACTACCGAGCAGCATGCCGCCGTAATTCGAAGTATGGTTGACAAATGGGATATCGACTACATCTATATAGATTCCGCAGCACAGCAAACTCGATTTGACTTCGCACAGAATTACGATATTTCTACTATAAATGCTAAAAAGTCAGTACTAGATGGAATTGCTCAAGTTGCTGGAATAGTAGACAACGATAAGCTCTTTGTCGACCAACGATGCGATGAAGTCATGTCATGCTTAGACCAATATCAATGGGACCCAAATCCAAATCTTGCACGAGAAAAGCCGAAGCATAATCGAGCATCGCACATGGCTGATGCTCTTAGGTACGCACTATACTCATTTGAAACAACGCAGAGCGGGTTTTGAAGACACCTTATAAAAATAATGTTTGACAATTTATCTCACAGGGGATATAATTCAAAATGAAAAAGCTAAAAAGAGATCCGGTAAAATATATACGCGACCGAGCTAAATCAAAGTACGAGAAAGGTACAGTATGCCACATTTGCGGCGCGGATACCAAACTTGATTTTCACCACTTCTACTCTCTAGCGCCTATGTTGCGAGAATGGCTGCAGGAGAAAAAGAAAGAACGCCCCGAACATTACACAGATGAATATATTGTTATATGGCGGGACGAGTTTATAGAAGATAAGTGGGCAGAGCTGTACACACATACAGTCACACTTTGCCATAATCATCATTTAGAACTGCATAGATTGTACGGCAGAAATCCAGCTTTAGTAACAGCAACTAAACAGCAACGCTGGGTAGAGATTCAAAGAGATAAATATGGCATGGTATGACAGAATAATAGGAAGAACGCCGGAGGTTGAGGAAAAACTCAATCCTGCTCAGCCCTACTATGACCATAAAGTAGAGCCGTCTCGAGAGCGAGTAGTAAACTACGAAAGAGCATATGAAGACCTCGAAATTGTAAATAGAGGTGTTAACTTAATCGTAGATGATACGGCAGAAATACCTATTACTGTAGGTCCTCCAGTTCAAGGTATGTCCAGTATTGTAAAGGGAATTAAGCGCTCACGAGTAGAGCTGCTGTTAAATAAAGAACCCAACCCTTTTCAAGATATTAGCACTTTTCGTCGTAATTTAATTACTGACTTTTTACTTGACGGAAACATATTCATTTACTTTGATGGAGTGCACATATACCATTTGCCCGCTAATAAGATGACAATTCATGCAAGTGACAGTACTTATATCGAAAAGTTTACTTTTAATGAAATAATTACTTATAAGCCTAGTGAGATTATTCACATAAAAGACAACTCTTTCTACTCTATCTATCGAGGAGTTTCTCGTCTAAAGCCGGCACTTAGAACAATGATACTTATGAGAAGTATGCGAGACTTTCAAGATAACTTCTTTAAGAATGGCGCAGTACCAGGTCTTGTACTTAAATCTCCGAATACTCTCTCAGAGAAAATAAAGGAGAGAATGATTCAGTCATGGTCTGCTCGTTATCGTCCTGACGCGGGTGGAAGACGGCCTCTCATACTAGACGGTGGCATAGAGCTTGATAAGGTATCAAATGTCAACTTTAAGGAATTAGACTTTCAATCGGCTATTTCAGAAAATGAAAAAATTGTACTGAAAGCACTTGGAGTTCCTCCAATTATGTTGGACTCCGGGAACAATGCGAATATTCGTCCTAACATGCGTATGTACTACTTAGAGACTATTCTTCCTATTGTTCGTAAAATAAATTTTGCAATGGAAAGGTATTTTGGATTTTCTTGCAAAGAGGATATTACAGATATTCCAGCACTACAGCCTGAACTACGAGACCAGTCTCAGTACTATTCTTCATTAGTAAACACAGGCATTATTACACCAAACGAAGCGAGAGAAGCTCTAGGCTTTGATTTGGTAGAAGGGTACGACGAACTACGAGTACCTGCAAATATTGCAGGAAGTGCTGCAAACCCAGACGAAGGCGGTAGGCCTGTCGAACAAGGAGAAGAGTAAGATGGCAGTACGTCAAAAACAAAAAGTTTTAGATATTACTTCTGCACAGTTTAAAGACTTTGGTCTTCCACTCGATATTGAGTATAAATCTTATGTTGAGATTGTAGGACCTAAAGAGGCTATTGATGCTATTTCTATAAAAAGAAGTTTTAAAGCATGGAAGTATGTTTTACATGCTTTAAAAGTAAAGCACCCAGAGCTGATGGAAGCTCTTAAGCCCGCTCCAAAACCTGCTCCAAGGCCTAAAGCTCCGAGCAAGCCTGCACCTAAAGCAGCACGTATGAGTAAAGACTAATGGAAAAGATTTTTAACCTTACTTCTACCTTTAAAGCGCTCAATGAAGATGACGATGGTAGCGTCCACATTTGCGGAATGGCTAGCACTGCGGACTTTGACCGGGCTGGAGATACTATTTCAGCGGAAGCATGGACTAAGGGTGGCCTTGGTAATTTTGAGAAGAACCCTATCATTCTTTTCAATCACGATTATAACAAGCCTATTGGACGCGCTACAGGACTTAAAGTCACTGAACACGGTCTTGAACTTAAGGCTAAAATTTCTAAGTCTGCGCCCGATCACGTCGCGCAGCTTGTAAAAGAAGGCATTCTTGGAGCATTTTCTGTTGGTTTCCGAGTCAAGGATGCTGATTACCTATCGGAAACTGACGGATTAAAGATTAAGGACGCTGAGTTGTTTGAAGTATCAGTAGTATCGGTACCTTGTAACCAAGCAGCTACTTTCTCTCTGGCGAAATCATTTGACTCTATGGATGAGTACAATGAATTCAAGAAAACTTTCAAAAATAGTGTAGATCTAGCCGGTCAGTCCCTGGCTAAGGATGAAGATTCATTTGAAGCTAGTGATACACCGGATGGAACTGAAAAGTCAGTTCAAAAGGAGATAACAATGTCGGAAGTAAGAACTCCCGAAATCGACCTTGAGGCTTTTGCTAAGAAGGTAGCGGATGAGACTGCTGCTAAAATCGCAATGCGTCAGGCCGAGGAAAAAGCTGCTGTAGAAGCAGAAGCTAAAGCACAACAAGAAGCAGCTCAAGCTGAAGCCACTAAGCAGGCTGAAGTTGAGGCTGTAATTAAAACTGGTATCGAGTCAGGCGCTGAGCGTTTGATGTCTGATATTCAGAGCAAGCTTTCTGAAAAGGACGCTAAGTTCGAAGAAATCATTGCACAACACGCTAAAGATTTGGAAGAGAAGAATGCTGAAATCACTGCTATGCGTGATTCAAAGCGCATCTTTGCCGATCGTAGTGATTCGGGCAACATTTCAAAGTGGGGCAAGGACTTTATGTACGGACACCTTCTTGGTGTTATGACTGGAAAAGGTTGGGAAACTGACTACTCAAAGAGCCTTATGGAAAAAGCAGGTATCAACTATGCAGCTAATGCTGGTGATATTGCTCAAGAAGTCTCTACTGCAATCGAGAAGGAAATCATGCTCGAGCTTAAGCTCGCTCAAGCTTTCCGTGAGATCACAATTAACTCACAGACTCAAGTATTGCCAATCCAGACAGATGCAGGTCCTGCAACTTGGGGCGCAAATACTGATACCGCAGGTAACTTGGAGAACCGTCCTCAAGTCACTAACGTACAGTATAATGCTAAGCAAGTAATCCTGAAAGCAACTCGATTGATCTCGACTACTTTCATGGACAACAACGTTGACGAAGAAGTTCTTGTTAACTTGATGCCAATGCTTGTTGAGTCAGTTGCACGTGCACACGCTCGCGCAGTAGATGATGCCCTTCTTAATGGTACGTCTGGCGGATCTCAGGCATTTGATGGCCTTGAGGCACTTGCAGGCACTAACACCTTTACAACTTCTGTAGCAGCGGCTGGTACTGGCGTTGTAGATGCAGCAGACTTCCTTGGAGCACGTAAGCTCATGGGTAAGTATGGCATGATGCCAGAAGATCTGGTCTATGTTGTATCGCAGAAGCGTTACTACGATCTGATTGCTGATGCAGGCTTTGCCGACATCACAGACGTAGGCTCTGATATCGCGACTAAGATTACAGGTTCTGTAGGTTCAATCTTTGGAACTCCAGTAGTTGTATCTGACCAGCTCGAAGCAGAAGGCGCAAGCGCATCTGTAGGCTACGCTGTAAACGTTCGTAACCACGTAGTTCCACGTCTCCGCGGTGTATCCGTAGAGCAAGACTACGAAGTACTTAACCAGCGTCGAGTAATCGTTGCTAGCCAGTCACTTGGCTTCAACCAGCTCGTTGCTAACAATGGTACTACTGACGTATCTGTTGTTAAGTTGATCCAAGCGGCATCTTAATAGCTCCCTAAATAAACTGGGGAGGGTTTCCTCCCCAAGTTTTTACTAATTGATTTATTATGGCAAATTTTATTACCCTACAGCAGTTTAAAGACGCCGAAGGCATTACGAATGTTCGTGATGACTATAAAATTGATCGCATTATTAATTCTGTGAATCAATTAGTAAAAACTTATTGTGGCAATAGTATTATTGACTTCTACTCTACTAATAAAGTAGAGGAGTTTAATATGGAGTGGAGCACACATATTGTGCAGTTAACTGAAAGTCCTGTAAATACTATTGTTTCTGTCGAAAAAAGAGACTCCGTAACGGAAAGTTACACCACCGTGCCAACTACAGACTATTATCTTGACAAAAAGACGGATAGTGTACTGTACGTTACGGGGTCTGCCTATAAGAACTGGCCCCGAGGTGCGGGGTCTGTAAAAGTTACATATACCGCAGGATATGCGAGTACTCCCGCAGATCTTCAACTTGCAGTTATTGATCTAATAAACTTTCACTTCAAAGACGAGTACAAAGCTCGAAGAACTCTTGCAGGAGCTACGCTTGAAAACGCTCCTGTTGTAGAAGGCGTAGGATTTCCTTCTCACATTAAACGAGTTCTCGATTTATATAAAACCTTTTAATGAGTAGTAGTGAACTCAAAAAACAAGCTCAAGCAGTCTTAGATGCTCTAAAAGCAAGTGCAAACAAAGCAGACAGCTCGACTCGAGAAAAGCTAGAAACGCAACACGGCCAAATATTAATCATAAACAAGAAAAGGTTTATGACTAATTTATCGCAATTAGTTCCTCAATTAAAGACTAATCAAGCCATAAAAAATGAAATATGGTTAGAGTTTACTCGTAGGCTAAAGCTCTTAGAAGCAAAAGTTCGTTCAGACCGACTAAAGGAACTGAAAGCGCACAAAATTATAGGTCTAAAAGCCACAGACGCTATATTTTATGTAGCTACCTACGGAACAGCTCACAGGGCTAAATCAAGCACGTTAGAAAAAGTTATAAAAGATATCTTTAAAAAACGAGGAAAAGAGTTAAGCTCCGAAGATAATGAAAGTCTTGGTAAAATAGGTGGATCAGATAACAAGTTTGGAGCACAGCTTGGCCACTCAGAATCTGCTGGAGGCCAGACCATAGGTTTTGCAGCTTCTACCGTAAGAGCCGCAGCAGCAAGAAATAGTATACGAAAATTTACAGGATCTTCGAAGGACAGAGCAGTCTTGCTACAAGGGTTTACTCAGTACGAAAGAACTATGAAAGTAGACTTAGAGCACATACAGAATGTAGACGCAAAGGGAATTACAAAAAAATATATTCCTGTACTTAGTTGGCAGACAGCAATGTCTAACCAAAAGCTAGCAAAAACTGAAACCGCGGCTATTAATAACTTCACAAAGTACATGCAAAATGTTGTAAATAATAAAGGGTCTACTAAGTTGCTTCAAGCCTTAGAAGATGTAACCCTGTATGAGCTATCTAGCGGTATAAAGAAAGCAAAAAAGAAAGTAACGGGAACTCCACGAAAAAAAGTTAAAGAAAAAAGTAAAGGAAGTGCGAAAGGAAAAGTTAAGGATAAGTCACGTGTGAATGTTGTAAGAGACAGCTCTATCGGCAAGGGAGTAGTTCCTAAAGTCGGAGGAGCTCAGCAAAGCTTAATTCCTTTAGCTTCTTTAATTGGTCCCTTAAACGAACAGATAAACCGCACGGTTAAGGACAATATGGGGGCTCCAAGACTTGTAAATCGAACAGGTAGGTTTGCAGGGTCCGTTAGAGTTACTGATATAACAGCAACGCCACAAGGCTTTCCAAGTATTGGGTATACGTATCAAAGAGGTCCGTATGATGTATTTGAAAGCAATCCTAATAGAGACCCTAGAAAGCTGATTGACCGTTCTATAAGAGAAATTGCAGCACAGTTTGCTATTGGAAGATTCTACACAAGGAGAGTATAATGAGCACAAATCATAGACTATATACTACTCGTAGGTCTGCAATAGTTGATGCTCTTGTAACAAAGCTAAAGTTAATTAACGGTAATGGTGCATTTATTACCGATTTGTATGATGAAGTTCACCCTCGACTCAAATTCTGGGATGAAGTAGAGACCTTTCCAGCAATTCATTTAAATGCAGGAAGCGAGACAAGAGTATATCAAGGTGGTGGATATAAAGACCGCTATCTTAATATAACAATACGTTGTTACGTCAAAGAAAGCGATGCTACTGTAGCTCTTGACGGATTAATAGAAGACGTAGAAACCGTGTTAGAAATTCATGGTAAACTTGATTACACAGATAAGCAAGGAAATGCACAAACCACACACGATATTTTAATTATCAGTATTGATACTGATGAAGGAGTTCTTGAGCCTTTTGGAGTAGGAGAAATACTCGTTCAGGTTCATTACTAGAAACGACAGGCACGAACAAACGTTCACGCCCTTGTCCTTTCAATTTTTAGGAGAATTACAATGGCAGCAGCAACATTACAATTATCACGCAATACTCACGTGTATATGGAGAAAAGTGGAGTGTATTGGAAACTTCCAGTACTAGACGGGTATTCTTTTTCACAATCAACAGCGACTACAGAAGTAACTTTAAACGAGATGCAATCTGTCAGCGGTGAGTCAAATCGTGGACGAGCAATGTTCACAAATGCTCTTGAGCCTGCAGAGTGGTCTTTTTCAACGTATGCACGCCCGTTTAAGACAGCGGCGGACGCAACAGGTATGGCCACTGACGCTCACACAGCCGTAGAAGAGGCACTCTGGGCATTCTTTTTCGGTGCAACTGCTTACACTACTGAGTCAGGAAGCGATACAGCAACAACCAGTTTGTGGACTCCTGCAGCTATTACTCGTACTGCTAATGACATGAAAGTTACCTCAGAGCACTCTGATAAAGCTGAGCTTGGAACCTTTAACTTATTTTTTGTATTAGGAGGCTGTGATGTAGGTGCAGATGAAAATGACTTTTCTTCAGCCAATGGACAAACTATTTATAAGCTTACTGACTGTGTAGTAAATACTGCAGGTATTGACTTTGAAATTGATGGTATTACTACTATTAATTGGTCTGGTTTTGGTAAAACTATTGCTCAACAGGCGTCGCTTGCAAGTGTTGGCACTAGTATAGCAGCTCGTTTAACTAATGGAGCCCTAGGAGCTACTAATAACTTCCTGCGTAATCGTATTACTTCTTTAACTCTTCACCCTGATAGTACTACAAAAGGCACTTTTGGTACCTTTGAGGAAGACGTGGATTTGGACCAAGGTGGTAGTAGCACAGCGGATTTTTTACAGGAGTATCATTTAACTCTTACTGGTGGAAGTATCAACTTTGAAAATAACATTACCTTCCTCACTCCAGAAGAGCTCTGTAAGGTAAACACTCCTATTGGTCACGTAACTGGTACTCGTACAATTTCAGGTAGTTTTACTTGCTATTTAAATGATGACGATACTGGCGTTAGTGGTGACGGTGAAGGTCGAAGCGCAAAGTTTTTTGAAGACCTTGCCGCTGCAACTGATATTGTACGAAACAGCTTCAATGTTAAGTTTACAATTGGAGGCTCTACAGCTCCTAACCTTATAGCTGAGTTCCCTTCTTGCCACGTTGATATTCCTACTCACCAAATTGAAGATGTTATATCTCTTGAAACAAGTTTCCATGCCTTACCAAGGAACTTGACAGACGCTAATGAAGCAACATTAACTTATGCAGGCGTAGTAGTTTAATAACAATAATTTTAACACTAAAAACCCGCTCCGGCGGGTTTTCTTTTATGGTGCGAAAAAAAGTTCTTGACTTTTTAGCTCCTCTCAACTATAATTACAGAATATAAATTTACTTCTCAGATTTTAAAAGGACAAATAATGAGCGATTCACCCGTATCTCTTTCGAGTCTTATGACTCCAAGTAAAACAGTTTCTATTGAATTTCCGGGCTACTCGGACATGGAAGTATCTCTTTGCTACTTAGCAAGAGAAGAGCTGTTAAAATTACGCAAAAAGTGTGTAACCACTAAGTTTGATAAAAAGACTCGTCAACCTGAAGAAATTCTTGACGAAGAAAAGTTTCTTGTAGAATATTGTCGTGCAGTAATTAAAGGATGGACAGGATTAAAGTATTCGTACCTAGAAGAGCTTCTTTTGGTAGATATCTCACATCTTGACTCCGACGATGAACTAGCATTTACTCAAGACAATGCCGAGACTCTGATGAAGAACTCAAATGTATTTGACACATGGGTTACAGAGACAGTAGGTGATCTTGAAAATTTTACTGGGAACAAATAGAGAGAATTGAATCTCTATTAACTCGTTATATAAACGAGTCTGACTCTCCAGTAGACTTAGATAAGTATTTGCTTATCTGTGAGCAGTTAGGACAAGAACCCGACCCTACCAAAATGCCGCTCGAGCTTTCGGAGTTTCCCGAAGAAGTTCAAGTGGCATTTTTTATGTTCAGCCTTTTACCAGATCACTGGGAAGGAATGAGTGGAACATACATGGGAAAGTATTGGGACGGTATAGACTACTTTTTTAAATTATACGATGTAGAGCATCCAAGAATAACACTCTATATTATGAAGATGTATGAACGAAAACTTGTAGAGTTTAGAGCAGACAAAGCAGAGAAAAAGCGTAAGCAGCAAGAGCGCAAATCAGCGTCCAGCGGTGGAAAACAGTACACCCATAATGTTAAAGGCTAATGGCAAAGAAAATTAAAATTGATATTGAAGTCAATGGCAAGATGCAAAAAGCCACTGTCAGCACTAAAAAGCTGAAGGATGCATTAGACGGCGTAGATAAGTCTCAAAAGAAGGTTGGTGAGACCGCTCAAACTACTGATAGAAGGTTAAAAGGAGTGTCTCAACAATCTGCAAACGGAACAAAAAACTTCTCTAAAATGGCTCAAGGTATTGGAGGAACTCTTGTTCCTGCTTACGCAGTTCTTGCTTCTAATCTTTTTGCTGTCAGTGCTGCTTTTGAGTTTTTAAAGAATGCTGCTCAAGTAGAACAGCTTGAAAAAGCTCAAGTGGCTTTTGCACAGAATACAGGAATAGCTTTAGGATCTATTACTACTAGCCTAAGAAATGCAAGTAATGGGTTACTAGGTTTCAGAGAAGCAGCAGAAGCTGCCGCTATTGGTACAGCAAAAGGATTTAGTTCTAAGCAACTTAACGATCTTGCTGACGGAGCGCAAAGAGCCTCTGTTGCTTTAGGGCGTAATTTTACAGACTCTTTTGATCGTCTTGTACGAGGTATTTCAAAAGCAGAACCAGAACTCTTAGACGAATTAGGTATTACCTTACGATTAGAAAAAGCAACAAATGACTATGCTGCTTCTTTAGGTATTACTGCAGATGCTCTTACAGATGTTCAACGTTCTCAAGCTGTTTTAGTTGCTACTCAGAAACAGTTAGACGAGTTCTTTGGAAATGTACCTGCGGGTCAAAACGCTTTTGTTAAGCTATCAAAAACGTTTGAAGACATAGTTAAAAATATTACTATGGGACTTCTACCTGCTTTTAATTTTTTAGCGGACATTATAAATAGAAATGCAGTTTTAGCTATTGCTGCTTTTACAGGGTTTGCTGTAAGTATCATATCTTCTATCTTACCTATTGAAACATTAAGCACAAAATTTGAAACTTTTAGAGCAAACTCTTCTGCTTCTTTAGACGCCGCAAAAAATGATTTAAAATCTTACAAAGCAGAAATAGAAAGAGTAGTTACAGCAAGCGATAATCTTGCTAAAAAGGGCCAAGGCCGCGTACAGGCCGGAGCTACTACGGCTGTAATGGGCGGAAGTAAAAGTAAAATTTTAGAAAAAGTTGCTACTTCAGGTTTTGCCAGTTTAGCAAAAGTAGACCAAGCAAACTTAAAAAGAATGCTAGACGCCGCAACAGGACATGTAGATAAGTTTGGTATTGTTACAAAAGGCGCGTTCAAAGGCGTTTCTTTAGCTATTGTTAATGATATGCAAAAAGGCTTGGCGGAAATACAACAAAAAGTAAAAGTTACGGAAACTAGATTTAAATTTTCTTTTAAAAACATGGCCTTAGGAGTAAAAATTGCCGCTAGTCAAATGACTGCTTATATGAATTCATTTTTTAGTGCGGTAATAGCAGGCACCAAAGCAGTAGGAAAAGCCTTTAAATTTATGACAAAAATAATTACTTCAGTATTAACACTTCAATTTGTTGGAGAAATACTTAAGATTATTCCTTCCCTGGTACAGAAGCTCATACTAAATCTAGCAAAAGGTATCGACTTTATATTCGATAAGCTTGGTTTTGAAGGGCCTGGATTAACTTTTACAGAGGCATTTACAAAAAGCGATTTAAATGACTACTTCAGAGGGGTTCAAAAGGACTTAAAGGACACTCAAGACAGAGCGGAAAGAATAAAAAATTCATTAAGAGATTTAAGAACTCTTGGAGGGGAGGCGGGAAATATAGCTAAAGCCGCAGAAGAACGAACTTTTACACCTAAACAAGTGCTAAACACTTATTCGACTTTAGACTTTGCAACTCCTTTAACCACTCTTGCACAGGAAGGCTTATCAGCTGCAGAAAGAGAAAATATATTTGAGGACCTAGTAAAAGATTTAACACCTTTAATTAAAACAGGGCAGTTCACTGAAATAGGAGAGGCTCTACTTTCTATAAAGGATAGTGCAAAGGCTGGCCGACCGGATTTAGAGGCTTTAGGCAAAACTTTTACTAATTTGCAAAAAGCTGCTAGTGAAGCTGTTGCCGAGCAAAAATCTTTTACAGATCAATTGACCAGAGCTACTGAAGTAGCCTCTGGCGGAAACTTTGACCAAATATTAAACTTTTTTGGTAACTTAGAGAAGACAGCTTTAAATGCAAATGTACAGGCAGGGAAGCTGAACCAACAGTTTGAAGGATTCCCAGAGTTGATAGAAACAGCTTTTGGAGAAGATATAAGCTCTACGGCTCTTGTAAAGTCTATAAATAACGTGCTTACAAGACAAGAGACCGATCTTAATAATAGGCAAGCAGCAGCACAGAGACAGATTCAGATTGAGCATACTCGAAATCAGTTTAGTAAAGAGCGTTTAAACATACTTAATGATGTAACCTCAGCAGAAGAAGCACTTGAGGCTGCAATAACTGCCCAACGTAAAGCAAATATTGATCTTACTCTTGCTAATGAGGGAAATGAAGCGGCAAGAACTCGTGCATTGACAGCAGCAGACAGAGAAGTAGAAACCGCTATAAAACTTGTAGCCGCTAAAAAAGGCGAAGTAGATATACGAACAAAATTAAATGATGTAAAAGAAGAAGGGTTTAATTTGGGTATGGACCAAACTTTTTTACAGACAGAGCAAAAAATAACACAAGAGCTACAAAAACAGTTTACGCTAAGACAAAAAATTCAAGATACTGCTACTCAACAAGCTCGTGGACGTATGGAAAGGAACTTAGCAAATCAAGCAAGACAACCTTTTGGGTATATAAATCAAGAGAGAAGAGAGTTAGAGGCCCGTATAGAGTTTGAAACTAACCTTATTAAGCAAAAAGAGGCTCAGATAGAGGACGAGATAAAAAGAAAGCAACAGTTGATTGACTTAGAATATGACTTGCTCGCAATCCAATTCAAACTTGAAAAAACTAAACTAGAAACAATAGGGATAGAGAATAAGGAGCTCAAGCCGCAAACAACGTCCTTAATTGCAGAGATAGACTCTAAAGTTTTAGGGGCTGGAGGAGCTCTTGAAACAAATAGAGACTTAGCCAAAGACGAAGTAGAGTCATCTGCAAGAGCAGCTCTTGCTGACTTAATACGAAACAGAGATAATTTACAGGCAATGAAAGAAGATCTTACCGATATTAATGTTCTTACTGACGGAATTGCTCAAAGGTTTGAAGAGGGAATGGCAACCGCCTTCACCTCTATACTTGATGGCACTGCGAAAGCGAAAGACGCCTTTGCAAATATGGCTAAATCAATTCTACAGTATATTATAGAAATGACAGTAAAAATGTTAATCTTTCGTGCGATTTCTAGTTTTATGGGAAGTATGGGAGTATCTTCTGAAGTAGCAGCTGAGGCCTCTACTTTTGGGCAAAGTGCTGTTCAGTTTACCCCAACACTTGCGCCGCCTCTACGTAGTGGGGGCATAATCAGCGAAGGCAGAAAGATGCCCGGATACTCAGCAGGAGGCATAGCAAGAGGTTCACAAGCAGGCTATCCTGCAATGCTTCACGGAACGGAAGCTGTAGTTCCTCTTCCGAACGGGCGATCTATTCCTGTTCAGATGTCTGGAGCTGGTCAAGAAAATAACGTAACTGTAAATGTCGCAGTAGACAATCAAGGGGCTTCAAACACTAACACTCAGAGCAACGGGGCACAGGCAGAAAAACTTGGTGTTGCAATATCTGAAGCTGTTAAGAAAGAACTATTAAATCAAAAGAGAGTAGGGGGAATGCTTAGCCCCTATGGAGTAGCTTAATGTCACAGTTTCAGTTTATAATTGCACAAAATGATATTGCTTCAGGAGACCCTTCCTCGAATGTAACTGTAGTAGCTGACCGAGGTTTAGCTAGAGAATCCGTGCAACGAGTTCTAACAGCTAAGTTTGGGGACGGCTACGAGCAGAGAGTTTTAGACGGCACCAACACAAAGCTAGACGTATTTACAATTTCTTTTAATAATCGTACTGCGGCAGACATTAATCGTATAGCTGCTTTTTTTGATGTAAAAGCTGGAAAGAGTTTTACTTTTACGGTCACTGACCATAGCGGGGACACTGCAATAAAAGTTGTCTGTGAATCTTACAATATTACTTATATAACTGATTCTTTTCATAATTTAAACTGTACACTTAGACGAGTATATGAGCCATGACAGACTTAATTGATACAGTACAGCTACAGGAAACAGATGATGCTGTAATTCATTTGTTTGATGTACGCCTTCCTAGTGGAACTGTAGTATATTTGACAAATGGGCTAGAGGGAGGAGCTACTAATATATACTTCCCTCAAAAAACTCTAGACGATGATTCAAACTCTGCAACTTATAATAAATACCCTTTAAAAGAGTACGTTGCAATTCCTATTGAAATATCAGGTATAGCTGCAGAAGCCTCGGGCCCTATGGCACGGCCTACATTATCTATAGCAAATATTCCTGTGCTTGCTAGAACTCTTGTTTCTGATGGTGACGGTACTGCCGACGAAACTTTAATGGAAAACATTATTTCAGCAGAAGGAATTGAAAGCAACGTAGACTTGTTAGACTCCAGAGTTACTTACAGAAAAACTTTATTAAGCTATGCCTACGCCTCTACAGACACAGCACCCTCTACCCCACCTGTTGAATTTCCTACAGAAACATATCTTATAGATAGAGTAGCTCAAGAGGACCAACTAACTGTACAGTTTGAGCTAGCGAGCCCTTTTGATATTGAAGGAGTAGTTGTTCCTGGACGCATAATTGTGGGAAAGTATTGTCCTTGGAGGTACCAAGGCTATAGTATATCAAGAGATGGTGGTTGTAACTGGCCCTTGAACAGCAACGGACGCTTTTATGACATAAATAATGATGTTATTACAAAAAACATCGGCGTAATTGCTACATATTCTGCTAGTAACACCTATTCTCTGGGAGCTACAGTTAAGACAATAGTTAGCAGCCATACAAAAATTTGGAAGGCTCTTCGTACTGTACCCACAAACAGGCCTCCAGAAACTAGTGGTGCGTACTGGGAAAGACTTGATGTTTGCTCAAAGACTATAAGAGGGTGCAAGGTTAGGTTTCAAGGAAATGCGACCGATGATACTCTTGATACCTCATTTGCTTTACCATTTGGAGGGTTCCCCGGAACGAAGAAGTTTAAATGATAGAAGAAATACAGAATCACTTAGAGGCTGAATACCCTCGAGAAGCTTGTGGCGTGATCGGAATTGTAAAAGGAAAGAAAAAGTACTTTCCTTGTGAAAATGTAGCAGAGTCAGATGAAGACTTTATAATGTCATCTTCAGACTACTTTAAAATAAAGAAACAAGCAGATATTTTTGCAATTGTACATAGTCACCCAGATGCGGAGTGTACTCCAAGCATAAATGACATTAATGCTTGTAATGCTTTAGGAGTACCTTACTATATTTTTAGCTATCCTGAGATGAATTTACACGTACAAGAGCCAGAAAAAAATTTCAATCCCTTAATTGGTAGAGAGTATAAGTTTGGTACACAAGATTGTTTTGAAGCCGCAAGAGATTGGCTTGCTTCAAAAGGAATTCACATACCTGCTCGTGCTCCTTTTGAGGACGACTGGTGGGATAAGGGATTAAACTACTTTACCCCCGAAGCTATAGAAAAATGGGGGCTTACAAAGGTAGAAAGCCCAGAACCAAATGATGTATTAATTTTTCAAGTACAACACGATGTACCAGACCACTGTGGTATTTACTTAGGCAATGATATATTTTTTCATCACGCAGAAAACAGACTTTCTTGTAGGGACTCAATTATTCCCTTTTGGCATAAAAAGATTGTAGGAATTTATAGATATGTTACGTAATGTATACTTAGACGGAGAACTTGGCGAGAAGTACGGCAGTAACTTAAAAATGCGCGCGTCTTCTGTGGCTGATGTTTTTAAATGTATTGCAGGAAATGACCCAAAATTTCAAATGTATTTGAAGGACTGCACAGAGAAAAACATAGGCTTTATGTGCGAAGTACAAGGAACCCCTCTAAAAGACGATAGAGAGCTTTTACTCAACTTTCAAGAAGGAGATATGTATATATCTCCTCAACCCATGGGGTCAAAAAGTGGGGGAGCAAAAATATTCGCCGCTATTATTGCTGCTGCAATAATTTATCTTACAGGAGGCTTTGGCGCCGCCGGCGGCGGCTGGGCAGTTACTAGTGGGGGCGCTATCAAGGGGTTAGGAGCTGCCGCAATTAGTGCTACAGCAGGTTTAGCAATGACAGGTATTCAACAAATGATGCTGCCCGACCCTTCTACAGATACTCAAGATGAAAGCTATTTATTCCAAGGAAGTGGACAGACTATGGTAGAAGGAGACCCTGTACCTTTACTATACGGAGAACTAAGAATACCAGGAAGACCTGTTAGTATGGTAGTTAGGAACCAAGGCGGCTATTTCTACAATGATAGCGTGCCCGGAGGCGCAAGCCCTGATGGGGGCGGCGGGTCTCACGGAGGAACATATAATCCAGGAGATGGTGGTGGTGGCCAAGACGAGAATGGTGACATGAAAGATAACGGCCAATCTGCGCCAGGAGGACCATAATGACTGGTTTTTTAACTGACAGTAATGGATTTAATGTTGGCGGATTAGACCGCAATCTATTTAATACACTCCAAAGCTCAACTTCTTCATATCAAGGAGCTACAGCGCAGAATGTAGGTATTACAGATATTTTGTGCGAAGGCCCAATAGCAGGACTTGTTGGCGGCACTAGTGGTGTATATTTAAATGATAATCCTATTACTGATGAATCAACCTCTTCTTCTTTTACCCCTGGAGCTTTAAGTGCGGCTACTATTACGTTTGATGGCACCTCAGCAACAGGAACTTTGTCTGCGGGCTTTTTTGTTCCGGGTTTTATACAAAATACGAGTAATATTAGAACTCTAAGATTATTTCAGCTAGAAGAAGCAGTAACTACAACTGTGAGCACAAACAGTCTTGGTATAGTAGAAGTATCTTGTGTTGCAAACAGTGGAACTCCCTTTACGGAGGCAGACTGGGCAAGTGCTTATGATAATGGCAAAATGACAGAGCTAGTCAATCCGGGAGTAGTAGACAAGTTTGGATTATCGTATTTTGTTAACTCAACTACAATGATGTTTCAGCCTCCCGGCTGGGGAAACGAAGCAGACTTTCCTGATGCGAATAGCTACCTACTGCGTAGCTGGACTAAACACAATATTGTGGGTACTACAACCGACACAACTATAACAGTGGATGCGGGAAGCCTTTCGGGGATTCCCCCAGCAGGTACTTATAAATTTATAGCTATTACTAATAAGCTTACTTATGATGTTAACTATGACGCTGCCCTTGCTTTAACGCAGTCTCAGAACACTCTTACAAAGTATGACAATTTACAATTTGATATAAAACTAGGGAGAAACCCCACTAGCGAAAGATCCTTTAATTCTTTTGGAGACGCAGATGGAGGCTCTTCTTCTATTATTGGAAGTGTGTCAGGAATTAACTTAACAGAATTAAAACAACTAACAACTGTTTCTGCGAATAGTTTAAATGTAACTCTTTTAGATAGCGATGCTACCTCTTACCCCGAAAACCAGCACACAGATAGAAATAATTCTCCTACTATTCTAGACTCTGCTGATTTTGGACTAGACTCTTCGTCTAAAATATTGGAAGCAGATGAGATTTATTATAATATTCAGTATCCTTCGCTTAAATCTAATAACTTTGGTGAAAGTGGCAATAGTGAAGATGCTTACGCTTTTTACCTAATGGAAATTTCACTAAAAAGAAATGGAGTATTTGGAGACTATGAACATATTTTTCCTAATATCAATCCAACCTATATTAAGCACAAAGGGTTTACAACTGCACCAGTAAACTTTGAGCACAGAATTAATCTTGATGTGTATAGACCTTTTGATGATTTTAAAGTTAGAATTATACGAGTAACTCGTCATATAGGGCTCTCAGTAACTTCAACAGGCACCAATGATGGGCGCCCTGACAGAAAGAAATGGCAGCTTGCAGCAACTGCAAATATTACACAGTTAGGTGCTATAATTAAAGATAGGTTTACTTTTCCATATACAGCGGCCACACAATTGCAATTTTCTAGTAGAGACTTTAAAGGTGTTCCTAAAAGAAGTTTTCATCTAAGAGGTAAATTAGTTTCTATTCCGGACACCTATACTCCTAGAGAGTACTCTGCTTCTGGAAAAGCAGAGTATGAGCAGTTTTGGGGAGGAGAATTTAAAAATATTAAGTACTATACAGATAACCCTGCTTGGGTTTTTCTCGATCTATTATTAAACACGTCTTATGGGGCAGGAAAGTACTTATTTCTTTCTGATATAGACATTTACGCTTTATATAGAATCTCAAAGTATTGTGATGAGCTTGTAGAAGATGGTAATACGGTTAGCGCTACAGACCTTAAACTTGGCGAGTACTACAAAATTAAAACAGTAGGTGATACTACTTTTACAAATCACGGCTCTTCTGCAAATACTGTTAATACAGAATTTCGTGCAACTTCTGTAGGTACAGGAACGGGTACAGTCTGTGGGCTAGAGCCTAGGTATCGAGCAAATATTTATCTTACAAAAGCTACTGACGTTTATAAAGTTTTAAAAGATATGGCAACTATCTTTACAGGTTTAATATACTGGATGGATAGTAAAATTACTGTAGTACAAGACGTTGCTCAAGACCCTGTTTATTCTTTTTCACAAGCAAACGTTATTGATGGCTCTTTTACATATGAAAGCACGGGGTCGCGCACTCGAGTAAATCAAGTCATTGTCACATGGAATGACCCTGAGTTAAACTATGAACCAGTACCTTTAATTGTAGAAGATCCCGAAGCCATCTCAAGACAAAATAAACTAATTACTCAGGCTGCTGTAGCATTTGGCTGCACTTCTGAAGGTCAGGCTACACGTCTTGGAAAATGGAAGCTATGGACTGCTCAAAATCAAAATGAAGTTGTAAGTTTCAGTACTTCACTTGCCGCTGGCTTTTTGAAGCCTGGCGATATAATTAATATAACAGACAATAAGCGTACAGGTATTCAGTACAGCGGTAGAACTTCCGCAGCAAACAGCACAACTTTGACGTTTGATAGGAGTGTTACTTTTAACTCAGGGACAACTTATGAGTTAAGCACTCTTGTAACTGCTCCCGCTGCATTTTACACTGGACAGTCCCCTATAACTATTAATAGTAATACTTATAATCAAGGAGACAGATTACCAGAAGCTTTTGTCTACAGTGGAGGGTCTTTTTCTTTAACAGCTTTGGACACAGAAGAAAAAACGTCCAATGCTTTCTTAGACTCGGCAGGTGCTACAGAACTTGTAACAAGTTGGAAAGAATACACGTATGTGCAAGCAAATACAGTCACAAATCCCGGCGCAGCTGCAAATCAAGTAACTATTGCTTCTTCTGGAACTTTTGGCGTGACTCCCGCCGTAAATAGTGTATGGGCTTTGAGAGAGATTGATAGTGATGGGCTAGATATAAGCGGGTCTAAAAAACTATACAGAATTTTATCAGTAGCTCAGAGCGCCTCAAATATTTACAATATTACTGGAGTAGAGCACTCTAATGAAAAGTATGAAGAAGTTGAGAGAAGGTACGAAGTAGGAGTTACTCCCGTATCAACCTTCGATGAGCAAGAGCCCCAAGAAATTCCTTCTGTACAAAATTTAACTGTTTCAAAGACAGACCTAGATAATGGAAACAGGCAACTTACTGTGAGATGGGACGCCCCCACTGACTTTGCTAGAGTAGACCACTATGAAATTGCTCATAATATTAGCGATGATCCTCGAGGAAACCCGGTGCTAGTAGGAGATCGCACAGCTGATTTTGTTGTATCTTCTACCGCCACTTATGAGTTTAGAGTTAGAACTGTGTCTTCTTCAGGAAATAAATCGCCTTATACTATAATAGTTATTTCTCTAGGAGAGGAGGATGATATTATTTTAAGTGCAGATAGAGTGCATGGAATTGTGAAAGGTATAATATCAGATAATACTACTTCTTTATCTTCTGATGGTAATAGCTACGGCTTTGAAAATGCGAATGCGGTAGTTTCTTCTAATGCGGCCCCTGCTGATCCGGTAACTATTACAACTCAGTCCATAAATGTATCAAACGCCCCTGCAGGCAGAGAGACTTGGATTTATTTTGACCATAGTGCGGCAAGTATTGGGCTTTATGAGTGGAATACAGATATACTGAATGGAAGGGGGTTTTGGAGAAATATTGGAACCGGCTCCGGAGGCCAAACAGAGTTTGTAGAAATTGGCGCTGTAGATAGTCAACCCCTTACACCCTCTATTGTACAGGATCTAGACGGTCAATTTTCTACACACTTTGTACCCGGCGATATAATAGTATTTAAGGCAGATCTACCTACTGTTGCGTCTCCTGCTGTATTCTCAGCAGTAGCTCTAAATGCAGTTGCGGCACAATCAATTTTAATAGACACTGTTTTTGAGTCTTCGCTTGTTGGATTAAAAATATGGAAACTCGCTTTTAGGCCAGATCCTGCAAAAGACGCTTTAGTAGTGCGTTTACAAGGAGACCAATAATGGCTATAGTAGTAGGGCCGCCCTTAGTTACTCTTGACCTTACAATAGGTCAAGTGGAGAACTTAAATCCACAAGGCCAGGCCCAGAGTGGGATTAATACAGGCGTAACTTTAAACACTGCAGATACGGGCATCACTTTAAGCTCTGGTGGAGTAATTAAAGGAGGTCAAACTGCATTTAATACAGGTAATGGGTTCTTTTTAGGGTACACAGGTGCACAGTATAAAGTTAGCATTGGCGACCCAAGCGGGGATAACCTAACTTGGGACGGGGCAGATTTAACTATTACTGCAGATGCCGGAACGATTTCAGGCGACCTTACTGTTAATGGAAACTTTACCGTAAATGGTACCACTACTACTTTAAATACAGCTACATTAGATGTAGAAGATAAAAATATTACTCTAAACTACGGTTCAGGAGATACTTCTTCTACTGCTAATGGGGCAGGAATTACTATACAAGACGCAGTAAGTAACACTACTGATGCGTCCATACTTTGGAATGGGGCAACAGATGCATTTGACTTTAGTAACTCTGTTAATGTAACTGGTAATATTGTTGTATCAGGTAATGTAGATGGACGTGACGTAGCTACTGACGGAGATAAGCTGGACAATATTGAAGCCTTAGCAGACGTAACAGACACAACTAATGTTACTGCTGCTGGTGCCTTGATGGACTCTGAGCTAACTGACCTTACTGCTGTTAAATCTCTGGATCAAGGCGTAGCTACTACCGACACGCCAACCTTTGCAGGTCTTGCGACTTCTGCAGACGTGACCTTTGGTGACAACGACAAGGCTATCTTTGGTGCTGGTTCTGACCTGCAGATTTATCACGATGGTTCTAATAGCCGCATCCAAGACGCAGGAAGTGGAAACTTAAAGTTAGTTACTGATGGAGCCGCAATACAGCTTCAGTCAGCCACTGAAAACATGATTGTTGCTACTCCTGATGCAGATGTTCAGCTGTACTATAACGGCGTACAAAAACTAGCCACAACGAACACAGGCATTAACGTTACAGGTGATGCTACTTTTGCTGACAATGGTAAGGCTATCTTCGGTGCTGGTTCTGATCTACAAATCTACCACTCAGGCTCTGCTTCATACATTACTGACTCAGGAACTGGAAACCTGTTGATACAAGGTACTGACGTTCGTTTACAAAATGCTGGAGCCACTGCTAACTACTTAAAAGGAACAGATGGAGCAGAGGTTTCTTTATTTTATGCAGGCGGACAAAAACTAGCCACGAGTAGCTCAGGTATTGACGTTACTGGCACAGCCACGATGGATGGGCTTACAGTAAATGGTGTAGGCTCAGTTATAGCCTTATCAGACAATGTTGTTTTTAATGTAAACGTGTCTGGTGGTACTTCTAAAACATCTACAATAAATCAACGAGCAAAATCTTCTAACGGCGCAAACGCTGAAACTAGTATTGTCGTTACAGGCTCTAGTGGTGAGGCAGTGTCTGCTTGGGATTTTAAACTTGATACTGCTAATGGTGCGCTTACAAAAGCAATGACTATTGACGGAAGCGGCGACATCAGCTTTTACGAAGACACTGGCACGACTGCGAAGTTCTTCTGGGATAGTTCTGCGGAGTCTTTGGGTATTGGTACTACTCCAAACGCTGCTACTGTGTTGCATGTGCAGGCTACGGAG
>Ga0233432_10001416_pt1 | contig 23252 bp, 18 predicted proteins | sample SI_122_August201_6_FD_179870 | JGI IMG/M metagenome (GOLD analysis project Ga0233432, IMG submission 179870) | Seawater microbial communities from Saanich Inlet, British Columbia, Canada - SI_122_August2016_10_MG | ecosystem: Environmental > Aquatic > Marine > Inlet | place: Canada: British... | reverse complement strand
CATTGAGAAGTTATCAAAAACACTACCCGCATATTCATATGCAAAACCTGTTCCTCCGTTTACGCCAAGTTTACGAATTATGTGCAGTATGACATCCTTTGCGTATACACCAGGTGGCAATTCGCCGTTCACCTCTATCCTACGAACCTTTAATGGAGAAAGCGCTAAGGTTTGCGTAGCCAAAAGGTCTCGTACTTGACTTGTACCAACTCCAAAAGCAATGGCTCCAAATGCACCATGAGTAGATGTATGTGAATCGCCGCAAGCAATAGTCATTCCTGGCTGGGTCAATCCCTGCTCTGGTCCTACCACATGCACAATTCCTTGCTTGCCCGAACTGACATCAAAAAAGGTAACGCCTGTATCGTCGCAATTCTTACGCAATTCTCGAATCATCGCATCCGCGAGGGGATCAGAATACGGTTCATTTACTTCGTCTGTCGGAACAATATGATCAACGGTGGCAAATGTCCTTTCAGGATACCTTACTGGAACATTCTTTTCACGAAGCATGCCAAATGCTTGTGGACTCGTGACTTCATGAATGAGATGACGTCCTACAAATAATTGAGTCTGACCATTTTCCAATTGGCCAACATTGTGTTGCTTCCAGACTTTTTGAAACAGGTTTAATTTTTCCATCAAAAATATAGATATAAATTCAGCGATTTAATCGCAAGTGCAATGATACAATGAGATTAAGGGAATTTATCTATATTTAATTACCCAAATAAGTATCTCTAGCTTTGTCAGTTGAACTTACTTTGCCCGAGACTTTTGGATTTTGTTTAGTCGCAACCTGATCCTTTAATTTGGAAAAAGAAGCAGCATTCCTCGACTGAAGGTTCATAACGAAATCAATTTTTTCATTAGCCAACTGATTGTTCTTTGGGTCTTGAGATAAAAGTTCTTTGGCGGACAATAATGATTTCAAGCATACATCCTTTTGCCGCATAATATCGTCTATCGTATCGAGCGACTTTGCTGCAATTGCCTGAGTTTCTGCATGAAGTAAGTTCTCTAGAGTTTCTAGGGTCTCAATGAAATAAGCGAAATGGTTATCGCTCATTTGGAGACTAAGCTTGCAGTGAGATAGAACCAGGTTGCTGATCTGAAGATGTGGAACCACCTTCAGTGGGATTCTGTACAAGCATTTCTGCCCATGCTTCACGAAGTTCAGCTATTACCTTGTCTGCTTCGTCAATAGTGTCGGCCTTTTTTTGTAAGTTTGCTTGCTGAAGTTGGTGCAATACATAATCGTAAAGCCTGTAGAGCGTCCCAGGTAATTCACCAGGTACGGACATATCTAAAGATGACTGAAGCTCTGTTACAATATTTTGGGCTTTTATTAAATTATTATTAATGCCCTCATTCCTCTTAGTTAAATCCTCTAATTCAAAAGATCTTTTAGCGGAAGTTGTAAAACGAAGGTAACCATCAAAAAGCATTAATACAAGTTTGCCTGGGCTGGCTGTTTGGACAGACTGTGCCTTGTACGAACGGGCTATCTTATCGTATTGCATGATGAAAATTAACTTTCGAAATCTTCAACTTCTAGAATTTTAGCTGAAAGTTGTGTAATGTTATCATCGCTCAACCAATTTGGATCAGCCATTAAATTTTTAGCCTTCATGATGACATCCTCACGAATATCAGTAGAAGACTGCTCTGCCCTTGATGCAGTGAGTGAGTGGTCGGATAGAGATGATGCCTGCAACTGTTGATTTATCTCAACCGCATGAATCGGGGATGGTTGTTGCGACTTGATAGAAGAAACTTCGTTTTGCGAAATACTTCTACTAGAATCTCCTGATATTGCTTCCATAGACTTCTTACAATCTTCCTTAATTAATAAAATAATGCAACAATAAATATCTCATCTTTTAGGAAGCGTTGAGAATATTGTGGATGCTATGTACTTTGTAAAAACTCTTGGTGATTGTAGGACACTTCCATTTGTTCTTTCAGATAGTGCCCTGACTTGTGCTGAGTTTTGAAAATTTCCCGCACCTACAATGACACTTGCATGACCTGCATCAAAAGTTTCGTCAATTGCCCACATGAACTCACCTGTTTTTAAATCAACAAGTTTAGATCGAACCCCAAGGGACATTGGACGGAAAGGCTTATATGAATCAAGATCAATAAAAAGTACACCCCGTGCACCAGTCCTGTTTTCAATTATCCTCAAAAAATTAGCAGGTAAATCATCCGTCGAAGATACTCGCGAGAATCCAGTTAAAGATTTGAGTTCACTAGGTTTGATCCTAACAATTTCAAAAATTCTTTCTTGGGATAGTTCCTGAAGGAATATTTCGTCACAAAAAGAAAGAACCGCCGAATCAGGATCTTCATGGAAACATGGCAGTAATGCTACCCTTGTAAAGTTTAGAGGTAGGCGTTCAACCGGATATATGTTCGTTGGACGGAAGGGTTCTGCTTTTGCAATAACCTTCTCTTCCTTAAACTTCCTACAAGAGAAAGAAAATAGAGATATGAATATTAAACTGGTAATTAGAAGTTTCATCATTTGCTCTTAAATGAACTTTGAAGAGTTTGAAGTTGGGTATTGAGTTTTGACTGCATCTCTTCCATTCGCATGAAACCCTGACTTAGAGTTTCTTCCCTTTGTTCCAAGTATCTTTCAAGATCCTCGATTCGCTTATCCAACCTCTTATTCTGACTTTTTATGCTATCTATATGTGTATTATAGGTGCCCTTATAGTTACTTGTAAGATTACCCTCAAGGAAGGCTGTAATAAAATCATCTACCGATTGCGAAACACCCTTGAGTTCTCTATCCGTATTGGTCACAGAATCGAACCGAGTAACTTTATCCTGATCAAAAAGAGACTGAACCATTTCTGGATCGTCCTCTAAAGCTTGGATTAAAAGAGCGGAATTAGTTGTCTTTATGTTGTCCGACCCTACTCCAAAGTCCAAGCCTATATTTGAAAGACGAAAAGAACTGAAGGCGGGTTCTGTCTCTTCCCAGAACCCGGAAGAAGAATTATATTTATAATATGTCTGAGGGTTCCCAGATGGATCGATTAAGGTGTCGTTTAGAACTTTTACTAAATAACCGTTATTACTCGCACCCAGGCTCAATTCTGCCTTCAGAGTCATCAGTTCAGAACTTGGGTCTGAATTAATGGAAACCAAGGTTGCTCTAGTTTGTTCATTCAGGATGAAATCTGAGTTGTCTCGAGTAGTTTCACTTGCGGAGTGGGGGGTAGAGTCACCAAATACTACTTTTCTAAGTTGGCTTCCTAATCTGGAAAGTTCAGTGTTATTCGAAAAACGACCAGCTGTGACGGTCTCACCATCATTAGTTACGGAAACTAAACTATTTATGTATTCTTGTGCGTCATTAAATTCGACCACGAATTTATCGATAGCTTCTTTGGCAGCCCCAGTATCTTTTCCGACATTAAATTCAAATGTACCTCCTAGGGAAACGCTAGAAATATTGAAATTAATGCCCTTATATCCATGCTCGTCTGCGGAAAATGCATTTTCTTTACTGTATATAATCTCACCATTATTTACCCGAACTGATGAATTTCCTCCAACTTCACTATTTAGTGACCTGCCTACGCCCTGAATCACTTGCCTCCAATTCCCGCTAGTTAGGCTTGGATCACCAACAACCCCGCTGTTTAGGGATTGCCAATACGATGTGTTACCCGAGGATACGAACTTGAAGTAGTCTCCCGCTGAAATTGATACACCCGAGCCAGCAGTATACTCACTGGCAATTACTTTAGGACTAGCTAGTCCCATTAATTGCAAGATATTACCTGCTCCCTTATTGGAGCTAACCGCATCCCAATCTTCGGATTCGTGAACAGTGATACCTGTAGCACCAGTATTTTTATTCCGAATAACAAACCGATCACTGACAGGATCATAGAACATGTAGACATTGGCATCAGAAGAATTAACTTTTTGAACAAGTGTACTCACGGTATCTACCGTGATATCATAATCTATCCTCACCACTCCTTCACCTTCTCCTAAGAAGAATGTACCTAACTTGCCTGCATTTAGACCACTAAAAGAACCACCGAAATTCGCACTATCCAATGTTTCTGACATATCGATCGAACCAAGTGCCTGACTACTTTTCAAATTTGGGTTGTCAAGTTTGAGTGCTGACAAAAAGTTGGAAGTATCAGTGGGAGATCCCAATATAGGAGTATTTCCTAAAGATACCCGGAAATCATCACTTGTAACTGAAAATTTATCTTCCGCTAAAATATAGTTGAGTTGAATTCCTGATCCATCCGTACCCTCTGGATTCAAACCTTCAGGGGATGAACCATTAATCATATCCACAGTATCCTGAAGGGTGGCCTCAAGGCTACTTATGGAAAATGTCTTACCAGCAATGGTAAATGTCCCGGTTGAAATATTATTCTGTAGAGGCAGATCTTTAAGTTTCAATGAGGGGTCGAAGGTATCATCCGCAATACCAAGTGGACTTCCAATTCCTTCAAAAAAACGATTTTTGGATGTCATTTCAGTACTTGAAGCCTTACTTAAAACCTGCACTGAAAATTCTCCAGTTAAAGACTCTGCATCCGCACTAACTGATGGCCTGCTTTTATTTGAAGCACTAAGTCCTACGCTTCTCGATTGGAATAAATTGTCATTCTGTAAAGTCTTTACCGCACTTTTTAAAGTGTCTAGTTGGGTTTTAAGTATCCCAAGGTCAGAAATCTTTTCCTCATTTTTAATTTTTTCTCGAGAAAGTCTAGTTTGCGGAATCCTTTCAAGCTCAATAAGTTGCTCAACAACTGGTGCCCAATCAAACCCTGACGCTAGACCGGTAAGCTGTAAATCAGACCCCATAACTTAGGCGTACTGTCGAAACAGTATTTGTCATATTGAAATAAATTATCTTCGCGTGCACGTGAAAATCAAAGCATTTATCATGCCACGCACAAGATAGCGCCGAACTATTCGGCAACTAAAGGTTCAGGAGATATGTGACGTTCGATTTCATTGAGTAACCAGTGGCATCCTTCACTTAGTGCCCAAAAATATTCTTTATTTCTCTGGACTGTCTCCCATGTTGCGTTTTTTGATTTAATATCACGGATAATTCTTTTATACGAAATCAACTCACCTTTTGTCTTACCTTCAAAAACTAAGTTCCAGATCAATGGATCTGAGTCCACTATTTTATTAACTTCAGAACCCTTAGATAAAATATCTTTCACTTTCTTATTATCTGCATAATGAGGTTGGGAGAATTTTTTAGGGAGCATTTCGATTTCAATTGCTAATGAAAGTGATTTCTCGAGAAGGGATTGCGTGAAATTTATAACAGGCTTAAGCAGGGTTTCAATATCAGGGCATGCATCCTGAGCACCGAGGAGTTCGCTGACCTTGGTGTCAAAATTGTGTGTCCCGCAATCATTGATCCAGTCAAGTGCCTCATTGTATCCCAAATAAGGTGCACCATTTACTTTAACGCCCGTTCGGGCAAGGTTTCGATACTCTACAGTTGGGTTATCCCCGATGAATTGTTCAAAAGTTTTAAGATAAACATAAAGCCTGCTTTCTACATGCACTTTCTCCTGAGTATTACCTGGGAGTTTATGTCCTTTATCTATCTCAGCAAAATGATCACCAGAGTCGGCATAAAATGAATCAGCAGTGTAGTATTGACCATCATCACGAACAGACATGTCTTGCCCTACGAGTAAAACTTTGCTGCATCCCAAAAGTTTTGAAATATCAAGCACGCAACCCGAGACGGTTCCCTGTTCTAGAATTTTCGAACCTGGTGCTTTACCAATTCTTTTTTTAATAAAATCTGCAATCGGGTTCAAGGTGCTCCATGAGATAATCCGACCCGAGAACTTTTTAACTATCTCTGGATAAGCACTAAAAGGACAAGCCAATGGCACATGATCTAATTGAATATTCTGAAATCCAGCAAGGGTAGGTTCCATCGGGTCGGCGGTCACGACTAGATGGGGTCTAATACCGCTATTTATCAGTTTACGATACGGACTGTTACTTGCTACAATGATTGCTTTATCTTGGACTTCCTTCAAAAATTCAATCGACTCATCGAGAGAGGGCCCTGCCCCGATTAAAATAAAGGGAACCTCCTTAAATTGATCCCTAAGTTCTCCAATGTCCGGAGAAGTTGCCATATGAGAGAGATTGGTGAAGGAATTCTGTTGTATATTGGTGGATGTCCGAACATTGACCTCCATAAGCGGTCTTATGACAAGATACTGGCGCAAGAGCTCATTTCGCATGCGTTCGTAAAAACTTTCATCAATGCTATGGAGTGGGGAGAAAATAGTCGCATTAACTTCAGAGATATTACCAATTGCCGCGTTTTGAATATCCTGAAAGAAAGCGTCATCAAGGTCACCAACCCCCATTCCGAATCTTTCATGCGAAAGAATCCTTGAACAATCTATTCTAGAGAAAGTTTCCCTTAGTAAGCACGGATCCTTTTCAGCACTAAGGCAAAAAGTTCCATTTGACGAATTCTCGAGGAAATAATCAATGTGAGAACCATCCCCAAACCCAGTAACTGCATATAAAGACTCACTTTCAAGCTTTAAGCCATCAAACCATCTCTTAATCAGGGTATCTTTAGACCGGTCACCATATGCGGGGAATGCATTCTCACCTCTTTGTACCATGAGTGTATGCTTGCTTGATTCATCGTAGAAGAATGTATCTGAAGGGCGACTCCCCGTTTTCAATATTCTGTCGAGGACTTCAGGAAAGCGGTTGGAGAGAATTTTTGCATTTTCTTCAAGCATGGGAATACCGCTACTCATGATGCTTTGCTATCTACTTTAACTTTTAGGAAGGGAATGATCTCTGTTTCGAATAATTTTCGTGATTTATTAAAAACGGGCATGAATCCATCCGATAACTCATTGGAAAGCATTGCCGGACTACCATGCTCAAATGCTCGAAGTATTCCACCTAGCGTATCTGACTGCTCTTTCGAGATAGCCTCAAACGCCTCTTTCCATGGTGGGTCGTAAGTGCTTACATAGGGAACTAAATTATCTATTAAATCAGCGAACGGTTGTATTTTTTGGATAAATTCATCCATTCGCTTGAAGACTTCAGACCAGGCTACACTGAGAATGTTTTGTGAATACGCGGCAAGGTGAGTGTGTGTACTGCTCAGGTGATTCATTGCTTCAATAACCAAGCGAAAAGTAAGTTCATCATGAGAAAGCGAGAAAGCTTCAATTTTCTCATACTTTTCAGGGAATGATCCTTTTTCAAGTGAATCTTCTCCATCTACAATAAATCTAACAACTGCCCTACCCTGCTCACTAAGTGCACCCATTAACAATTCATAGACACTCGATGGATCTACGGGGATATCATCAGTGAAAGTTACTTCTTCTTCATCAGCCCAAACGGTTGGCATAGTCCTGTTTCTACGGATCGATTGGTATTTATACAATGTCAAAAATGAAAATACTTAGCTTTATTTATATTTTTTCAAAAAAAAATTAAATACTTAAATTCATGATTATTAATTACTTAAAAAATAAATGAATAGTATTTTAGAAAAAAAACTAAATTTTCACTAAAGCTAAACCATTCTCTGTCGATTATCCACAGCGTCGAAGACAAGGAGGTCAACGGCAAGGGTTCCGAAAAGAACTCTTACAGTTCAAACACAAGGCATCAAGGATGATGCTTTCACAAAGTCAAGGAGGACAAAAGTGAGTATAACAATAAGTTCAAACCAAGCAGCTTCGTATACTGCATTACATATGAAGCGAGCAAACTCTCTTCTAACGAAGAGTTTACAACGATTATCAAGCGGAAAGCGCATAGTTTCACCGGCAGATGATGCTGGTGGCCTTGCTGTTGGCATGAAGTTGCAAAGTAGTCTCAAGCGTGCCGCGGCTTCCCGTATGAACACGCAAAACGGTACATCTTTTCTGCAGATGCAAGACAGCGTACTCAAAGTATCTGGCGAAATCGTAGATCGCATGGCTGAATTAAAAAGTTTCTTTAATGATGTTTCAAAAGGTCCAGACGATCGCGAAACCTACAACCACGAATTTACAGAATTACAAAAAGAACTTAATTCTTTAAAAGCTCAAAAGTTTAACGGGGTTTCTTTGTTTTCAACCTCTGTGTCTGATAACAATCCTCTCAAAATCATCACATCTGATGATGGCCTAGGTGAACATATAGAATTAAAAAGAACCGGGTTTTTCGAAAATCTTAAATCTAAATTTGGTGCCGATGGTGAGCTTAATACGGGTTCCGCTGGTTCCTTTAGGCAATTAGTTGGTGACTTTAGTAAGGACGGTGGGTTGACCGATGCTAACCCAGGGCATGCCACTCGTGATTACACTGAGGGATCCGTGGTGTTTAAAGCTGGTGGAGTTGCAGATGATTCTGGTTACTTTATGGCCTTAACTAGTGTTAAATCAGGTGTTGCTATCGAAGACACTGCTTCACCAACATCTCAGTGGATTAGAATTGCTGATGCACAAGGTAAAGGATTTGCAGAGGCATATCCGACAGCATCGGCCTTCAATCCTGATAGTATCAAATACACTTCTTCCGGAGATCAAGTTGCGTACTTAAAGGGTGATATTATTAAGGTTCCTGCACATTGGTCTTCTCCTGGAAGTAACTTGTTTATAAAAGCAGAAGCTGATGTACCTCGTGGCATGACATTACAGCAAATATTTGCTCTTGATGCTAACAACAGTGCATCTCATGTCGGAGACGGCAAATACTTCACTTATGTAGGCGAGGATACCATGGACGGTGCCAAACCTACAACCGAGTATATTCGAGCTAATATTAATCTCTCTGAGCCTACTAGCTATGTAGGAAATGATACTGAAAGCCTAATCGAGATCTTAAAAGATAACGCTGCCAACAGTTACAACCCAGGTTATGTCAAGTCCGGCAATGATATATACGCTCCAGCTTTTGATTGGAATATGGATAATTTTGTTTCTATTCACTCAAAGCAATACGGAGATGTTGTTTTTCATGATGCCGACAACAAAATATATCAAATGACCTCGGCAGTGAAAGGTGCCTGGGGCGGAGGAACTTACAAGGAAGGCGACCATGTCATGCATGGAGGAATTTGGCATCAAGCTACAAGTTCTGCGTTATCGACTGATAAACCTCATAACCCTAACAGCTTAGAAGTATATGGTACAGATATCGCAAATGGATACAGTGAAGGAGATCCGCTTGTTGCAACAAATAAGCAAGCAGTCGTTGCTACATCAAGAATGCAGGGTGCTTTCAATGCCTACCAAGATTATTCCGAAAATAATGTGGTGTATGAGGGTGGTAAATTCTGGGAGTTTAACGCTGTCGCTGCAGCTGCTTTAAGCAATAATTGGAGCAAGCAAGTTCATGCAGATGATGCAATTGTGAGGTATAACGGTGAGTACTATCAGAACCAAACCGGTGGAACCCTCTCCATTGGTACGAGCAATCCATTAACTTCCGCCCAATGGACTTCATTAAGCGGGCTGTCCGAAATTAAAGCAGCAGTAGAGGCAGTCGGCACGGGAACAATAACAGACAGAACAGGACTTGTTCAAACTGAAGCAGGAACAGCTGCAGCTGCTGGAACTTACTTCTCTAAATCAGCATTCCAAGCATATTCTACAGACGGAACCACTCATATAGGTGACCCAACCAAGGATATGAATGATGATAAGTCTGCCAAGAATGGTGGTAGTGTTATTGATCGCAGTAGCCAGTACGATAATGTTGACAACAGCAAATATTGGACAAAGACTCATTTCGGTTCTTTGGATGGTGTAACCGTGAACACTAGTTACCAATACGGTGATAACATTCATTACCAAGGTAAGAATTATGTTTATACATCCCACTTGTCCTCGGAAAACTTCCTTTATCTAAAGGGCGCAGATCCGTCCACTGGATACACTGAATTCGAAAACCTTCTAGAATTAGGTGCGGTTCGCGAACTCCCTATGTATGTTGATACAATCGGTGGTGGAGGAAATGGTAATCTCCCTGATGGAGTTTATTACAAACCCAACCAAGATCTCCAGTATGGTGCTCGTATTTCAGATTCAGGAATGATTCGTACGAGTGGTGCAGAACGTCGCACGGATGCTCCTGCACCTCCTGGTGATGACATCTACGCTTCTGCAGACGATCAATTCTATGGCGGATTAAATGCCGGCAATGATGGAATCTATGGAACAGCTGATGATTTCTACGCAACCACAGTCGATCCGAATATCGCTCGTAATGGTGGTCAAGTTGATGCTGATGCGGATAATAACAAGGATCTACTCGATGAGAGTAATGATCTTCAACACTTCAGCGTTGCTGACTTCGTAGACTACATCCAGACATTAGCTAATGTTCGTGCCGTCAATGGTGGAACGATGTCAAGACTTGGATACGCAGAGCGAATCCTTGAGGAAAATGAAATTAACTTAGGTGCTGCCACATCGAGGATAATGGATGCCGATATGGCGTACGAATCCACCAGGATGGCAAGCCACAATGTGTTACTCCAGGCATCAGCCTCGATGGTAACTCAGGCTAATAGCTTAAACTCAATTGTGCTCTCTCTTCTTCAATAATTCGAAGGAGTATTAAAGGACCAATCAATTAAAAATAGAGGAAATGTTCGAAAGTAGTCACAGATTACAACAGGGAAAAGGTTTTGGAAATGAAGCTTGCCCTCCCTCTTCGTTCAGGAACCCGCCACTTGAGAAATCAGGTGGCGGGGAGCCCTCCTCTCTTGCTCCGAGTTTTCTCAAAAGAATTCCTCCTCACGGCAAGCAACATGCAGTTCCACCATTTTCTCTTAAAATAAAATCTCCGAGATTTAGTCAAAGCGGAGAGCCAAACCCATCCCAGCCAGCATCCAGCCTTTCAGGTAGCAAGAATGATGCGAGTCGTTATAAGATTCAAGTTATTCAACATGAATCAACTGCTACTCTTCCTTCCCTCTCCCCCTCAAAGCAGTATCTGGCAAATTTAAAAAAGTATCCTCTTTGCTCGAGTTCATTTGGTTACAATTTTAGTACCGATAATTTTGATCAAATTCAGTATACAACCTCATATTTAAAACCAAAGTTCCCTTCTCACAATATACTGCCTATTGATAGCGGCATACGACGGTTAAAGGATCGCAGCATGCACCTGTCCGGTTTTGGTGGCCAAAGCATTGAGCCTGCAACTGGAGAACCTCTTGGAGAACATAGTACCGTGCCCTTTTTGACTGTGAGTCGATCCGAAGCAACGAGGGCGAAATCACCACAACCTTTTCATTCATCTAAATATAAACAACTTACACCAGTTGCCGATGATTGAGTACCAAGAAGAAAAACGAATCACTGCTCGAGCTGAACGAGGCAATCCTCATAGCACCTCAGTACTGCCCCCGTTTGAATTTAATTTATTCAACCCACCACCTCGTGATGAGATTTCTAATATTTCTCCCGGTGGTAAGCATTTACGAAAAGTCCGAGAAGATTTAATCACCCTCAATCAACTATCAAGAATAGACCTAGGCGGCCTAGAGGTTGCCAAGCATGTGATTAAATCCCAATCGAATCTACTTCGACTCCGGAGTGCACTAAAGCTTCGAGTCGGCCTGAAGGCTACTGACAAACCGAGGACTCCAATTACTTTCCTTACACCATGAATAATGATGTATAAATTTAAAACCAGAAATAGTCTGCAAGATAAGCGGTGTTATGAATCTTTGTGGCGAAAGCACATTGCTCCGAGTACCCCCCCTATCCCATCAAGGTCTATCAACGCGGTGAATCGACTTCAGTCGAGTGAACCCCTTTCCTGGAAAGCAATTTTTCGAAATCTTTTAAAATCTACAATTTCTAAAACCTTAAAAAACCATACTCGTGGGCTCCGGTAGAAATTTTCTACAATCCCTATCTATACGAAATTTATTCTAATACTACAATTCACAGGTACTGTCTAATCTGACACTCATCTTATCTAGGCTCTAAATAATAAGCCTCAGTCGATTCCTCAGAGAAAAAGTTTCCTTTCATTCCACCATTACAAAATAAAAATAATATAAATATTAAGCTTTTACTAAAGTTTACTTAACAACATCCGACTATACATTGATGTACAATGTTTAACATTTTCAATATTTCCATATCGCCCCGATTTAGTGGTGCAATGCATTGTGATTTTTCGCACCAATGCAACTACATATCATCCATTAACTCGATGGATGATCCCTGCGAATTTTGTCCAGATTTATTTCCTCTACATAACCTACCGTCATGAAATACGCTACACCCTCAAATTCTACAGCTTCTACAACTGCTCCAAGAAAAACTCTAAATGGTTTTCCTAAAGTAGTAGCTGGTGGTCGAATCATACGAATAGACTCTGCCAAGCCATACCTGCAAAGGATGGTTACTGGAGATATGACAGACCAGGCTTTAGTCAAAACAAAGGAGCAGGCGGTTATTGAATCAATCAAGGCCAACCTTGAAGCCGGCGTGAGATTAGTGGATGCACAAGAGACATCACTGGCGAAAGTCGGTGGCAAACTTTCCAGAATGGCACTTTGCTTAAATCGCACGAAAACCCCAGGCGCTACTCATTCATTACGTGAAGAATTGCAGGAGGAGTTTTCAAAAGCAAAGGAAGATTTGTTTAAAGAATCATTAAATTCATATGACCAAACGGCTCTTTTTTCAAACGGTCCAGCAAAGCCTGTAACCATTGCAGTTCCTACGGGAAACGAATGGGAAGGACTGTCAATTGATCGAGCAGATATTGGTCGATCCGGTTTAAAGACTGTCATGAACGGAAAAGTCTATGGAGATACCCCAGGGTTGTTCCTCGATCACGAAACAATTCGTCGTGCATTTTCAGAATGGCGGTCACTTTGTACGCAAAATCGCATGAACTGGGGTTTACTCGTTGACCGATTACATGGAATTTCATCACTCCAGGAAAAGATTTTAAATGGTGACAACTGGAGACTTCCAGATTTCCCAACTGATCCGGGGACAGGCCCACTTCGTCGGCCTCATCGTAATAATTAATTTCTTAAAAATAACTATTTATAACATGAATAAAAATTGTGTGAAAAACATGTCGCTGAGAAGTGATACTAAACCAGTAACCTCTAGGCCAAGCAAGGATGCTTTGTCTACTAAAATAACTCAAGGAGGATCATAAAATGCCGATCGTAGTAAACAGTAATACAACCGCAACAGTTGCATCATTTAACTTATCAAGTGCCAATGATGCGTTGCGAAAAAGCTTAGCCCGACTGTCGTCAGGTAAACGGATTGTTAGTCCGGCAGATGATGCAGGCGGTTTATCCGTTGCGTATAAAATCAATTCTAAATTACAACGCACTGAAGCTGTAAGGCAAAACATACAGGGCGGCATCTCTTACCTCCAAGTTCAGGATGGTGCGATGACTACGGTTGCTAAGATTATAGATCGTATGGCCGAGCTTAGAACTATGGCTGGCGATGTGACTAAGAATACTCAGGATGTTGAGAATTACTCAAAAGAATTCATTGAACTACAAAGACAGCTCAATCAAGTCCGCCGTGAGAAATTTAATGGAATTAGTTTGTTTGCAGTAAGCAGAACTCCTGCCGTTAATGCCCCACCTGACCTTAGACCACAATTAGACAAGGCGGCTGCAATCGATGATGAAGGAAGAAGTTACCAAACTTTCTCTCGAAATATCCTCACTTCCGCAGATGGTCAATTTGATGACGGAAATGTGTCCTTGAATGTAATCAACATGCAGTACATTTTATCACTGGGTGGAATTGATACCCGCTATATCTCGACAACTGCAGCTGCGAACATTAGTTCAAGGGCAGCAATGGCAGACGTAAACGGTGGAGACGCAGTGACTGGAAACCATGTTTTCATTAATCTTGGCAATGTTAACGGTGGAAATAGCGACGACTTTACAGATAACGATGTAAAGAATGAAATTTACACGGCTGACGGATTTTTGAAGAGTATAATGTTTGTCTCTGTAGGCTCATTTACAAACATCATTCAGCGAATTGCTGATGCTCGTTCAGAGAACGGTGCCGAGCAAAACAGGCTGAGCATGGTCAATGAATTACTCATTCAAAACCAGACAAACCTAGAGGCAGCCTACGGACGCATCATGGATGCCGATATGGCACTAGAATCTACGCGATACGCAAGGCAGAATGTCCTGGTTCAATCTTCAGCGGCGATGACGGCACAAGCCAATCAATTGACGAACATTGCCCTTACGCTCCTCGGATAGTTTGCCCAAAAATTTTCTAAAGGATAAAATTATGTCAATAATTATTAACGCAGATAAGTCCAAGACTCGGTTAAATCGTAGTCTATCGGTTGCTCATAGTTCAATGGTAAGAAATTTATCAAAACATGACACTTGTTACAAATCATCTATTGGTATCAATCGGTCAGCGAATGATACTTTTAATAAGATCTACCATGAGTCGGTAAGTACTACCAATAATAGTTCCTGGCGATCTTGTTGCGAAATTCTTGACGATATCCTCAGCGATCTCGACACAATCATTGATAAACACATTAATGAAGAAGAATCTGTTTTCCCTGGAGGGAATGCCAAGCAACAAAGTTGTCTCCTTCAGTATGCAGACAGTCATTCTCTAGTTGAGATTCTGGCAAGATTTCATGACCTGAAGTCCAGCGACCAAGCGAAGTTTCTTTCCGATATTACAACATTCAATTCTTTACCAGGGTTGCCTGCTGACATATCAAATATTAGTTCGCATTTAGGCGAATTATTTTCTGGTATCAATACGCTAGCAGATCCTGACTGTGACTACATTTCGGACGAACTACTCCGACAGATTAAGCTGCAGATAGCTGATGCGAGGAAGGCAATTGCCTACCTGAATTACCAATTCTCTATGGAGAGTAAAATATTATCTCTCCAGCAAAAGGTAAATGCAGAGTCAGTTATCTCTAATGAACATAACGGGGAGCACACGGGCAAGGGGCATGTAAAATTGAAGACTGTTCCTATTACTAGTCCGGTGGGGAGCATCTCGCTTCCACTGGGTAAGAACTCGCTACTTCTAGGCTCAGTTCTGTGACTTAAATACAATTTATTAACAACCTTACATAATCATGAACAGAAAGGAACCAACCTTGGACTACATTCAATAGACTAGCTTTATTGAAACCAATGTAGGTATTCATGATGTTTTAAACAAATATCAACTTTTATCTAAAAGTAATGAGTGAACGCACTCATCTAACCTAATCTCAATTTTCAATTCAAACTGCAAAATGTAACACTTCAACATTGTTAACTATTTTATAAAAATTACTTAATACTTAAATTATGCGTACTATTCACACAAATAATATTGTGTGCGGGTATTCGCATGAAGTTAGTGTAGGTGCCGTCGGCCGCCTGCATCCTTCTTGCGAAAATCCGCACATAAATCCCGTCCCGTTTGATCCTATCAAAGAGACTTGGTCTTATCGTATTTCAACCAAGCACGACATCATGCGGGAGAACTTATTTGAAGGTATTACTTACTTCAGCATGCAGCTTAAGGGTTTATCTAAGACCGAAAGTATCATCAAGGAAGCCTCACGTTTAAACAACAGTTACCTATCAAAAATAGATGAACCTATGGTATCTGCCCGTAAATTCCTTAAAGAAACACTTTCAGTCGTCACTTCAGAAAATCTTCGAAAACACCCGCTTTTTGGATTTGGGCACGAAACACCGCTTCGATTGCATCTCAATATTGATTCCAAGCGTAGCATGTATCCCCTTCCAGTGGTCCCCCTATTAGGTAAGGCTTCGTTTCGATCACTGGGTTTAAGCCTTGGGATCGGTGAAAGTGTAAGTTCTGAAATTTGCCAGGAAAGTTTACAGGAAATCATATCGCTGATGCTGGATGTACAAATCCGCAAAGATGAACTCACAAAACTATCTCACAAGGTTTTGGAGAAAACTCCCCTGTTAAATCATGGCAAAAGTTTCCCGAAAAGTCGTGTGCCAGAATTTTTTAAGAACATGAAATCTAAAATCTATAAACACAGTAAACTAATATTACCAAGACCTCTTCCCGAGGTACCCATCTAACTATGAAGTAAATATTTTTATAACATGGGTGGTGTCCCCATTCTAAAGACACCAAACGCGGCAAGGATGCCGCTAGCAAATAATCAAGGAGGATTAAAAAATGCCAATCGTAGTAAACAGTAACGCTTCCGCCACGGAAGCATCATTCAACCTAAGTCGAAACAATGAAGCTTTGCGCAAAAGTTTGGGACGCCTGTCATCAGGCAAGCGGATATCCAATCCAGCAGATGATGCTGGAGGACTTGCTGTCGCATACAAGTTGAATTCGACCATTAACCGCAGTTATGCAACTATCCAAAACGCACAGAACTCTCTCTCGTACCTTCAGGTACAAGACTCAGCTCTTGCTACAACTGGAAAGATCCTAGATCGCATGGCTGAACTTAGAACAATGGCTCAGGACATAACCAAGAACAGTGGTGACATTGAAAATTATTCCAAGGAATTTATCGAGTTGCAAAGTCAACTCAGGCAAATCAAGGAAGAAAAGTTCAATGGGATCAGCTTGTTTTCTGTGACCGGTGCGAGCACCAGTGGTTCGAAAGCACAGTTGGGCACAACCTCTAACGGAGTTTATGTTGATGCTAATGGAGCAACTCAGACTTACGGTAAGTTTGGTAGAGAGCTAATTACACACCCAAGTGGAACTTCTTCAAACGGAAGTATTTCGCTTAATGTCGTAAATATGCAATTCGTATTGTCTCTTAACGGAACATCGGGCACCAATCTTGGTGGTATATCAAACACTGCAGGCGGCATCACGAATACTGCCATGGGAGAAGATAACTTCATTACCAGGATTCGCGATGTATCGGTATCTGAGATAATCAATGCCATCGAAAAGTTAGCAGACGCCCGTGCAGAAAACGGTGCTGAGCAAAATCGAATCATGAATTCGATCAACCTACTGCAAACAAATGTAACTAACCTGGAAGCTGCTCATGGACGCATCATGGATGCTGACATAGCCTTAGAGTCTACCCGGTTTGCCCGTTACAATGTTCTAGTTCAGGCAAGTGCTGCCATGACTGCCCAAGCAAATCAAATGACAAACGTTGCCCTTTCCCTCATCGGGTAAAGATAAGCAATGCAACATAAAAGACAGGAAATGAAAAAGTTCAAAAAAATATCAATCGAACCCAAGCAGTTCTTGTCTTTCGCAACTTTCATCACGCTTCGCTCACAATTAAGTGAGTGGAGCGTGGATGGAAGGAGCAAAACATTTTCGCATTCTACTTCACTATAATTTTCACGCCATGCAACTGACAAATTTCAGCTTTCTAAATTCTCGGATGGATTATATCGACTCACAATCTAAATATAAATCTGCGGTTCAACGAATTTCCAGTGGTTCGAAAATGGAAGGTTTGCGTAAAGATGTAGGAGCATACTCTCAAGGAGTTAATGCAAAGCTAAAAAAGTTACATAATACTTCTTACAAAACAAATTTACAGAACACCCGTTCGTATCTTGCAGCCCAAGAACATGGACTTAAGGAAGTCTTAAGTATCTATGATCGCATGGAGGAATTAACCATTCGGGCAATGTCCCCAACAGCCAATGGTTCTGACACAAAGTTATTTGATAAGGAATTTAAAAGCCTGTCTAGTCAACTGGAGCAGATCATGAACCGAAAATTTAACGGAGATCACTTATATCTTTACAGTAATACCGTAGTATGTGGTGGAATCAGGGAAATTGGTCTAGGGGAGTTGGACTTGGCGACTGTCGACAATACTTGGAGTCATGCAATTCGTGCCCAGTCAGTTGAGATTGGTTCCCCTGCTGGAACACTCAGTTTCCGTGTTAATTCAGGTGGAATAGGTGATATTTACAGAGTTTGGATGGGCGATAATTTAGTCTTCAGTTTAGGAGGAGAACCCGCAGCTGGTTCATCCGTGGATCACAGGCAAAATTACAATACTTATGATCCTGGAAACGCATCGGGTCTACCGGATCAATTCAGTTCAATCCAAAATGTGCCAATTGATAATCCTATGCGCGCTGGTTGGAGGACATCTGGATCTGCAGATAGGGGAGACGATGACCTTATTGAGGTTACTTTTGAACCCGGCCAACCAACTACTTATATAATTACTCCAGGCGGGACTAACCAAGATTCTACTGACCCGAAGATGTCAGGACGGAATAGCGGTACATTTACTGGAGATCCCGACACACCTTACACTTATCCAAATGTATCTTCTAATGATCTGCCAGTTGGCTTCGATGACCGTGAACTGACTCTTCAAATCGAAACCACAACTATTGGTATTATTTACGAAAAAGGTGCATCTTCAAATTCTGCTGAAACTGCAGATGGTATTGAAAATTCTGCCATTACTTTCACTCCAAAAGAGTTTAATACTGATGTGGAAATAAACTCGGACGGCGACTTGATCACCTTGACCGCAAAGGGCTTTGGTTCTCTTTCGGATGCTAGTCCAGTAACCGGTAAATTTCATTCTTTGACCGATTTTGAAAGTTCAAAAGATACACTAGATCATCTTCGCGGTAATCCTTATGCGAATGATCCTTCAAAAAGTTACTACGGTGAAGAAAAATGTGTAGTGAATGAAAGACTCGCTGCACTCGGAGCTGAAATGTCCCGTATCGATAAAACGTTAGAAGATCTAGATCGAAAAGCCCTCACCGACGAACTCACAATCAGCCGAATTGAAGACGCTGACATCGCCCGTGAAGCCACGAATCTAGCCACATCATCAATTAAATCTCAAATGTCCGCCCAGGTAATGGCCAAGTCAACAAGACTCAAGGACATTCTTATACCGCTTACCACCGAGCACTTTCGCAGCTCGGTGCTCAGTTCAAAACTTTAAAATATAATACAACAAAGGAAACGCCATGGAACTAACAAACCACACATACCTAAGATCCCGAGTGGATATGCATATCGCAGACAGTTTGCGCCAAAAAGCAAGCAGTAAGATTGCATCTGGAGGCATGCAAAATGCCAGAGATGATTCAGGAGGATTTACCGCCGCTGTCAGGTTGAAGTCCAATCAATATATGCTCCAATCAAAACGAGCTAATATTCAAAATTCCTTAAGTTTTCTTCAGGCACAGCGAGATTCGCTTAACGCATCAAGAGATATCATGGATAAAATGGGGGAACTGAAGTTAAAATTCGGTGCCCCCACAATTAATCAAAGCGATAAAGCCAATATTAACAATGAATTCAAGGAACTCGCTGTTCAACTTGCAGGATTGAGGCAACAGAAGTTCAACGGACAGCCTCTCTTTGCAGAGTCCGACGAATCAAGTACAGAATTATTTGGTGGTTCCAAGATCGGGTTAGCCGTTGGAACCGGAACGGAAGGGACTGATGCTTCTATAACAAAGCACGGTTTAGACTTTCAAGATATTGATAGCGTTTATGTAGCAGGGGAAGCTGTTAGGCGTGGAATTGGAGGATTGGACTATGTTAATTTCGCTGACGAACCAGTTCAAAAACAAGTCGAAAGAGTTACCGTCACTGGTGGTATTGCCGAGGGTGACACATTTTCCTTCTTTCTGAATGAAAAGTCACAAGTCGGAGAAACCCAGACTACATCGAATAATGGAATTGGTGGGCAAGGTTCACCACACCTTATCTCATACACTGCCACTTTAGCTGATGAAGACGCTGCAGACCCACATGGTGCAGTCGTCGCTGGTCTCAAGGCGATCGTTGACAACTTAGTCGGCGAACCCCCTGAAGGTGGAGTTGATGGTACTGATGGATTGAAGTTTGTTAATGCTGAAATCGTATCATCTCCGGCAAATACTGGAATCTTAGATATTGAGTCTTCCGCTGCCGGAGATCCGTTTGAGTTGTTTGGAGCTACATCCACTGGTTCATCTGGTGTATTATCCATAGCTGAGACTAGTGGTGTTGGCGCTGTTCCCGCTTTTACTGCCAATGATGGTGAAGAAAGAACCTATGAGTTGGATCTTAAAGACAACGATGGGAATAATTCTGGGTATGTAATTAAAGCAGGAGACACAATATCCATGACTGTTGATGGTTCTCCTCTCACCTATGCTCCAACTCAAAATCAAATAAACGCTGCACCCACTGATTTAAGTGACCCTCTGAATTTTACTGCAGCGGCCGATTTTATGCTAAAAGGGCTGATGGATGCCATTAATACGGAAGCTGACAATAATCCGGCTTTTAGGGTTAGGGCAACCGATGTTGACATAAGCGGAGAAAGTGCAAAAATAACCCTCAAATCTACCCTTCGAGGTGATCCACTAAGTGGCGTTTCCTTTTCTAGAAACATGACTAGAGCTGAACAACCTGCTTCAGGTTCGACTGTTACTTTGGAAAAAGAGAGAGCAACTGAGCCAGAAGATGAAGTGACAATCCGTCGAGTTGTAGGTGGAGTGGAACAACCTGCTGACACTCTCACATTTACTCAGGGTGCTGTTGGTGAAAATGGTTTTACTGACTTCACTGATTTAGCAGCAAAAATAAATGCCCATTCAAGTGGCAAGTATACTGCAAGCCTAAATGGCAATGATATCCTAATTACCGATGCAAACCCTGAAGCAATTGCGGGTATAGCGGACCCCTCTGATTCAGATAATTCTAACGGCACAGATCGTGTGCAAAGAGTGGAATTAATAGTCAGGCAAACTCAAAAAGATTATGTAACTGATATTTCATCTGTTAACAATCTCTTCAGCGACAAAGATGATAGTTTTTCTAATGTAAGCACAGTTAAGGTGGCAGGTAGTGGAAACAATGCCCTAGAAATCGACTTCAGTATAGACAAGGCTTCCGGAACTGTTGACACTACAGCAGCTAATTTAGTAGTACAAAATGCAGGTTCAGGTTACGCTAAAGGTGACAAATTCACTGTTGCTGGTACAGAGATTGGTGATACGAACGGAAACTCCATTACTTTCGAGGTGTCAGAAGTATCGGGTAATGTTATGGGATTTGCTTTAAATTCTTTTGCTACAACTGTAACCGACACAAACTTTACGCGTCTTGCCACCACGACAGACTCGACACTTGGTTCTAGCGTATTCCTGGATGTAGGTATTACTTCTGGTGTCCTAACGGCAAATTTAAATGCAACTGGAGCTGGCACAGGTACATTTTTGGTTGGAGATAGAATTACACTTGATGGTGCTAGCATTGGCGGGGTATCCGGTGCAGATGACATCACCTTCACTGTCTCTGCTGCTGACATTGCTGCTGGAGGGGGATTAAGTGGATTAGGTTCAAATACTGCTGCCACTTCAGTCAATGATACGAGTTTTGCAGGTCTTGCAGGTCCTACAAATCTTACCACTAATTCAACTGATGGTGCTGGATTGAAATTGGATGTATCAATAGTGAGCGGTGTATTAACTGCAAGTATTGCAGGAGGAGTAGGCGAAGATGGAACTCAATATGTTGCTGGTGATACTGTCACCATTGCTGGAACAGCTATCGGAGGTAATGCCGCTGACGACATCACCCTCACCATCAACTCTGCTGGTACTGAGGTGGAGAGTTTTATTCACGATTCTGGAGTAGCTCAGAGCGTATGGAACATGGTTGGCACTGAAACTACAATTGCTGGAGCCGGATTGCAAATAACTGCATCTGCAGGGAGAGACGGTATTATTTCCGTCGATTCAATTGTTGATGGTGGTTCCGGTTATGCAGTAAGTAATAATAATACGGTTAGGCTTGTAGAGACAGGTGGGACTTTAAGCATAAATAGACTATTCAATATAGACGAAATCCAAGATGATTTCACCGACGCGAAAACTACGAGCTCAGCTACCGGCGGTACTACCACTACCGATGCCGAACGCGGGGATCAATTCATAGCCAGCGGTCCACTTGACACATCATTTACTGAAGTAGCAGGCGTCGAACAAGACAATGTTGAAGGAGAAAATCGTGTTCTCACGGTTGAAGTCAATGCTGATAAAAAAATTGCTGGCGCCGGTAATGATACCGATCGCATCCATGTCGGTGACTCCTTTTCTATAACTGTCACCGAAGTAAAGCATGCCGACGAACTTAGTGGTGCATGGCCAGAAAGTAATACAGGCACTAATACATTCGGCGAACAGCCAAACACTAGAGCAGCTCATTCCATTACTGCAAGTTATACGGCTATCGTAGGTGACGACGAGGACAGTGTTGCTGCAGGTCTAAGGCAAGCCTACTTTACAGCCCGTACAGCCTATGTTGCTACCGAAACTCTTGCTGAAGATGATTTACCAAATGCCGCAGATACAGGAAATACCATAACTTTTACTTCCGGACGTAAGGGTGAAGATTTCAATGTAGTATGGAATCAATCACCAAACCCCGATGTTATCAATGCAACGGGTGCAGTAAACAATCCTAGCGGTTCTGCATCTCATATCCCAAATGTTTCTCCATTTAGTATTACCAAGTCCCTTGATTATTTCACAGAAATGCTTGCTCAAAATGGGGCTGAAACATCCCGACTCATGAAAGCTCAGGAGCATTTAGAGAATACAATAGTTAATACAGAGCATGCTTGGGGTAAAATTACCGACACCGATTATGCACGTGCATCAACTGAGCAGGTTCGTAATTCCCTAAAGATGCAAATGGCGAGTAATATTATATCCAAAAGCATCCGGATGAACGATCTGCTTGTCGACCTGACCACGAAGCATCACAGAGGTGCTATGCTTAATGCAAGAGCCTAACTACTCTCCACACTAAAACCCGCGCACACTTGAACCATTTCACTTTCACTAATGCGAATACCTAAACCTCCAGATCGAGACAGTGTACCACCCGTTCGTGGACGCTCCCCTGGGCGTCCTCCGGATAAACCGTCGTATTTCTCAAATGAGTTGGTCCGCTTACTTTTTCCAAGAAACCCACACCATTTAATTATGGGCAAACAAAGATGTGCCCTCACATCACCCTGCCCTGTACTCACCTTACACACTTGAACAATTTCACTTTCACTAATGCGAATACCTAAACCTCCAGATCGAGACAGTGTACCACCCGTTCGTGGACGCTCCCCTGGGCGTCCTCCGGATAAACCGTCGTATTTCTCAAATGAGTTAGTCCGCTTACTTTTTCCAAGAAACCCACACCATTTAATTATGGGCAAACAAAGATGTGCCC
>Ga0233432_10001413_pt1 | contig 23271 bp, 18 predicted proteins | sample SI_122_August201_6_FD_179870 | JGI IMG/M metagenome (GOLD analysis project Ga0233432, IMG submission 179870) | Seawater microbial communities from Saanich Inlet, British Columbia, Canada - SI_122_August2016_10_MG | ecosystem: Environmental > Aquatic > Marine > Inlet | place: Canada: British... | reverse complement strand
TTTGATTGGGCAAGTGCGTTGTCCGAAGTGGATTTTCTCTGGGGTGGTCTTTGGAAGCAACCTTGTGAAATTTTTGATTCTACTGTTGGTCTTGTTGTGTTTGTTGCCCTTGATGGGTGAATCTCCTTTGGCTTCTTGGTGGCACCTCCTTTGGGTGATACCGGTGCATGGCGTATTCATTCTGGGATTTTCCATTCTCACGTCAGCACTTTGCCCCTTTCTTCCGGATTTGAGAATTCTCATCAATCACGGCCTCATCGTTCTCATGTTTGGTTCGGGACTGACTTTTGATGTTCGGCTTTTGGACCCAACGATCAAATCCTGGATGGATTGGAACCCCGTATCGGTTCTTTTTTTATCTTTCCGGCTTCCGCTCCTTGAGGGCATAGCTCCACCAGTGGCTCCCTTGATGGGAGTTTTGGCCTTGGGTTTGCTCTTGGGGCTCTTGGGTGTTTTCCTTCTTAAGAGATGGGATGGCACTTATGCAAAATTGGAAATGTATTGAAATCGGTTCTCTTAAGATTTGAGGGAGTAAAGCTCCGGTACCGCAAGGCAAGTCTTCTTTCTGGATCTGGCCCTTGGGTTCTCAATGGGATCGATTTTGGGTTGGAGGAGGGAGAATGTTTAGGGGTGATTGGTCAAAATGGATGTGGCAAGAGCACTTTGCTGAAGACCTGTGCGGGAATTCTATCTCCTTGTGAGGGCAAAATCACTTTGGCAAAAGGACTGGGGTGGCCCCAACTTCTTTCCCTCAACGCTGGTTTTGAGGCCCATCTCAATGCAGCTGACAATCTAAGGATGATGGGAATGTTCATGGGAAAACCTAGGGTAGAGGTGGAAGCTAGGATACCTGAAATCATAAGTTTGGCGGGCTTGGAAGAGGTGTCGGATCAGGCCCTTGGAACTTATTCCCATGGAATGAAGGCTCGCTTGGGTTTCACGATGGCTTTGGAATCCAAATCTCCCATTCTCTGTATCGATGAAATCTTCAGCGTTGGAGATGCGAGCTTTAGGGAAACAGCGACGGAGCGATTGAAGAAGCGCCTCAATGAAGGGGCTTCAAGTTTGATGGCTTCCCATCAACCCAAGATCCTCATCAACCATTGTGAGCGAACCCTTTGGTTGGAAAAGGGAAAGGTTCTGAGGTTGGGGCCAACAGAAGAGGTTTTACAAGAATATTCTCGTTGGGCCCGAGAAAAGGCCAAAAAGCCTTAATTGTCAGCGAATGGGGAGCCAACCCCATTTGTTGAAATATTTAAAAATCGACACGATGTGCTGGATCAAGTAGTGCAGGGAGTGGTAAGAAGCTCGTGAATGGTGGTGGGTGATCTTGGCGGAGGGCAGAAAGATGATCTCGGATTTTCCATGGATGCGTTTGGATAGGTCGACGTCTTCCATGTAGAGGAAAAATCGCTCATCAAACCCCCCTAGTTCCCTAAACAGATCTGTTTTGATGCAGAGGCAAGATCCAGAAGCCGTTTCTGTCAAAAATGGGTTGCGATAGTCTTGGCTTCGATATTCGTATTCTTGGTGACGTTGGCGCCAGATTTTACGACCAAAAGACCATCGCCGGATCAATAGATCCCAAGGGCGTGGCAGGCGGTGACAGAGATATTGGAGTTCACCACTGGGGTCAATGACCATGGGCACGACCACCTCGGCTTTGGATGGTTGATTTAGATAATCCACCATGGCCCTCAGGCAACCTCGGTGCAGGATCACATCTGGGTTCAGGATCAGAAAATAGGGAGCGTGGGATTGAATTTCCTGGAAGGCTCGGTTGTTTCCTGCGCCATATCCGGGATTCTCGGGCCGATGGTGGTAGATGATGGGGTAGCTTTGGCACGTTCTAGAATAATCACCACTGGAGCTGTGATCCACGACCTGAATATGGAGAGGGAGGTCCTGATTCAGGAGGCTATCAAGGGTAGATTCAAAGATGTTGCTGGGGGTGTCGAACACCACGACAACGACATCCATGAGGGGTTTGGCCTCGGAGCTCAAAGAGAAAGAAAGAATATTGTTGTTAGAATCAAGGTGGGCATGGTGTAAAAGGGAGGATAGGCGTCAATTGCCGACAGCCTCCTCACTCTCTCTTCTCCCAATCTTGTCTTTGGTAGGCAGACGCCTCTGGCCCGAGGTAGAGAGGTGTCCAAAGTTCAGGGTCAAAGAGATGGAGGGCTCCCATTTGAAAGAGAGTTGAGTTAAAAAGTTTGCGGTCCATTACCAAAATTCGCTTTTCTTTAGGGAGGAAGACAAGGTCATTCTTGAGCATGGGGTTGAGGTGGGTGGTTGATAGGTGTGCCGAGCCGTCATTGGGATGAGAAAGGATGTGAGCCCGGCCTAGGTGAAGTTGTTCGCCTTTATCATTGAGTAGGAGAAGCTTTTTTCTATTCAAGCTGAAAGCGTTATCAAAAAAGATGAGGTCCCCTTCAATTCGATTCATGTTGAGAATGAGAAAACTCATCAGGGGTGCTTTGATTTCTTCGGGCCGACTTCCAAAGGTTTGGAGGGTGCCCATCTTCAAGATCAATTCAAAGGGAAGGTAAAGGGTTATTGGGCGAAGGGGTGAGCTGAAAGTTGGAGCTGGCTCCCAGGGAGGGGGGCCTTGTGATAAAAGATGCCGAGTCAGTAATGTCTGGCCTCCCAGCCGGGAGAGTCCATTTAGAACCTGGTTGGATTCTTTATTAGAGGCGGCTAAAAACCAGCGTGAGATCCAGTGGTTCTTCTCCCCTCCAAAACTGTTGAAGGGGAGAAAGGTCTCCCGTTCAGCGTGAAACGTAACCACCCTTGAGTCATCCCACCACCCTAAGACGAGGGATTCTTGAGGGGTGGAATCTCGAATTGATTCCAGGGCGGTCATTTCACCTTTGGAGACATAGGCTAGTGGAGGATGGTTAAGGCTGGGAGCCAATAGAAAGAGGGCGAGGCAAAGTGTGAGTGTGATTTCTAGGGCCTTGGCGAACCAAGACGGACGAACTTTGACCCAAATGCTTTCAATGGTCCATGCCAGTCCTAAGGCAAAGGCCGGTGTTAGGTAAAGGGCAAAACGTCTGCCGAGAACCAAGCATATCAAGCCAAGGCCTGCCATGGGAAGCAGGGAGAGGACAAAAGGTTTTTTTATAGAGAGCCAGGTCCAGGCAAAAAGGCCTATCAGCAAAAGGGTCCAATGCCCCCCGACCCAACGGCCCAACTCTTCAAGGGTGGGGGGCATGGCTTCCAAACCCGTTCGCATGCTGTGAATGAAAAGGTGGTCATTTGAGGAGATTTGGAGCTCTCCGTGATCTTGATCCAAATAAAGAAGGATGCGAGAAAACCCTCCCGTGAAATAGAGTGATAAAAGCACCAGAGAGGTGATCAAGAGGGTCAGCCACTTTTTGGGTAGAGTTGGCAGCTTCCATTTTCGAACTGGATCAAATATCGAGGGGAACGAAAGGAAAAAGAGAAGAGTGAGCATGGGAAGCGTTGGAACTAGTGGGAGTGCCATGGCCCAAATGAGGCAACGCCAAGAGGGTGCTCTCCATGCTTTGTGGGCATTGGCTTCGAGAAGAGAAAGGAACAGAAGTGTGGCGGCCATCAGAGGAATGCCCTTGGTGTAGAGAAAAGGAGTTGCCCAAGTGCAGATTCCAAGAAGCATTGCCTTGCGACGAGAAGGGTGCCGTTGATCCCAAAAGTAGAGGGCGAGAAAGCACAGGGGCCAGCCCAGGGCCAGAGAGTCCGTATCTAGGTAACCAGACTGGGACCTTTGAAAAAAGAACCAGCTCCAGGAGGATAAAAGAGAGGCTGAAAATGCCGTGCTTGAGCTGCTTCCCAGTTGTCGGGTCAGAAAGAAGAGGGCTAAACCGGGGATTAAAGCTAGGAAGGCTGGCAGGTGGAAGATAGTTGCTGAGAAGGGGAGTCTGGTGTATCTAAGCAAGGGGTCCGTTAGGCCTGTTATGGCACCTAATTCCCAAGGAGCTTCAAGTTTTGGCAGGTGGTTTTGCGTTTCTGAGACAGATTGTTTCAGGACCGTCGCAAAGACATAGCTATCAGAGGTGAGGAAATTGAGAGGCTTTTCAGGGGCGAAAAGAGGGTCAATTGAGCTTTTGTCGACGCCAAAAGTCCTTGGCCAAAGGATTAAAGCCACCAATAAAAGGAGGTAAAAACCAGTCGCAGATTTATGTTGAATCGCTGAAGACAAAAAAAATGTTTACCAAAGTCATCTCTTAGGATAATCGGCTACGAATCAAGGGTAGTTTTACATGAAGATTTCAACATCGCTGTTCTTTTTGGTTGTCTTTATTCAGGCAACGGCATATGGCATGGCGCCTCAAGTTGTTACGAAAACCCCTAGCAGTGGATCGAGCTTGGTCTTGACCAATGAGCAATTTGTCGTGGCTTTTGATGCCAATATTGCCATTGGAGCCAATGCCCAAGCAACATTCCGAGATTTGGACAATGCGATCGATCGAGTTTATGATGCCAGCAATATCACCATGGCTTTGCAAGTGTCTGGGAATTTAGCTATATTTAACCCTGCAGCAGTCGGCGGCCCCTTGACTCCCCTGACGAATTACGAAATCACCTATAATGGAGGCACCTTTCAGGACTTTGGCGCCGTGTCCAACGTCACAGCGATGTTGTCAACTGAATGGACGTTCATGACGGGTGAAAGGTCAACCCGAGACAAAGTGATGGCGGGCGGGCATAGTCATGGTTATTGGCTCGATGGGTCTTCCCTGAACGGTGCAGGACGGAATGATTTGGGGCAATTGGGTTTCATGGGGGGAGGTTCCTCGTTCCCTGTTAACATTAGCGGTTCCTACCTTTCGGTGGCTTCTGGACAGGACTTTGGTTTGGGTATCCAAACTGACGGAACCCTATGGTCATGGGGCTATAATCATGATGGTCAACTGGGGCAGAACAACAATGCCAACGCTTACTTTCCAACCCAAATTGGGTTTGACTCCGATTGGGCTGTGGTGGCTGCTGGTGGTAGAAGTGCTATGGCGATCAAACAAGATGGCACCCTTTTTGCATGGGGAGAAAACGCCCATGGCCAACTCGGACTGGGAGATCAGGGCGACAAGATCGTACCAGAAGAAGTGGCCGGTGGAAATGTTTGGCGGGAAGTCGCCGTTGGTTTTAACCACACCTTGGCAATCAAAAATGATGGCTCCCTTTGGTCTTGGGGAGAGAATGGCTTTGGTCAGTTAGGCTTGGGGCTTCCGACGAATTCCTTGAAGTTAGCCCCGTTCCAGATAAGTGCTGGCCCCTGGAGGTCTGTGACTGCGGGAGCTTTTCACTCTTTTGCGATAGATGAAACGGGTCAGCTTCACGGTTGGGGAAGAAATCATGATGGACAACTTGGCGTCTCGAACCCAGCATTAGGTACGACACCCATTGCAATTGAACCAGGAAAGCTTTTTGGGCAGGTGGACGCTGGTGTTGACCACTCACTCTTCCTAGATCTGAATGGAAAAGTCTTCGGCGCTGGCAAGAATCGATTTGGCCAAGTGGGTGGAAACGGACTCGGATTGAACCCCGTTGAGCCCGGTCGAACGTTCAGGTCAATCGGCACTGGCGCTTACCAGAGTTATGGGATGGACACCTTTGGCAATCTTTTTGTCTGGGGCAAGAATATTTCAGGCGAGCTTGGGATCAGCGGACAAAAGGTGGTTGATCAGCCAATGATGCAAACTCTTCCTTAAAACCTTATTCCCTTTTAAGTTGGGTTGGGGATAATGACTTTCCGAAAAAGGGACAGTTTTTAGAAAGTATTCAACCCTTTTTAGTCATCTTCAAAATAAAAAGAATGAAATTAGGGATGTTGAAGTGTCAGGGGCTATTCTTTGGAAGAACTAAGTACAGGGGTTATTAAAAACTACAACTGATGCAAGGCTGGAGGAATTTGAAGCTAGCTGGAATCAGTCTTATTCAATTCATTTGCTTCAAGTGGTTGGGAGTACGTCGGTACACCTGTGAAGCACTTTTGCCGGAAGATTCAGATGGGTTTAGTTCAAGTGTCGGAATTTATTTACACGCTCATCATCTTGATTTAGCGGGGGCTTTGAATGGGACGTTGGCGGAGAAAAAGAACCTTTCTGGGGCAAAAAATCGTTCAATGAAAAATGAAGACCAGCTTTCTTAAAAGTTGAAACAAGGAAATTTTTCTCTGGGACTGAATAGCTGACCTTTTTCTGAAAACATCTCCTAAAGATGTAAAAGCATCAATTTTTGCCTGGAAATAAATTTTGAAGTTTCCATCTACTGTCGTTTTTAACCCCATCAGAAAGAGCATGAGAACATGAAGAGGCAATGTTAGGCATAATAATGGTATTGGGAGGTTTTTAATATAAACCCATTCCAAGTTTCTTTGTCCATGATATGTTGCAAAAAGATTATTCGTAGAGGAGGCACCACCGAAGTGGTGGATGACAGAATCCTCTGAATAGATGGCCTGAAGTCCTAATAAATTCATTCGGAATCCCAAGTCTACGTCTTCCATGTAGCAAAAGAAACTGTCATCAAATCCGTCTAATTGACGAAAGATATCTAGTCGGTAAGCGCAGGCAGCAGCACAGGCTGAAAAGATATGGGTATTGTACTGATTTTTCCTGTAGAGCTTCTTGTGACCTCTTCGCCTAGCTAATCCAGAAAGGTGGTATTCGTCTCCTGCTCCATCCAAAGTCGTAGAATCATTCAGCATCATGATGCGAGAGGCGTGAGCAGGTGCGTCGGGATGGTTTTGGATGGAATAAACTAAAGATTCCAGCCACATTGAATCCGTGACGGTATCAGGGTTTAGGAGCACAACATGCGGGCTAGTGATGATATTGGGGTCAAGGAGGACTTTATTGTTGGCATTTGCAAAACCATAATTCTGATCTAAGACGAGAAGGTTTCTGGCAAATGTTCCTTTGTTTCTTCTCCATTCATTTAGGAGAGAAAGACTGTTGTCTGAGCTGTTGTTATCGATAACCCATACTTCAATAGGAGGCAAAGATTGTTTCTCTAGGGAATCCAGACAATCTGGAAGAAATTGAGCTGAATTATAGCAGACGATCAACACTGGAGGGCCATGAGATAGGTATTCAGTGAAGCTCAATTTGACTCTTTAACCTAGAAGAAGAATGTGAGTTAGCATTTGACCAGCAGATTTAATTATTCTATAAAAAACTTTCTACTTGGAGCTGTTGAATGATCATGTAGAAGTGCAAACACATGATGCAAGAGGCAACTGGTCGTTATGATGTCAAGATCATAGAAAACGGATAGTTGATGTTTCCAAGTGACCTTCTGAAGGCGTGTGATCGACATGCACATTTATTACAGGTTAGTCATGAAATACATCCTGACGATTATATTTTTAGGTTCCTGATTGAAAACAATAGTTTTCCGAGCAAAGAAGATGCCGTAAAATATTATTTCGAGGACGGGCAACGCTCTTCAATAAAGTTAAAATCAATATTAGAAGATTTGGTTGGTGAAGAAAAAATTAGTGCATTAAAAATACTAGAATTTGCATCGGGGTATGGTTGTGTGACTCGCCACCTTTTGAACTGTTTTTCGGAAAAGCAGTTAACTTCCTGTGATATCCATCCTCAAGCGATTGAGTTTCTCCAAGAGACCCTCGGCGTTAGAACCATGAGGTCAAAGGATTCTGCTGAGGAGTTCGAAGCAAATGATCAGTTTGATGTTGTTTTTGCCTTGTCTTTTTTCTCCCACCTCCCCAAGGACACTTTTGGGAAATGGATCGAGGCACTCTCAAGTTTACTCAAGCCAGAGGGTTTTCTGATTTTCACAACCCATGGGCATTTAAGTCAGAAATTTCTACCGGAATGTAAGTTTGATGAAGAGGGGTTCTTTTTTCACCCATCCAGCGAACAGAAAGATCTTGAGACCTCGGTCTATGGCCTATCGGCATCGAAATTTGAATATGTTTATCGAGAGGCCTCAAGGCTGACTCATTTAAAAATGAATAGATACCAAGAAGCTTTTTGGTGGGGACATCAAGATCTCTACATTTTAAAAAATACAAAAGGAAGCTCCTAAAAGAGGGAAGTGATCTCTAGTGATATTGAATCTGAATATGCCTCTTGAATCGAAATTTTGAAAAAGACGGCCCAAAAAATATTTGTAGTTTTAGGAATGCACCGGAGTGGCACCAGTGTGCTTTCGCGTTCCCTCAAGGTCATGGGGGTTGATCTGGGAGATGATCTTATTCCTCCAGAGCAAGGGATCAATGAGAAAGGTTATTGGGAGGATGAAGAGCTTAATCACTTCAATAACGAAATTCTTGAGCACTTGGGAATGACTTGGACGTCCATTCGATCAGTATCCGATATTGATGTGGCTCGTCTAAAGGACTCAGGATATTTTGAAAAGGCTGAGTCATTATTAAGTGAGAAATCAAAAGATAAAAAGATATGGGGGTTCAAGGATCCAAGAGTGTCAAAGCTTCTCAAGTTCTGGAACGAAATCTTTAGGTTAATGGCAGTTGATGTGCATTACCTTCTTTCCTTGAGAAATCCTGTTGAGGTGGCGAAATCTTTGGTTAAGCGAGATTCCTTAGACCCAACATGGTCATATCTGTTATGGTTGGAATACACGCTATCTGCTATGGCAGAACTGGATTTAAAGAAATCAATTTTTGTGCATTACAGGTCGATGCTGGAAGACCCTCAATTTCAGATTGAAAAGATGGCAAGAAAATTTGAATTAAAGATTAATCAGCAGGAAATGATTGAGTTCAAAAACGAATTCATCGATACAAGATTGAGGCACCATCTCAACGACCAGGAAGATCTTGATTTTTCTCATGTCGGGCACCCTTTGGCCAATGAGGTCTATAAGAGGTTAAAGGAAGATTCTAGACGAGAAAAGGTGAGCGAAGTCCTTCATGGTGAAATCATAAAATGGAGGAAGGAATATCAGAGAATGGAAAAACTTTTATTGTTTCTCGATGATTTTTTTCAGAACAGTCTTTTGGGAAGTCAGCAAGCTTCACTTTCGAGTCGGCAATTTCAATTTTCCATGAATGAAATACGCTCTGATCAAGCCTATATGTTGAAAACCCTATCGAATCGGATGCACAAAGAATGGGGGCCTTTGAGTGAGCATATGATAGAAATGAAAAAGACATTTTCTTCTGAATTGGAAAAGACTCAGCAAGATTCGCTCAAGTTGGAACGCTTGTATGAAAAACAAGTGGAGGAGTTGAATAATAATTTGGCGGGCCTCCGTTTAGAATCGGATACGTTGAAAAGAAAGTTGAGAGATAGTGACGACTCATTGAGTGAAATCGAAGGGGAGTTGATTCAGTTGACTCAAAGTAATGCATGGCGGGTGCTTCAATTGTGCCAGGCATTGCGACGAAACATGATCACGACGCCAAGGTTCAAGTTTGTATCCTTACTGAGAAGGGGTAGGGATCTATCTATGATATATATAAGAAAGCTCTGGAGGACAATCCCGTTATCACCTAAGGGAAAGTATCAGGTAAAAAAGTTTATTTTCAGAACTACCCCGGGATATAATGCGTGGAGAACGTCAAACAATTATTTTGAGGCATCGGCGGAATCTCTTAGGCACGAACAGAATTTTCCAGAGATGCTTTCTGGCCATGTGCCTTTACTAAATGATGGCCCATTGCTTGACCCCAGAGCACTCTTGATTGCTTTTTACCTTCCACAGTTCCACGCGATCAAAGAAAATGATGAATGGTGGGGAGAAGGTTTCACTGAATGGACGAATGTTCGTGCTGCTAAAGCTCAGTTTTCAGACCACGATCAGCCCAAAACCCCGGGTGAGTTGGGTTATTATGATCTGACAAAAAGTGATGTTCAAAGACGACAGGTGGAGCTAGCAAGACTTTATGGGATAGGAGCCTTCTGTTTTTATTTTTATTGGTTTGGGGGAAAGCGATTGCTTGAGAAGCCGATCCTTCAGTTTATGGAAAACGAAGAAATCGACTTCCCCTTCTGTCTTTGTTGGGCCAATGAAAGTTGGACGCGCCGCTGGGATGGTTTGGAAAATGAGCAACTGATCTCTCAAAAACATACTCCTGAAGATGACCTGGAGTTTATTAAATATGTGTCAAAATATCTCAGAAGTAGACAGTATCTTAGAATAGAGAGTAAGCCTCTGATGATCGTTTATCGCCCAGATAAATTGCCTTCAGTAAAAGAAACGGTAACTCGCTGGAGGGAGTGGTGTCGATCGAATGGAATTGGAGAAATCTATGTTGCTTATACACAATCATTTGAGTCTGTGTCTCCGGCCAAATATGGGATGGATGCAGCGATTGAGTTTCCTCCCAATAATTCTTCACCTCCGATAGTTAATGACAAAGTGAGTGGAATGTCAGAAGACTTCAGGGGAGTGGTTTATGATTTGAGTGAACTTGAAAAACGAAGTCATCATTTCAAGAAAGAGGACTACCGGTTGTATCGAGGGGTTTGTCCTTCTTGGGATAACACGGCCCGTCGGAAAAAAAATGCTGGAATCTTTATCAATTCTTCACCCAAACAGTATCAGTCGTGGCTGACCAACGCCATTGACTATTCCGTAGGGGTAAACGAAGACATGAATCCGCCCCCTGTTTTCATCAATGCCTGGAATGAATGGGCTGAAGGGTGTTATTTGGAGCCGGATGCGAAATCGGGTTATGCCTATTTGCAGGCAACTCGAAACGCGCTAGTTAAAGGGGGTGATCATCCGAACCGAATACTTTTGGTCTCCCACGATTGCTATGGGCACGGGGCTCAAATGATATTGTTGAATATTGCAAAGTTCATGGCTTTAACCATGAAAATCAGACTGGACCTGGTAACCCTTGAGGCCGGTCCTTTATTGAATGATTTTAAAAAATACGCTCGTGTTCACATTGTCACAGAGAGTGAAATGCTTAAGCAGAGATATGCTGAGCTCTTGTCTGAATTGAGTTCCGGGGGGTGTTCTATGGCGATTGTGAATACAACGGTATGTGGGAAGATGATTCCCATTTTGAAAGAAAAAAACTTTTATGTGTTATCTCTAATCCATGAATTACCTCAGTTGATCATGGATTATGAGCTTGAGAGTCATACAGAAGTCATTGCTCAAAATGCTGATAAGGTCGTCTTTCCCACGAACATCAGCCTTAAAGGGTTTCGTCAGTTCACCCAATTGGATGATGAAAAAGTAGTGATCAGTCCCCAAGGAATTTACAAAAGCAATCAATATTGCGAGTGGAAGGACTTCAGTTCTTTAAAAAAGAGACTGCGAGAACATTTGGGCCTGCCTCGTCAATCAAAAGTAGTGCTTTCGGTTGCCTTTGGTGACAAAAGAAAGGGCATCGATATTTTTATAGAGTCAGGGCTATTGCTGGCCCGAAGAATCCCCTCTGCATACTTCGTTTGGGTTGGGAATATTGATCCCATTGAGAATGAGTGGATCGATAAGAGGCTTAAATCAGAAAAAGATAAAAGTCATTTTATTTTCTCTGGTTTTGAAAAAAACACCGACCTCTATTACGCAGGAGCGGACATTTATGCTCTAACCTCAAGAGAAGACCCTTTCCCAACGGTTGTGATGGAGGCTTTGGAAGTAGGTACGCCTGTGGTGGCTTTTACCGAGGCGGGTGGGTCAACAGAGTTGCTCGGAAAAATAGAGGGCTTGCTGGTTGATGATATGAGTGTGGAACCCTTTTCTGAAAAATGTATTGAATTGCTGCTGGATGAGCAGAAAGCGAAGCGACTAGGAAATATTGGAAAGGAGATAGTGAGAAGTGAGTATTCATTTCCTAAGTATGTCTTCGACTTGGCTTGCTTAGGCATTTCTGATCTCAAAAAAGTTTCAGTGATCGTCCCAAATTTCAATTATGCAGATTACCTTCCCTTGAGAATTCAAAGTATTCTTTCTCAGACTTACCCTATCTACGAAGTGATCATTCTTGATGATCATTCCTCTGATGCCAGTATGGAAGTCCTGAAGGAATTGATAAAAAATGTTCATTGTAATTGTCAAATCATTGAAAATGATGCCAATTCTGGAAATGTCTTTAAGCAATGGAAGAAAGGAGTGGATTTGGTCAAAGGTGATTATGTATGGATTGCTGAAGCCGATGATTTTTCTGACCCACTTTTTCTGGAAAAGGTGATGGAAGGTTTTTTGGATTTTGAGACCAACCTTTCCTATAGTCAATCCCAACAGGTTGATGAAAGTGGAAATGTTTTGAGTGAAAACTATTTAGAATATGTCGATGATATTTCAACATCGAAGTGGTGTCAGAATTATCGACTTTCAGGCAGAGAAGAGATTCGAACGGCATTATCGATCAAAAACACGATTCCCAATGTAAGCGGAGTCGTATTTAGGAAAAAACAGATTGCTTCTGTTATGGAAGATAATATCCACGAAATAATGAGTTATAGAAATGCCGGTGACTGGCTGGTTTACATATACCTTTTATCCGAAGGCAACGTTTTTTTCTGTAGAGAGCCTTTGAATTTCCATCGGCGACACGGAAATAGTGCAACGCAATTTGACCAGAATCATTTTGACGAACTTAAACGCATCCAGGATAAAGTTAAGGGTTTATATGATCTAGATAAGGGAATTCAGGAGAAATCGTTGGCTTATTTGAAAAAACTTGAAAAAGAATTTCCTTTTGCTTCTGGGGTGAATTGAGATGGACTTGGAGGCTATCGTAAAAAAAGGGGCTTTTTACTGGGAAGATAGGGCGAATGAAGTGTATTTCGACCCCATGGAAGAGCTCATGGAGTCACAATGGGATCAGCTGATCTTCCCTATCCTCAAAAAAATGGAACTGAAGCTGGAACATGTTGTTGATCTGGGAGCCGGCAAAGGAAGAAACTGTGAGTTTCTTTTAAAAGTTTTTGATCGAGTAACAGCAGTCGATGTGAGTCAGGAAAATGTCAATGCTTGTAGGAAGCGGTTTGCTCGTCGAAATGTCAATGTCATCAAATCCGATGGCTATAGTTTAAAAGAGTTTCAAGATGATTCAGTGGATCTCATATATAGTTTTGACTCCTTTGTTCACTTTGATCTGGAGATCGTCATGAGTTACATCAAGGAATTTCACCGGGTGTTATCTCCGGGTAGCTATGGTTTCATTCATCATTCAAACCTTTCAGAATTTCCTGGTGTTGATTTCAAGAAAAATGTCCACTGGAGGAACTTTATGTCCAAGGAGCTGTTTTGCCATTTATGTTTAAAGAATAACTTTAACGTGATCTCTCAACAGACTCTGGATTGGGGAGAGGTCAAGGAGTTGGACTGCATCACTGTAATAAGAAAGTGATCAGTTATTTGACTCGGGGTAGAGATAACGGATCAGACGGTTTCTTCTGTCCTACTTTTTGGTTTTCTGCTGATCATGACCTCTATGAGCTCAGCTCGAATACCAAGGTCGATATTGTCGATCAAGAGGATTGTTGTCGTCATTCCTGAATGACGTTGGATAAATTCGGCGAGGTCATACCCCCAGTGCATGGTGACCAATGACCCTTTTTTGTTGATTGGATTTCCGTGATACTCGGGTTCATGATGATAACATATTTTCCCATCAGAGTCTTTGGAGGCCCAGCATTCGCTGTCCTTCTCTTTGTTGAGTAAAGGAACAGTGAAAATATGAGCTCCACCTTCCTTTAGAACCCTATGGATTTCCTGAAAGGCTTGGACCGGGTTGAAGATATGCTCCATAACATCTTGGGTGATAAAAAGATCAAAAGAATCCGATTCAAAAGTCATCCTTTCCAGGTCCTGACACGGCAGGTGATTCCGTGATGTTTTTTCCCCCAAGGGGACATCTGGATAGAAATGTGATGAGGAGTAGTTTTTGCACTCTTTCAATAACTTTGGGCTGACGCCACGATTTCCCGGTGATGATTCGTGTATCGAGAGTTCCTTATAGTGGGGAAAATAAGTTTTGATGGCTTGCATCAAGGCTCGTTCCCGTGGAATAGATTGGCATCTGTTGCATAGGAAGTGATCTCTGAACCAGGAGAAACTGGAAGTGAAGGTGACCTGGTTTTCGCATATAGGGCAGTAGCCATTATGGGAAAAGTAGGTGCTTTTCTTTATCTTCACCTTTTAAATTCGTTTGAAGATTGCTAGGTTCTGCAGGTGAAAATAACCTGTGTTGATAACATGACAAAGGTGGAGTTCGTTCAGTTTCTCTTTAAGATAGTCGATAGAGATGCTCGTGTCGCCGTAAGTAACCTCTCCCTCTATTGGTTCTCTGTCGCGAGGTAAGAAAGCCATGCCATGGTCAAGGTGTTGCTGTTTGAGATGGGCGATCTTTTCTGCTGAGATATCTTGGCGCTGTTGAATTTTAAAATCCCAGAAAGAAATAGGTCTGATGGTGACCATAAGGACCCCATTTTGACCTAAATGCCCCTGAAGGGTGTTTAGACTTATTTCGGTGACCTTTTTGGACAAATGAGTAAAAACGGAGAAAGAAAAAATAAAATCGAAAGTTTGATCAATAAAAGGCAAATCTCTGGGAAGATAGTCCGACAGATGAATGTTCCCTTTCATGCCTGTACTGTGACAGAGTTCAATAGATTTTCTCCAAGGATCGACCCCATACAGCTGTTTCGCTGGAACGAATTTAGAAAGTAATCTTAGAAAGCGCCCCCAGCCACATCCGAAATCCAATACATTGCTTGTCTCAAGAGGCGAGATTCCTTCTTGAAGATAATTTTTAATCAGTTCGTCTAGAATGGAAACGGTTCTGATCTTTAAAGGGTCACCTGAAAATCCACACCAAGATTCTTGGACATCCTGAGAAGGCATTTTTGGTAACCATTGGATGATGCGTGGAAAATCTGGTAAAGGGTTGTATTGTAAATCTGCGAAGGCCTCCAAGGAAAGCCCCTTGCAGAGAGTTGAAATTTCTGACGCTTCACTCTCCTTTAAATCGTCGTTTATTTTTCTTAAGATATTTAAGTCGGATGGATTCATACTGACGCATCTCTGAGAAAGACGGTTTTCTGAGCCTCACTCAGGTAGTCATTGGAAAAATTCTGATTGGATTTTCTGTATCTGTTTCGGATTTTTGCTCGAAGCTGTGGCGGCATAATGATGCTCGAAGGGGAGGGGTGTTCCGCACTAATTTTCAGGAAGACATTTATGGCCTCCTTTCTTAATTCAGATGAGATGTTGTCTTGATCCAAGGTTACCAATACATCTGAAAAGATGGGGGAGAGGCTGATGTTCTCGTGTTCTTTCTTGAACTTGATTTTAAGGTGGCTCAGTCCAATCGCTTCAAGGAAGTCATGGCAAGAGTCTCTTTGAAATTGTTTATCATAGACTCGTGTGATGATATTTTCTTTCCCAAAAAACTTTTCCCAATTCATGATTCTCAATAAAAAGTCGAAAGCACTCTGGCTTTTTTGAAAAAATTCATCAAATGCCATTCCATTGGCATCGTTGTTTTTCAAATTTTCAAGGTAGACCGATGGAAGCAGGGATATCTGATCCCGAACATAAAAGACAATTTTTGCTTCGTAGCAGTTAAAGATTTCCCCGTAGAGTTTGGCCACACATTCAGGAGAAAAGCATAGCATCTCTGTGCTGATCACCAAAACGCTTTCCTCTTTCTCTCGAAATTCATTTTCCAGTGCTTTAAGACGAGATTTTAGGGCGAGGATATGATTCTGTTGGTTAGCCAATAAGGCTAATTCGTGATGTCCGAAATAGATGTGGCCTAATGTTGGGTAGAAGACTCCTTCTTTGCTTAAGGTTTTACTGGAGTTTGCCATCATGGCTTGGATGGAAGTGGAACCTGTTTTGCCGATACCAATATGTACGAAAACTTTTTTCCCAGAAACGGTCATTGAAAATCCTTGTGGAGAGACATCAAATTCTCAGAATTTTGAAGTATGGATAAGCCAATTGTTTTTGTGAAGTGTGTAAGGATAGTATGTCGGATGGTTTTTATGCCAAAAAGCTTTGGGCGGACTCATTTTTTAAGATAGAAGGTTTCTCGCCATCGGTAGTGGTAATCGTGTAATGATTCGATGGGGTGCTGGAACTCTTTGATAAGAACATCCCATTTGAATGAATCTACCTGAAAACTGAAATGGTGGGCCATAAAATTGAGGGCCGCACGGGATGGTCTCCCGACGATACTGAGGCCTTTGCGGGTTGTTGGCTCAGAGAAGGCCATCTGCTCTGAATTGACAGGATCAATGAGGAGTTGAATTTTGTAAGGATTACAAAAGATCGAGCGCGTGGCAAGAACGTCCTCGTCTTGTTGGATTTCTTGCTCTTCGGAGAGGGGAGTGACTTCTGTGTCGAGTACAACAAGTTTGGCTCCTGTCCTTTCAATCTTGTCTAATAATTCTATGTGCCGGTGAGTATGATAGAAAAAGCCCAAACATAATACAATATCATAGGACTCTTCCTTTAGTGTTTGGAAAATATCTCCGCACTCAAAATGGTATTTGGATGATTCTATCTCATAATGTCTGAAAGTGTTTTGGGCTTGGGTGACTAAGTGCTCGCGAGGTTCAATGCCTTTTACATGTGAGGCTCCTGCTTTGATTGCGGCAAATGACCATCGACCGTCGTGGCTTCCGATGTCCAGAACTCTCTTGTTTTTAAAAAGATCGATATGTTGTTCGATAATGGCTTGGTGTCGAGCATTCAAGCGAATGGGTTGAGGGCTGGTTTGGCTGGTGGTGTAGAACCTGGGGTATTGATCAAAAAAAGCCATAGACTTTAAAAAGAGAGATGGAGTTATAAGAGGGTGACTAGAGAAATTTTTGCATGAATATCATAAATGTAACCAACAATTAAGCAGTGATAATTTTATCTGAGAGTGTTGATCGGCTGTCTCATAGAGCATGGGAACGCAGTTAAAGGTAGAGCTTAAGCTCTTTAAAAGATTTGTCGGATGCCTTAGACCTTCGTCTCGCCTTTGACCTCGATGGTGAAACCGCGAATGGCGAGTTCCTCGTTAACACTTCCAGTGGTGGGGATTAGGAGGTCGCCATCGTTTTCGATGACAGACGTATTTGAGGTGTCTCCGTCCAGAATGAGTCGTCCCTTCAGAGAAAGATGATGGATCGGAGATGCTTTTCCACCGATAACAAATGTAGAGGCTTCGGAGATGGTAAGTGATGGAAGGTTCTCTTTCAGTTCATCCAAGGTGACGGCATAACCGGGGGAGATAACCACTTTGGGCCCAGGTGTGACCTTCACCTCCGCAAATTCGACGGGCTCAGCGTCTTCAATGTTGGCTCCAATCAAGCGAAGTTTGTGGCGGTTGACGGCGTAAAAGTCCATTTCGCCACTGGCGCCAGACTCTGGCGGCAAGCCGGCTTCGGATTTTTTGGCAGCGTCGATGATGTTGTTTTTGACTGCAGAGAAGCACCACTCCCTTGGGAAAGTCGTGAAGCCAACTTTGGCCTTTGGGCCAAGGAGGCGGGGATAATCCTGCATCATGCACTCGAGTCGAGTTGGTTTTTTGAAAGTCTCTTTGCTCTGATCGGCGTATTTTGGATTGACGAATTCTGGAATCATGCCTCCACTCGCTTCGAGATTGTCGATGTAAGGGCCGAGGGCGAAGAGGAGGACGTTGATATTCCCGGGGAAAGGGGAAAAGCCTGTTTCATCGGGGACGTCACCTTCTGGGTTGATGGTGTCTTTTAGGAGGGGGTCGAGCTGGTTGTACTCGACGTTGATGGTTAAATTTTCTCCGTTGTCTTTTTCTAAGCGTACAATGCCACCAGCTGCTTCGCCTGCTTTGCGAGGTACCGTGATGGAGTTCAGTTCAAAGCCTTCTTTGATACTGACGCCTAGGGCTGGAAGCACGGAATTAAAAACAAGTCCGTTGGTGTCTTGAAAGAAAACGATGTGCTCGATTCCAAGGTCTGTTTTCCACCGTTTTGCCGTGCCAGTGCTATGAAGGAGGACATGAACGTCACCGTGGCCGTGAGGTTTGGTTTCGAGTGAATAGGGATCGCCTTTTGGTTGGGCAAAATGGGCTTCATTGTTAATGAGACTGGGGACTTTCTCCTGCTTCATGATGGTGATCTGACGATCGATCATGCCAAAATTTGAGTGCTCTTTGAGTAGATCAACCGTGAGCTCGTGGGTGTCTCCAGAGGTCATGATGGCCAAGGGAAGGAGGATGTTTTGGTTGTCGTTTCTTTTTCTGGCTCGATCTTGATAGGCGAGGATCGTTTCAATGTAATGTTGAATGAAGGACTGGCCTGTGACGGTCTCGAGGGGAAGAGCGATTTTGATTCCGCTATAGCCAAGGCGTTCGCCAAGCCCTCCAGCAACTAAAACGAAGCCCATTTTTCCCACATGCTCAAGGCCTAAATTCTCCATTTCAAGGAAGTTTTTATCACCGGGAGTTAGGGTTTTCCCTAGGGGTACGGTTGGCGAGAAGCCTTCGTAGGGATTGGCGCCTTCTTTAGAAGCTTTTAGGAGACTCTTGGCACTTTCGCAGTATTGATTCAGGCCACCAGGGTATTGATTGTTGAGGGCGACAACCTGCCCAAGGAAGGCTTTTTTGGACTCTCGGTCTTCTTCGGGGTTTGACCATTTGGAAAAGAGATGTTCTTGACCACACTCCAGGAGAATGTCGATGGCCTTTTGCTCTTCTGGGGTGGCTTTAGGAGAGAGATTGATGAAGTTGGGGTTGGGGCTCATGGACACAATGGGAAAAGCAAGTCATAAGGGTTTAGCCTAAAACATTGGTCTTCAATAAAAAGGTGAAAAATGTCTGGCGCTGGGAGGGGTGCCGCGAATAATCTGCGACTAACTTAGTTATTTTTTCTGTAAATTTTGGAAGCCATCGAGACCAGGGGCCTTAGTAAAGAGTACCGGAAGTTCTTTTCTCTGGTGAAAAATAATGCTCTTGAGGACCTCGATTTGCAGGTTCCATCAGGATGTGTTTTTGGTTTTCTTGGTCTAAATGGAGCCGGAAAGACGACGACGATCAAGCTTTTGCTTGGTTTGGCTTATCCGACAGCGGGCTCTGGATCAGTACTTGGCCGCCCAATCGGTGATGTAAAAGCGAAGGAAAAAATCGGTTTTCTCCCTGAAGAGGCCTACTTTCAACGTCATCTTTCGGCCATCGATTTTTTAAACTTTTGTGCGAGAACCCTCCACATGGAGCCGGAGTTCAGGAAGGAAAGGGTTCAGCAGATGCTCAAATTAGTTGGCATGGAGGATAAGGCCAAGACCAAACTTCTCCACTTTTCAAAGGGAATGTTACAGCGTATAGGAGTGGCTCAGGCTCTTCTGAATGACCCTGATCTGATCATTTTCGACGAACCCCTTACCGGTTTGGATCCAAAGGGGAGGACGGAACTCAAGGATATTATGCTTGGCTTGAAGGAGAGAGGGAAAACTGTCTTCTTTTCTAGTCATATTTTGAGTGACGTTCAGGCGATTTGTGATAGGATTGCCATTCTCAACAAAGGAAGGATGATTTTTCAGGGAAAGGTGGATGATATTCTAGAGCCTGAGGCAATGCACCTTTTTTGTAGGCAAGTTCCAGCAATTCATATTGAACCTTTGGAGAAAATTAGCGGAGGGATTTCCAAGGATGGGGAATTCTGGCAGTTTCAGGCAGATGATGACCGTCAAAAGAAGGAGATTGAGGCTTATATGGCCATAAACAGCTTGAAGTTGGACAGAATCTCGATAAGCTACTCTGATCTGGAACCTGTGTTTCTGGAACGAATTGAGGCAGATAACCAAGAAAGAGGATTGATCTCCTAGGATCGGAAATTGCTATGAATGATGTGATGACCATTGCCAATGACGCCTATCGAGACGCTACAAAGCGTAAAGGTGTCACCTTCTTTTTGTTGTTCCTAGCCATTGCCCAAGTGGCCGTCTTTTCTTTATACGAAGAGATCAGTCTTGGAATTCATGAAAAAATGATCAAGGATGCATCTTTGGGTATCCTGTACTTGGTTGGCATCATCTCAGCCATGGCCTTGGCTTTTCAGGTGCCTAGGGAATTGAGAGAAAGAACAGCGATGACGTTATTTGCCAAGCCGATGGGTCGCGAGTCTTACTTAGCAGGAAAAGTACTGGGAACCGGTATGTTGAGTCTTAGAAACATGTTTTTTGTTGCCCTTGGCGTTTTGGCTCTAGTGAAATTGGTTCAACCGGATCTTCTAGACCAGGAGTTTGTTAAAGGATATGGACAGGCGTTTATTCTTATCTTTGTGGCTTCAGTCAGTCTTGCTGCTATCAGCCTGTTAATGTCACTCTTTATGAGTGAAGGGAGCGTTGTTATAGGTTTGGTGGTCGTCTTAGTTCTTGGCAATGCAAGCTTCGGTTTGGCACAAGGCGAAGGTTCCCTTTCTTTTATCGGTGCTGTTTTGAGTTACATACTTCCAAATTTGTTTCTTTTGGACATTAAAACTGAAGCTGCTGCCGGATTGACGACATCATCCAGTTATGTCTTCATGGGACTGCTTTATGGGCTGTCGTACACAGTCATGATCGTTTCTTTGTCGATGGTCCTGTTTCGCAAACGTGACCTCTAGAGAAATAATTGCTTAAGATAACTATTTGGATACCGAGAAAGCTCAAAGGATAAAAATGAAAGGTGGCCCGATTGTAATTGTGGTGTTGGTGTGTTCGTTGGCCTTGATGGTCTTCACGCAACAACAGAGCACTTCTCTTCGCTTTGAAGATAGGGGGAAGGACTTAGGCTCTTCTTATCTGAAACGCTCAAAGATGCCAACGGCTGGTTTCGATGCCATGGTCTCGGATTTTATCTGGATGAAAACCATCTTGAGAAAAACCCTTCAGCTCCCGAGTTCTTTGAGCTGGGATGAGAAAAAAGCCATGCTCAAAAGAGATGCCGAACAAAACTTCGCAGCTTACAGTAAGGTCGTCAGTCTTGACCCGACCTTTAAAAAAGCCTACGATTTTGCCATGCTTCGAGTGATGACAGACCTTCCTGATCAAGCCATCAAGATGGCTGAGATGGGGATGATTTACTGTCCTGATAGCAAAAAAGAATTGGCTGAATTAGCGGGGCATATCGCTTCGACAGTTCGTAAGGATAATGAGCAGGCTCTCAGTTTTTATGGAATCTGTGTCGAAGGCGGGCCTCATAAAGAGTACATGGGTAATCGCTATTTGAGAACCTATATGAAAGCCAAAGGGCTAGATCCTGATAAGGAAGGCATGGACGCTTATGCTAAGAAGATCTTTTTCTACCACGACAAGCACATGGCTCTCCTTAAATCGGAAGTCAGTCAATATGAAGGGGCTCCCGAAGGAGAAGCTCTGCCAGCTGAACATGAAGAGATTGTTGGAGCGGGTTCAACTTGGGTGCAACCGCTGGTGATTGATGAAATCAAGGGCTTCATGAACAAAGCTCTGACGAATAAAGTTGATAACCGAACCATGGGCAAGATCAAAGGTGTTTATGAGTCTTACCGAACCTCCGATAAGGCTTGCCGCCGGTGCTTACAAGCATTTGAGGCTGGAGATCGTTTCTGCACTCAGTGCGGCCTTGGTTTAGAAACTTTTGGTGCATGTCTGAGGGATGGTGCCGTTCTTCGTGGAGACTTCTGCCACCTTTGTGGTCTTAAGAAAGGCCAGAAACCCAACTAGGGAATGCTGAGCGTTCAGCTTTTTGGCGCTTCTGAGAGTTTGGAAAGGCTATTAAATAAGTTGACTCTGGGTAAAAATTTCCCTGAGAAGAAAGACCCTCAGCTTGGCTATTAAGTTGCTTTTGGCTTCAAACAGAAACCGATGAAAGCCATCGCACTAGGTTTTTTCCTTCATAACTACCGGCGTGGTCCGGTGTTGTTGATTTTCTTAGCTGCTGCTGGGTTGATCGTGACTTCTGTGGATGAATACACAGCTGCCTCGGACCTCCAGTTGGGAGATTCATGGACATCGCGACTGGCTCTTTGGGGCAGTATGGTCCTTCTTTTGACAGCTGTTTTGCAAGAGCTCCCGAAGGAGATGAGTTCTAGGTTTCACCTTATTTTATTGAGTAAACCTATTGGCCGATCGGGTTATCTTCTTGGGAAATTGCTTGGGGGATATGTCTTTGCGATTTTTTGGTTGACCGCCTTGCTTCTTGTTTCCTATGGCAGTTTGGTCTTCACTTGTAGGGAAGTCGTGCCTTTGATGAGTAATCTCATCTGGCCATGGGTTCACTATGCGCTTTTTCTATGGTTGTTTTGTTTAATCGCTGTTTTAGCGGGTGCATTTTTAGGAGAAGCCTTTTGCATCATGGCTGTTTCGGGATTCGTCGCGTTATCTTTTGGCGTTGGACTTCTTCCGGCTCTATTGGAGGCTTCGGGCATTTCGATGGTCTGGTTGAGAGTGTTCTACTATGCAGTTCCTAATTTTCAGTACTTTGGCCCCTCCAATTTTGACCAATACGATATTTTCGCACCAATTTGTGTTGCTTTGTACATCATCGGCTACTCTGGGTTGCTTTTGCCTTGGGGGCTTTTTCGCTTTGAGAGAATCTCTTTTCAATAAAGGCTTCCGTCTCAGAACTTTGAACTTATCCTTGAAATCATCATGAAAATTGCAATTGTAGGAACTGGCTATGTCGGTCTGGTTGCCGGTGTATGTTTTGCTGAAGCAGGACATCACGTTTATTGTGTAGACATCGACGAAGCTAAAGTCGAAAAGATGAAGATGGGGATTGTCCCGATCTACGAACCTGGGTTGAGCGACATGATGACGCACAACATGAAGGTGGGGCGTTTGGAGTTCACAACGTCTCTGTCTTCGGTGCTGGCTGATGTTGAAATCGTCTTTATTGCCGTGGGAACACCCATGGGAGAAGATGGTAGCGCAGATGTTAAATATGTACTCAAGGTCGCCGAAGAGATTGGCAAATCTATGTCGTCTTACAAGGTTGTGGTCGATAAAAGCACGGTTCCCGTAGGGACGGCGGACAAGGTTGCTGCTGAAATGCGTAAGCACACCGATCTTGAATTTGACGTGGTTTCAAATCCAGAGTTTTTAAAAGAAGGCGCAGCGATCGATGACTTTATGAAGCCAGATCGTATTGTCATCGGAGCTGATTCCGAGAAAGCCAGAGATAAAATGCTCAAGCTTTACGACCCATTCGTTCGAACGGGAGCTCCAATGTATTGCATGGACGTGAAGTCGGCTGAGTTGACCAAGTACGTTTCCAATGCAATGTTGGCAACGAAAATAACGTTCATGAACGAAATGGCCCGCGTGGCAGATTCCGTCGGGGCGGATATCAACAGAGTCCGAAAAGCCGTAGGGGCCGACAAGAGAATTGGTTCGTCCTTTTTGTTT
>Ga0233432_10001412_pt1 | contig 23271 bp, 16 predicted proteins | sample SI_122_August201_6_FD_179870 | JGI IMG/M metagenome (GOLD analysis project Ga0233432, IMG submission 179870) | Seawater microbial communities from Saanich Inlet, British Columbia, Canada - SI_122_August2016_10_MG | ecosystem: Environmental > Aquatic > Marine > Inlet | place: Canada: British... | reverse complement strand
TAGTCGTCAACCTCCCCAAATGGATTTCTTTCACTAAAGTCGAGTATGTCGTCAGCAGTGGAAGAAGTGTTTGTGCCGGCCGCAGTTTCAAATGCCTGCCCCATGTCAACAGGTTGTTGAGTCGCCATTGTGAAGTCCTCATTGACAAAGTAATCAATCGCCCCAATACTACTTTCCATTACAAATGAACCTGTTTCGTTCTCTAGTGCAAACTGGAACTGCATTGTGTCAGTTGATAAGTCATCTTCTGTTTGGTCAATAGAAGCAATACCAGTATCGAGTCTTTCTGAAGAATATTCCCAAGTTGTACATGATAGTTTGTAAACTGGCAACGCACTCTGTTGATAGAATGGCGCTTCATGTTCTACGAATTGAATCTCAAAGAATTTCTTCGTAGTTGGGAAGTAAACTAAATCGCCCTCTTGTGGGCGTTCTGTAACTAAGTCTGAATTGTTGCCTACTAGAGTTTCCCATCTCAACTTAGAAACTGTAAACTGAATATCATCTCTAAGTTCTAGACCAAACTTCTTAATAATCTCTTGTTCGCCCATATAACCATCAGAATTATCAACATACATTTCAATGATATAAGAATCATCAAACGAGCTCGCAGGGTCCTCACCAAAGATTGTGTCTTTGTTTGCTACTTTTCTTGGTAGATAATAGACATCTTGGCCATAAATCTTCAGTTGTTCGATTATTAAATCTTCGTATAATCTTTGTTCTGAAGTGGTGCCTGTGTCGAAATAGACATTAGTTGGCATTTAGTTATCCCTGTTGCATGTGTGGTGGTTCTTCATAATTAAGCCTGATTTCTTCTTCAAGTTTTTGTTGTTCATCAATAGCAGAAGAAAACAATTCAGGTCCGTTAAGCGTTACGCCACCGAGCATCGCTGTGCCTGAAAATTTAGATAAGTTTTGACCCCATTGTCTTTTGATTAGTGCAGTTGTATATCTTTTTAAATAGATATCATCATAGAGGTCTGTATATGTGTCTGGGTCAACTTTACGATAAACTTCAAAAATTAAATATTCACCAGCAGTAATATCATTTGACCAATCCATATCAAGATATAGTCTGTTTGAGAGTTGATTAAATCTCATTGGCTTTTCACCCACTAATATGTGGTCAAGAAAGTCTAGATGTTGCATTGTCATTTCATAATGAACAATACTTGTAGATGAAAAATCGTACAAATCGTTTAGTCTTAGTTGGTATCTCACATCAAACATGTTTAGGTTTGCTCTGTCTGATAATGGGAATACATTAACAACAGAAATAACTGAAGAAGGAACAACAAGAAAGTTGTTGCCTGTTTTCCATGCTGTCGTAACAGAATTATCTGTTACTGATTCGGAACTGTCTGCTGTCATACGAGTAACATCGGACTCTGTTACCAGATACTTTAAATACATTCTTTCGACACCATCTGTGTGGTATTGTGCAAAATACTGTAGTGCTTCATCAAGCCTATCTTCTACTTGGTCGTCATCAACATTAATATCGATAACAGGCTTACCTAAGTTTCTTAGACAGTATTGTTTTAATGTTTCTCTTGTACTTGGAGTTGCCATAATTGTTTTCCTTTATCTTACTATTTAGTATTACCCTAAAGCGACAGCCTGTGCAATTGCGAAGGCCTGTGATGCCTTTGTATTAGCAAGAGTGGTGTTTGCATCTATCTGTGTCTGTATTGCACTCGTAACACCATCAACATAATTTAATTCAGTTGCACTAGCATTTACAGCTGCAAGTTTAGTAAAGTCTGCTTGAACGAGTCCAGAAACGCCATCTAGTAGATTTAATTCTTCTGGAGTTGATGTAATCTGTGTATTACTTGCAGCCGCAAGAACAGGTAGAGTACCAGATACATTTGGTAAAGTGATTGTTCTATCTGCCGTTGGGTCTGTTACTACTAATGTTGTTTCGTAACCGTCATCTGTTGCGCCTTCAAATATAACACTTGTATTAACTGTAACAGTTGAGAACTCAGAAGCGCCACCGCCTGTAATGTCTGTTAGATATGCGACTGTACCAGAAGCGTCTTGAATTGTAACTGTTCTATCTGCCGTTGGGTCTGTAATTGTAAAAGTTGTTTCGTAGGCGTCAGTTGTTGCACCTTCAAATACTAGTGGACTTGCGCCTGAAAAATGAACAACACCTGTTACTGTAGCTGCATTAATTATTGGTGCAGTTAAAGTTTTGTTTGTTAGTGTGTCTGTTGTGTCTTTTAGAACAATTGTACCAGTTGCGTTTGGTAATGATATTGTTCTATCAGCAGTTGGGTCTACGGTTGTTAATGTTGTTTCGTGTGCATCAGCAGTTGCGCCTTCAAAAACAAAAGCATTTTGAATATTAATTGTTGATGAGTCAACTGTAGTTGTTGTACCAGAAACAGTTAAGTCGCCAGCAACAGTAACATTAGCACCACTCATTGTTATTGCAGTAGTACTGCCTGATTTAATAATTAGGTCACCACTTGAATTTGTTAATGAACCATAAGTAGTACCATCATCTTTTAATAAAACATCAGCACCACCAGCATCTAATATAATATCTGCAGCCGAATCTAAAGTTAAACTACTACCAGAAATTGTACCTGTTGTTAATGTACTGATTGTTTGTGAAGTTGTAGTTCCGCCAACAACACCATTAATTGTCGGTGCAGTTAATGTTTTATTTGTAAGTGTTGATGATGTGCCTGAAACATAAGTGTCTATCTGTGATGCGAGTAAGTATTTCTCTGTACCACCATCTGAGAAAAGAAACTTATCAGATGCCGCCAAGGTAGCACTAGAACCGTCAGTAGCCGCATCAATATTAACAATTGCAGTAACATCACCGAATTCTAATGCACTTGCGCCAGAATTGACTTTTAATATTTGTCCTGCGGTGCCTATCGAAAGAGCGGCGCCAATACCACCGTGTGATAGGGGTATAAATTCGCCTGATTGATATTCTGCTAATCCTGTTGCAACATCACTTGCATTAAAAACTGTTCTTATTGGTGTTTTTGCACTCATAATCTTCCTATAATTGGAACAATGTTATTCCTGAATCTGTTAAATTACTTCCGTTTGCCAATTGAAAAGTATTACTATCGGTAAATGCATATCTGTCTTGCACTTCTGCACTAAATTCAAATGTAGCATTAGCAGTACTTAGTCCTCCACTTGCACTAAAGAAATCAACTCTACGAATTGGTTTAGAAATCGTACCAGTTGAGTCAGCACTCATAACTGCAAGGGCATTACCATCTGCTGTTTTAGAACCTGATGGTAATGTAGCACCAGAGGCTGCAATCGCAATTGCACCTGTACCATCTGAAGAAATTGTCGCACCATCTAAGTTAATAGAGTTAGAAGAAAGAAATATATCTTTCCATCGTCTATTCGCACTACCTAAATTGTAAGTATTAGTTTGCGCTGGCAAAAAGTCTGAATAAATGTTGTGAGGGTCTAAACCTCCACCGCCTACTGTTCCTAACTGAACATTGACTACATGTTTGAAATTTAAAAATTCTTCTTTAAGTTTCTCCCAAGTGTCAAGGTCTGATAATTGTTTAATTCTTTCTTTATCAAGTTCGTTAGCATTTTTCATACTAGAAATTTGCTTCTTAACTTTATCAATCATCTTATCTACAGTTTTAGTTGAAACTTCTTCTTCTAATACTGCCAGTTCTTCTAATTCAGAAACTATTTCTTCTGCTTTATATTCTTCTACATAGCCTTCATCTTCTTCAGGAGACCTTGTAGGAGCTTTCTCTGGTTCTACTAATAATACTTTCTTTTCTACTTTCTTTTTCTTCTTTGCGGCCGCCATTTCTTTGAACAGTTCTTCTAACCCTTCAATTTTGACTTCCTCTTTCTTAATCTTTTCGCTTAAGTCTGTCTTTGCCTTACTGATGGCACCGAAAAAACTTCCAAGTTCATCTGCAAGTTCGACTTTCTGTTCTTCTTTCTTGTCAACAAGTTTTATTTCTTTAATCTTTTCAGAGAATTTTGCCTCTTGTAACTGAGCAATTTCTTTCTCTATATCTGGGTCTATATCTATCTCTAGTTCCTTTTTGTTTTCTTCAAATCTAGATACTAGATGTGGCGACCAACCTTTGTAGTTCTTACTCATATATTTATCTTGTTACACTAGGCGTTACTGTAACTCTTCCTTCAATTCGTCTAGTAATTAACCCACCACTAGTGGTTGTTGTTAAATCCCACACATACCGTCCTTCAGTAAGAGAAGCTGTTACTGTATCTGTGAGTGTAATTGAACATGTGCCGTCAGTACCACTTACAATTGCAGTAGTAAATGCTGTAGCACTTGATGATAGATGAGTCTTTCTCAGTTTACTTGTAACTGTTTGTCCTGATATATCGACAACAGTTCCAGTAGAATCTTTAATGGTTAATGTCTGTGTGAAATCAGCATCTTGGTCGATTGTAAGATTTTGTATCGTTGCCATTCAAATTTCCTATAAATTTAGTGATTTACTTATATTTATAATATTAACCATTCTCTTTATTCATAATGTTGAGTATATGTTTTTTTCTAAGTAATCAGTCACCAATGACATTTCTTCAGTTTTCTCTATATAATACGCTTTTCTATTTTTTAAATAACTAAGCTCTTTTAATATTTCTTTATGTTGAGATTTGGTGTACTGATTTAATTCTACATCTCTCCACATTAAATTTTTTACTGGGTAGTTCATTCCTATCAAAATACAGTCTTTAGATTTTATATCAAACCAATCACTTCTAATATTTGTACTATAATCAACAAAGTCGTCAGTAATTTTAATGTTATTTTGTATGTATTTCCAATATGGACTATCATCTCTAGTAGTATTTACATAATGTAACAACACAAAATTGTGTGTATCTTTAAATATTTCATCTAGTTTTTTATTGTAAGAAGCTCTGACGAAAGCTGAATTATTAGAAGTTTTGATTTGTTTAATGAATTCTTCTATTTGATATCCAGTTATAGCAAGACCAGTTGATTCTAAAGGCTCTATAAATCCTGAAGCTAAAGTGAGTGCAAGACAATTGCCTACCCATCCTCGTTTGTACTTTCCTGTCTTAAACTGAACAACATTAAACTCTGCATTGTCAACTCGTTTTTTATCAAAGCGTTTAACTAAATAGTTTTTAAATTCTTTCTGTGCATCTTCTTGCGACTGAAATCTACTACTAAATACATATCCTGTGCCCATCCGTGACCATAAAGGTGCGTTCCACACCCAGCCTGATGAAAGCGCAGTACAGTCTGTAAATGGCTCTAATTCTTTAGACTTATTGACATAAGGCATACGACAAGTAATAGCAGTATCATTTAATAAAGTATCATTTATTGACTCAAATGGTTCTTTCAAAGCGCCATCAATCAACAGGCACTTCAATCCAGTACAGTCTATAAACATATCAGCTTCTATTAACCCTTTGTCTGTAGTTACTGAAACAATTGTAGAACCATCAACTTTTACATGGTCTACATTAGCAAGTATGTGTGTACCTTTAAATTTAGTTTTGCAATATTGTCCAAATTTAATTGCATCTATATGATGAGCATAAGAAAATCCTTCGTCTGGCAAACAATCAAACTTATTGTTCTCGCCCATATGATAACCAATAAAGTTTGTGCCGTAATAATCATCTGTGTCAGGCTTGTCTAAATTTGTAAGTTCTTGTTTAATTGCCCAGTCATAAGGGTTTAAATCTTGTTCTTCTCTTGTCCAAAAAGGATGATAACAGATACTTTTTTCAGAAGTAAAATTGTTAAATTTAATAGCCGCTTTGTATGTAGCATCACAAAAGGGCATCCACTCTTTTTCTTTAAAGCCTAGAGTATCTTTAATAAATGCAGTTGTAAATGGTATTGTTGATTCACCTACGCCTATAACTGGCACATTAGGTGATTCAACTAATGTAACTTTAATATGTGGCAATTGTTTGTTTAAAGCTACAGCCATCATCCACCCACTTGAGCCACCGCCGACAATACAAATACTATTTACGCTCATCTTCTAATTTTCTAATTTTTGTAAGAAGTTTTTCTTGTATGCCTTCGAAATTAACATTAAAAGATATAATTGTCTTTCGTGTTTTTGCTACATTAGTCGGCGCTTTATGTATTCTATAACCAGGAAATATAACCAAATCGCCTTCTGATACTGGCAAATCTATTATTTCGTCATTGCTATAAATTTGTGTTTCGACAGGATTAGGCATTTCTAAGTAATACAATCCAGTATAGTTGTCGCTGTGCAAATGCCATTCATGTACATCATTGTGTTCATATTGTTGATACCAAATTCCTCTTACATCAAAAGTTTTATAACCAAGCTTATCCACAAGCGATTGATAAGTTTTGTTAAAATGTGGCATAAAATATTGAACCCACTTTCTAGTAAAATCTTCTGATTGATACCAATCTAATCTACTTACTTTATCGTTTGTATTATCATTTGGCCCACTAGGTTGAGAATTAATTAAATCAAGCAATGTATCTTTAATAACATTGTGCGTTTCTACTTTAGTTAATAAGATTTCGTTCATACTAGTAACATATCTATATCTTCGCCATGCGTACTGATATTAAAGAACCCTGTAATAATGTATTTGTCGTTTGAGATTGGCGGATTGCCTCTATGTGTGTGCATAAAATCAGCAGGCGCTAAAACTATTTTTCCTTCTTCTGGTTTAGTTCTTTCACTTTGATACAAAAATTCTGTTTCTCCGCCTTCATCTACAGTATTCAAATAAATCATCCATACTAGTATTCTGCGTGAAGTTGTAGGACTTAAATTATCACAATGCCATCTGTGAAAGCCTCCACCTACAGGAGTCTTTTGAATTTTCTGTTTAATACTATATATGTTTTCTTCTCTAAGAATTGGAAAAGTATCAGAGTATTCTTGAAACGCTTTGTCAAGATATTCGTTTACTAATATAGCGTGTTTGGGCTCAAATACATCTAGAATATGATAAAAATCATTTCTAGCCATTGCATTGGGTTTGTTTGGAATTGATTCGTGCGCTGTAGCTGGTTCTGTGAGCATTGCGGCTTCAAATATTTCTATCATCTCCCGACAATTCACTTCTGGGAACTTAAAACTCATAGTTTTAATTCCAATACTATCTGTATTCATTATCACTCCTCATTATATTATATCCTTATTTATATCATCAAATAGATACGGATATTGTAGAGATTATCTTACCATTTTCCTAACGGACATTGTGCTGGTTTTGCTCTTGCCTTCCATCTAAGCACACAAAGACATTCACGACAAATTTCTTGTCCTATTCTCATTTCCATGTGCTCACATGCCTTACATATTTCTAGTCTAGCGGCCGCTTCTTCAGCGCTAGACAGCATCTTAAATTCATCAATAATTTTGTGCATTATACAAAAGAATCATCTCCCCATGTTAATGTAATATTACCCGTAGTCAAAGTAGTAAAGGTCGATGCTGGTTGTTCAGGAGCATCAGCATCCGGTTGTGTAAACATTGATGTTCCGTCTTTTAAAACTGTTTCAACCAGATATTCTTCATTCCAATCATCAAGTGCTGTTTTAAAGGCGTCATGTTGTGCTTTTGTAATGTATTTACACTTTACTTTAATGACTGATGTACCCTTTGTTTTTTGATGTACCTGTACATTTGTGTTTGTATAATCTATATAACCAGCATCATCTGCGTGTAAATCGTATGCCTTGTAGTGTAACCATTCTCCTGCTGGAGCTCCACCACCATGAGTTGCTGTTACACCTGATACCTGTTCGATGGTAACAAATGCTTCATGCATCTTTCCTTCACCAGAGTAATCAAATACAAGCTCTATATTATCTTCATTCGTGTACTGGTCCCCTGAAGAGCGTCTTGCTTTTAATGTTATCGCCATTGTCTATCTCTCCTTTATTTTATGAAATTTGGCCTGTATTGCCCGCTAAAGCAGAACCCGCTGAACCACTGGCAGTACCATTTGAGCCAGCTGAGCCGCCTGAGCCGCCACCTGGACCACCTTGACCGCCGTGGCAATTATTTGTTCGAGGGCCGCCGCCTGCACCACCAGAACCACTAGCACCAAGACTGCCCCCAGAGCCGCCATTGCCGCCGTGACCATTATATCCGGCACAGTTTGCACCACTCCATCCACCGCCTGGAGCACCAGCGCCACCGCCGCCGCCTGAGTTTGCACCACCAGATGAACCAGAAGTGCGGCCGCCACCGCCTCCGCCACCAGCTGCACCACCACCGCCACCGCCGCCGGCATTCTGCCACCATGCTGAGCGTCCGCCGCCGCCTCCGCCACCACCGTTTCCAGTAATAGTTTTAGTTCCTGCAGCACCCCCAGTTCGTGTACCAGCTGTGTCGAAAATTACGGATAAATTATTGTCAGCAGTTTGTGAATGTTCAAAAGCGTTACCGCCATTATTAGCAGAATCTGCTGTTCCTGAACCTGCGTTTCCTGTACCACCAGATGTGCCGACTGCTTGTCCTGTTCCTGAACCGCCTGAGCCGCCACCGCCTCCACCTGAACCTGGACTAGCTGATGTGTTAGAGCCTGCAGCGCCTACAATCGAGCCATTATTAGTAATGTTAATAGTTACTCCTGAGCCCCAACCTGTATCTGTTTTCATTGCAGGAGTACTGGTTGATGTAGAACCTATTGTTACACCACTATTAATAGTCAGTATAACTGGTGTATTTAGGTCACCGCCAGCATTTTGTACAGCAGTTTTAATGTTGTAGTTGTTTGCATTACTATCACAAGTTATTACAGTTGCTGCTACAGCGTCATAATAATCAGACATCTGTATTTCACCAGAAGTTGGGCAATTGGGATTAGCTCCTTGTGGCACATTATCACCACCACCATAATATTCACTTAGTTGGTGAGGTTCAGAACCGCCAAATTCAGCAACGAGTTCACTAATCTCTATTTGTCCGCTTGATTGCATTGCCATATATTATTCTCCTTTTAGTTCGTCTATTTCTGCTTTTAATTCTTTGATTGCCTCTACTAATAGACCGATTGTTTGGTCATACTGTAGAACTTTATATTCGTTTCCGTCATCTATCTTCAAAGGTAACTCTTTTTCTGTTATTGCAGAAGGTAGTACTTTTTCAACATCTTGTGCAATAAGTCCAGCAGACTCTTTACCATCTGCCTTATATGTGAATGTAACACCATTAAGCTGACTAACTTTAGATAATGCATCGCCAATAGGTTGTATGTTTTCTTTTAGTCTTTCGTCAGAAATCGTTGTTGAAAATGCAATAACATCACCATCAACATGAAGGTCACCGTCATCTTCTAAACGCATATCTTCTGCGTTAGCAGTAAAGAAACTTATGCCAACATCAGCATCAAAGAAAAGGTAATCGTGTGTGTTACCAGTATATACATCATTTGTACTAGCTGCACTTCTGCGGTCTAAAGCCAACTTACCACCTGTTACATTCAAATCAGCAATGTGTGCTGTGTCAATTGAGCCATCTGTGTAATGCTCTGAGTTAATAGCGTCATCAGCTATCTTAGCACCTGTTACAGCGTCTGCGGCTAGAGTATTTGTTCCTACTGTACTCCAACTTAAAACACCAGAACCATTAGTAAGTAACATTTCATTTGCAGAACCATCATTATTTGGGAATGTTAGTGTGTAGTCAGCACCCGCTGAGTGAGGTGGTCCCTTTAGTTTAATTCCGTGTGAGTTTTGTGAGCAGTTTAATTGTATGTAGCCATCCTGCATATTGCCATCACCGTATGAGGTTACACCAGGAACAGAACTTGTTGATATAAAATATGTTTTGGCAGTTGTAACTGCGTTATCATTTATTTGTGCAGTTTCTACAGCACTATCAGCTATCTCTGCCGTATCTACCGCATCATCTGCTAAACGAGCATTTGTTACCCAATTGTTTGCCGTAATAGCATTAAGTTGTGTCTGAATGGCACTTGTAACACCATCTACATAATTTAACTCTGTTGGTGTTGCTGTAATTGCAGTAGCAGAAGCAGCCGCAAGAACAGGTAAAGTGCCTGAAACATTAGGCAAAGAAATTGTTCTGTCGCCTGTCGCATCTATTGATGTGAGTGTGGTTTCATGTGCATCAGCAGTTGCGCCCTCGAACACAACTGCATTAGAGGCGTTCATTGTTACAGAGTTTGTAATCGTTTGCGTTCCAGAAACAACAAGGTTTGTGGCCGATAGTGTTCCTGTACTTGGGTTATATGTTAAGTTACCATCTGATTCTAGCCCTACATTACCACCATCTGCATCTGCTCCAGCAACAAATGTAAGAACATTATTCTCATTTGTAGACTCATTGTCTGTTACTGTTACAGTAGTTGCAACAGCAGATGTTCCAGAGTAACCACTTGATGTAATAGTACCAAGTGATGAGCCGCCATCTGCGAATGTGATTGTGCCGCCGTCAGCATCTAATGTAACACCACCAGATGAGTTAAGAGTAACTGTAGTACCAGCAAGTTCGGCAGTACCATCAGCAGTAATTGTGATGTTTGCAGCTGCAGCTGCGGTGTCTACTGTTGTTAGAGTTGTTGCGCCGTTTGTGCCGACAGTTGTTGTGAAAGTATCTCCAGATGAACCTGTCATTGTGATGACTTTGCCATTTACAGCAACATCATCAACAGTTAAAGAACCGCCTGTAATTGCGCCAGTTGTTGTGATACCAGAAGCACCGTTATTAATTGCACCAAAACCTGAAGTGATTGAACCAGAGTCTAATGCACCTGTCGTAACAATATTACCACCACCAACATTATGTGATGAGAAATAAGTCGATACAGTATCGACATTGGTCATTCTCATTGTACCGCCGTCATTGATTAATATACCATCACCAGAAGCAACAGCAGTTGTGCCTCTTGCAGTACCGCCGTCTATTAAGTTTAATTCGGCCGCAGTTGAAGTAACATTAGTTCCGCCAAGTGAGAATTGCCCACTTATGTCGCAAGTACCATTGATATCAATTGCAGTAGCAGTTAAGTCTATTTCGTCTGTAGCGCCTAATGCTAATACGGTATCACTCAAACCGTGAATGAATTGAGTAGCATCACTAAATTGTATTTTTCTATCACTATTGATTAATATTCCTGTATCGTGGACATGGGTTATCGTTACATCATTATCAGCACCAAGTCCTAATACAGCTGCATCACTATTTAATTTTAAATCATTACTAACAAGAACTGCCGTAGAAGCATTTAAATCAATAGTTACTTCGCCATCTATTGTTAAAACACCATTAGATGATTGGTGAATAAATGTACCGCTATCACCAAATTGTAATTTATCTGTACTCGAAAGTAAAAGTCCTGTATCTGCTACATGAGTTAAACTAACATCTTGGTCATCGCCAAAGTTAATTACAGCACCGTCTGCCAAGAATAAATCTGACCATTCTAGAGCAGATGTTCCTAAAGAAGTTCCGTCAGACGCTGATGGCGAAAGAGCTGTTGTTGACATTCTTACTTTATCAGTACCGCCAAGTTTGAAATCTATTTGGTCGTCTGTATCAGCAGTCATTGTTGTATTACCATTAGCATCTAAAATTAATGCCGAACCATTAAGGTCTCTAAGATTTTGAACTACTGCTTGTCCTAAAAACTGTACATAAGTTCTTTGGCCATTTGCAGGTGCTGAGGCAAATACAATCTTAGTGCCACCTATTGCTAAACTATATCCTACTTTTGGTTCTAAGACAACAGCATTATCTGAAACTATAATTGAAGTTTCATCTGCAACTGTAAAATCTAATGTAAAGGTTGTTTCACTACCATCACCTGAAATTTGTTGTTTGGTGTGAAATCCATTTACTGGGGGTTTTCCTATGTACATTATCTATTCTCCAATGTTTCAATTCTTTTTGTTGCTTCTTGCAAGGCGGTTGATAACTCCTTGATTGCCTCTACTAATAGACCGATTGTTTGGTCATACTGTAGAACTTTGTATTTTTCACCGTCATTTTGTTTAAGTGCTAACTCTTTTTCTGATACTGCCGAAGGTAGTACTTTTTCAACATCCTGTGCAATTAAACCTGCTGACTTTTTATCATCTGCGTTATAAGTAAATGTAACACCATTTAACTGTTTAACTTTGTCTAAAGCATCTGTTATAGGCTCTATATCGTGTTTTAATCTTTCATCTGAAATAGTAGTTGAAAATGCAATAACATCACCATCAACATGTAAGTCACCGTCATCTTCTAAACGCATATCTTCTGCATTAGCAGTATAAAAACGCATACCTACATCAGCATCATAATGAATATAATCATGTGCGTTACCATCATATATATCTGTTGTAGTGCCTGTACTACGCCTGTCGACAGCTAACTTAGCACCTGTTACATTTAAGTCTGCTATGTGTGCGGTGTCTATTGAACCGTCTGTATAGTGTTCACTATTAATAGCATCGTCCGCAATCTTAGCACCTGTTATAGCATCTGCTTGAATATCTGCTGTTTCTACTGTGTTATTAGGGAATACAGGAACTGCCGTAAATGTATGAACGCCTGTTGTAGTAGCTGTTCCAGATATTTCAACATTAGCATTAATATCTACTAGTGTGGCATTTAACTCAATTTCGTCTGTAGCATTAATATCTAATACAGTACCACTTGTTGCACCAATGTTCTGTGAAGCATCATTGAACTGAATTACCATGTTACCATTAAGTAATAGCCCTGTGTCTGCAACATGAGTTAGCGTAACATCTTTGTCAGCACCAAATCCTAGTACGGCTGCATCACTATCTAATGTTACATCATCACCACAAAGAAGGTCGCCGTCAATATCTACATCACTAGAGAAGTCACCAGTAGCAGCATCTAACTCGCCTGTTACAGTAAAGTTTCTTAACCCTGTATAATCTTTATTTGAATCTAGTATAACTGCCTTAGAAGCAATCGCTGTACCTACAGCAGTACTACCTAAATCTAGTGCGTTAATTTCACCAACAACTACAGTTGCACCATCAAGAATATTTAATTCTTCAGGTGTAGATGTAATTTGAGTCGCAGAAGCAGCCGCAAGAACAGGAAGTGTACCTGATACATTTGGTAAATTGATTGTTCTATCACCAGTAGCGTCTATAGTTGATAGAGTTGTTTCGTGTGCATCAGCAGTAGCGCCTTCAAAGATAACAGCGTTTGAGGCATTCATTGTTACAGAGTTTACGATTGTCTGTGTTCCTGTAACACTAATATTAGGAACATTTAATGTGCCTGAACTTGGGTTGTAGTTTAAATTGCCATCTGATTCTAGACCAAGTCCAGTACCACCATCTGCATCTGCACCAGCAACAAATACTATAACATTATTTTCGTCTGTAGATTCGTTATCAGTAATTGTAACTGTTGTAGCAGCCGCAGCCGTACCCGAATATCCACTTGAAGTAATTGTGCCTAGTGAAGAACCAGCATCAGCAAATGTGATTGTACCACCATCTGCATCTAGTGTGATTCCGCCAGATGAATCTAAAGTAACTGTAGTACCAGCAAGTTCGGCAGTACCATCAGCAGTAATCTGTATGTTTGCAGCTGCAGCTGCGGCATCTGTAGTAACAATTGATAGAGTTCCGTTTGTGCCAGCAGTAAAGACTGCCGTATCTGAAGATGAACCAGTCATTGTCATTACTTTACCATCTATAGCAACATCATCAACAGTCAATGCAGTCAATGTGCCGACTGAAGCAAGATTAGGCATTGCCGTAATCTCGTCATCAAAGTATGCAGCCAAGTCAGTAACAGCGACTTGAACCATTGTGCCATTGTCGTTCATTACTACTCTGTCTGCATCAGCGACAGTAGTTGATGTAGCAGAAGTTCCGCCGTCAACAATATTAAGTTCTGCGGCCGTTGAATCAACAGCAGCAAGTTTTGTTAAGTCTGCCTGAACGAGTCCAGAAACACCATCTAATAGATTTAGTTCTGCAGCCGTTGAAGTAACAGCAGTTGAACCAAGTGTTAGTTGGCCAACTGGAACAATAAGTCCGGCAGCGCCGTTTAGAATTAAGTCATCAGCAGAAGTATCCCAAGTAAGATTCGCACTCGCAGTATCGCCATAAAGAATGACATCATAACCTTGGTCGTTTGCACCAATTGTTAATGTAGAGTCTAGTTGAACAGCACCATCAATATCAACGGCATCTAAGTTTGCAATACCGTCAACATCTAAGTTTGTACTAACATTAACCGCACCGGTTACAGCAAGAGTTGAGCCATTAAAGGTTAAATTCGCTTCACCATTAATGGTAGAAGAACCTGTTCCTGTAACTACTCTGTTATTGGCGTCATTTGAGAACGCATCAGTACCCAAGCTTCCTGCAGCCGCCCAAGCTAAAGTTCCTGAACCATTTGTTGATAAGAGTTGTCCCGAAGAACCGTCAGCAGTCGGTAATACATAATCTATATCAGCAGACTGTGCGCCTACTTTGAAACCTGTATAGTTTGTGCCGTTATCAGTATCTTCGTAAATTCTTAATTCACCAGAACCAGTAGCGCCATTTGCTATTCCAATATAACCGCCATCATTAATATCTAAAAGTGTTCTGCCATCATACTGTTGAAATTTAATGTCTTTGGCATCGGTCATTGCTTTAATAATTGCATCACCAGATGAGTTACCAAATGAAATGGATTCGTAATTGGCAATCTTGAAATCAATTCTGTCGTCTGTGTCAGCCGTAATAGATGTGTCAGCATTAGCATCTAAGATTAATTCAGAACCGTTTAAGTCAGTCGGTGTTGGTGCAATTGTAGTTGCATTTGTTTTGTCATTAATTACATAAATGGCATGGGTGTTAGTCGGCGCAGTAGCAAATGTAATTCTTTTCAGGTCCCCACTTCCATCAACACCTAGTGTAAATGCCTTGCCTGTGCCTGGTTCTTGTCTTACATTATTAACATAGACTTCTAATGCGTTTTCGGCACCAGCTGGTACTGTATTCGCTAAATCAAATGCTGTTGTTGAGCCATCACCAGTGAAATTATCTTTCGTTGGTACTGAACTATATTCCTGAAACGGAGCTTGTCCTAAATATGCCATTTTTAATTATCCTATAGTTTATACATCTTCGAGTACTGAAACCGTAACATCTACACTATTAGCAGCACTTGCGGATGCTTCTAAATTGTCTGCGTTTGTTCCATCGTTCATCAACACTAGCTTATTACCCGACATCACTTCTAAAGAAGCGCCTGCAGGAATAGTGGCATCCTTAACAATATAGACATCATTTGAACCGTCCTCATTGTCAATAAAAATACTTGCGGTTACGCCCGAAGTAGTCTTATTTGCCATTGTAATGCCGATAACGATTGTTTCAAGAGCTGAAGAACTAGCACCAGCGGGTACTCCATAGATAGTCGTTAAACTTGTTCCTACATTCGGTGTACATACTCTTTTAAAATCGTTAGCCATGTTATTTTCCTTTTTTTATGTTTATCTTGTTTTTATATTTATAACTATTTATAATACTTTATCCTAACGCCGCCGCTAAAGCTATGGAAAAAGAGTTAGTCGCCGCACTTGCGGTAGTAAGTAAAGTTCCTGTTTCATTTGGTATTGTAATTGTTCTATCTGCCGTTGGGTCGACAACTGTCAAAGTAGTTTCAAATGCATCAGCAGTTGCGCCTTCAAATACAATACTAGAGTCTGTTAAATTCAATGCAGTAGCAGTTAAAGCTGTGATTGTGGGTGAGTTCAATGTTGGACTTGTCAGAGTTTTATTTGTTAAAATCTGAGTTCCAGTCAATGTTGCTACAGTATTAGCAACGGCTATTGTTATTGTATTGCCGGCGCCTGTAGTTGCAATTCCTGTTCCACCAACGATAGACAATGTTGTCGAATCTAAATCAATTGCAATTGTGCCTGTATCACCACTTATATCTAAATCTTGACCAGATACTGTAGCATCTACATATGCCTTGATACTTTGTTGCGTTGCAACTTTAGTAGCAGAGTTGGATGACATATTATCTTCATCAAGTATAGCACTACCAGAAACGCCAGTATTGAGAACACCACTTGTAATTGTTGGTGATGTTAGTGTTTTATTTTGTAAAGTTTCCGAACCAGTCAATGATGCAAAACTATCACTTTGTAATGCACTATTCCATTCTGAAAGAGAACCTGTTAAAGTATTGTTCGCTAAATCGATACTTTTATTTGTTAGTGTGTCTGTTGTTGCTTTACCAACAAGAGTATCTGTAGCATTAAAGAATGTTATTGTTCTATCGGCAGTCGGGTCTGTAAACGCCAGAGTTGTTTCATAAGCATCATCAGTTGCGCCCTCAAAGACAAGAGGGCTTGAACCAGACATTACTACTCCGCTTAAATTTTGTGTGCCTGTAAACGACCCACTAAAAGTACCACCATTGATTGTTGGGCTTGTTAGAGTTTTATTCTCTAATGTTTCTGTTCCAGTTAAAGATACAAAAGAAGCACTTTGTAAAGCACTATTAAACTCTGCCAAAGAACCTGTAAGAGTGTTTGACCCTAAATCAACAGTTTTGTTTGTGAATGTATCAGTAGTTGCTCGACCAACAAGAGTGTCGGTTGCGTTTGGCATTGTAAGAACTCTATCGGCAGTCGGGTCTGTAAATGCTAGTGTAGTTTCATATGCATCATCGCTAGCGCCTTCAAATACTAGTGGACTTGCGCCAGACATAACTAGTCCAGTTAAATCTTGTGTGCCTGTGAATGAGCCACTAAAAGTACCGCCATTGATTGTTGGTGATGTTAGTGTTTTATTTGTAAGCGTCTGTGTTGCATCTGTTACGACAACAGTTCCTGAAGCATCAGGAAAAGTAATTGTTCTATCTGCCGTTGGGTCTGTAACTGCTAATGAGGTTTCATAAGCATCATCAGTTGCGCCTTCAAAAGTGATTTTAGTTTGAAAAGTGGTTGCACCAGTCTTAATACCAGTTACTTCTGTATTCATCAAAGTAATTGCCTCAACAATATCTGTTGCTGAAGCGATTACACCACTTGCACTCGTAACGCTCGAAATATCACCGACATCTGTTGCCGTTAAGTTATAAGTCGTTCTTAGTGTGTCTAAGGTATCTGTTGTTGCTACTGTTCTGTCTGCCATAGTACTATTTATACTAACTTAATGCAATCACCCTAACGAGGTGGTCGAATTTGCTAGCGTGGGTTGCCGTTGTTAAAAGAGTGAATGAAGCATCTGGTATTGTAATTACATTATCTTGCTTCGGTTCTGCTGCTGTCAAAGTTGTTTCATAATTATCTGTTGTGGAACCTTCAAATACAATGCCCGTTGCGCCTATTTTTAGGCCGGTTATTGAGGTTCCTGACGCAAATGTCAATTCATTAATTACCGCTTCTGTAAAAGTCTTATTAGCCAATGTTTGATTGGCGGCTAAAAGAACTATTGATGAATCAACAGACATTGTTACAGTACTACCTGAAGCACTTGTTGTTAGTGCATTACCACCAGAAAAAGTCAACACTTCGTCATCTAAATCAATATTTTGTACTGAACCACTATCTGGTGCAATATCTAATTCTGAAGCCGTAACCTGACTATCAACATACGCCTTAATACTTTGTTGAGATGCTAACTTTGTAGCAGAATTAGATGCCATATTATCTTCATCTAAGAACGCACTACCAGAAATAGCAGTATTCAATACAGGACTTGTAAGTGTTGCGGATGTAAGTGTCTTGTTTGTAAGTGTTTCTGAACCAGTTAATGATGTGAAACTATAGCTCTGTAAAGTACTATTAAATTCTGCTATTGAGCCTGTTAAGGTATTAGTTTCTAAATCGATACTTTTAGTCGACAATGTATCAGTAGTTGCCTTGCCTATTAATGTATCTGTTGCGTTTGGTATAGTAATAACTCTGTCTGCTGTTGGGTCTGTAAAGGCCCAAGTGGTTTCATGTGCATTATCACTAGCGCCTTCAAAGACAAAAGGATTAGCAGCAGTCAAAACTGTCGCTGTAATATCCATTGTACCAGTAAACGAACCACTAAATGTACCACCATTAATTGTTGGACTTGTGAAAGTTTTATTAGCCATTGTTTCTGAACCGGCCAATGAAGCAAAACTATCACCCTGTAGTGCAGTATTCCATTCTGTTAATGAACCTGTTATACTATTACCAGAACCACCAAAATCAAATGATTTGTTTGAGATTGTATCTGTTGTCGCCTTGCCTATCATTGTATCTGTGGCATTTGGCATTGTAAGTGTTCTATCAGCAGTCGGGTCGGTTATAGCTAATGTTGTTTCATAAGCATCATCAGTTGCGCCCTCAAAGACAAAAGGACTTGCCCCTGATAAAACTGTGCCTGTAATGTTCATTGTACCAGTAAACGAACCACTAAATGTGCCGCCGTTAATTACTGGACTTGTTAAAATTTTGTTTGAAAGTGTATCAGTAGTGTCTGGTAATACTACATTACCACCACCATCTGGAAAAGTCCAAGTACGGTCAGCAGTTGGGTCTGTAAATGACAAAGTTGTTTCATAAGCATCATCTGTCGCACCTTCCCAAACCATAGTTGATGCTGGAAATACAAATGCGTCCGTTGTGATTTCAGGAAGCTCTGGATTAAGTAATACTACAGCCTCAACAATATCAGTTGCTGAAGCAATATAACTACTTGCATCCAGAACAGACTGAATATCACCAACATCAGTTGATGTACCATTAAACTCGTGTCTAAAGTAATTTAATGTATCTGTGGATGCTACTACTCTATCTGCCATTTGCTAAACCTATAAGTAAGTCTTTAATTTCTCTCATTTCTGTTTTTAATTCATTCACATCACGAATAACGCCTCGTATCTCGTCATTCATTTCTTTCTGCTTTGTCTTTCTCGCCATGTAACGAGCATAAGCACTAGAGTCAGTATTGATAATGGCAGAAGATTTTAAATCTCTAACTAAGTGTGAGTGTCCTTCAACTTTAGCAGTGTCTTTCATAAGATTAAACCGCCAGAGCAATTCCTCTCATATCTTTTAAGAGTGGAGGATACGAACTATTTGTTCCAGTCAGTACTACTTTCAATTGAAACGCAGTAAATTCAGGCAAAGAACTCGCACTAAATTTGTGTTCTTTAAATGTAACATTATCTATTGCTGGAGGAACAGCCGAATCAGAAGTGCCATCAGAATTAAATGCTATCCAAGCAACATCACCTAACTTTCTTGCATCTTCAGAACTAGTGTTGCGATAATACATTTTAATTTCACTCGTTGAACGAACATTAGCAGAAACTCGAATATCAAGCGCTGTAGCATCATTTGTTAATATAACAGGTCTTGTCATATATTTTGCTGAAGTACTACCGCCAGAATTTGTTGTTTCAGCAGTAAAGTCTGGTGTGGTTCCTGATATTGGATTGTTCAATCTGTTCTGTATCAAGAATAAACTCAATCTTGCAGTATCAATAACTGGTGAAATATTATTATTATCTGCTGGTGTTGACATAGCAATCGACATACTAAACGACTTGCTGCCAGACATTTCATTTGTTTCGTTAATTGAACTAGCAACCATACCAGGAGCAGTCATATAGTAATCTTCATTGAAATTAATTTGTTTTTGTTTTGAAGTCGCATCTAAACTATATTCTGATTCACTTGACTCAAGCGTTCTGCCGCCTGTGGTTCTCATTGTTGAAGATAGTGCTGTATTAGGCGGTTGTATTGCGCCAACACATGGTTGAATAACATCAAATAAAACATTTCTAGTTGCAGTTACAGTACTAAGACCAGCACAATCTCCAGTCGCCGAAGCAGTGTCAGAATTCTGTGCAGTAATCGTATAAGAGTCTAACTTAATATTTCCAATCGTAGTATATGTGCCATTAAGGTTTGTGTGTGCAATACCATTGTGTGAGCCTGAAGGAACGCCTGCGATTGTAACATTAGCAGATGTACTATGCATACCATGATTTGGATGATGAACAGTAACCGTAGTAGAACCACTAGTTGTTGTAAGTGGATTCTGTTTTAAAGTCTTAACAGGAACTTCATCATTTACAAGAACTACTGTACCAGTCGTTGCCGTTGTAAATTGAGCACGATTAATAATAAACTTAACATCTTCATTTTGTTCAGCAGTCCAAGTACTTCCGTTTTGCGATTTAAACATTCCACCAAAGTACGGTTGTTTAGAAATTAATCTATCACCATCTAGTGTTTTTTGTCCCATCTTCGCAGTATAAATTGTATATGTGTCGTCATTTGATTTTGCAACAAAACAATATTCAGTATTTTCTTTTAAGAATACAGGACTTGGGAATGTAAATGTTGTTGCCTCAGAAGCATCAGATGAAGTGTTTACATCAGCGGCGTCTACAAAGACTTGGCCAAACGGAACAATTGTTTGCGTTGGATAGCCATTAGCCATTGTTCTTATTTGAACTTGTACTGGTGTTGCACTTGATTTACTAGAAAAGTACAATTGAACACTTGTAATAAACATACCATTGCTAGAATCAACAAAGAATGATTGTGCAATAGGATCCTTGTTTGGATGTCTGTGTGGAGGCCTGTTGACATGTACCATTGTGTTGGTTACATTAATATTTGTTCTTGTTATCGTTTGGTCCTCAGACACATCTTCTCTTGAAACTTGAGGCTCTCTAGTAGAAACAACAGTTTCTTGAACTTGTTGGATTAATCCTTTTGCCACATAAGTTGTTTCAGCTGATGTAAACACATCTCCTGTTAAAGAGTTTGTTGAACTACTTGTTAATCTAAATGCTCTACTTCCTGTTCTCCATTTTGGTTTACTTGTATCAGCCGCATCAGGAATTGCAAAAGTTCCTGTTGCTGTTCCAGCAGAGTCCGTTGTCAAAGCCGCACCTGCACTACTTCCTGTTGGAGTTACATAAGCAGAAACATCAATACCATCAAAGAAAGGATAAACTCTTGTCAAAGGCTTCATATCTTTACTAGTAAATGTAATAGTCTTTTCTCTAATAAATGGTGCAAATGCAACACTCACTACTCTATCACCAAAACTTGTTCTTACGGCATTTGGAATTAATCCTGTACGAACACCAGAGCGCTGTTGGCCAACTCGTTGTTCTGTTGTGATTGTTGTGCGCCTATTTCGCCAACCCCAACCACCTGCTTGTTCTGTTGTCCTATTAACTTCAGAAACCGAGCCCGACCAAGTATCGTTCCAGTTATTCCAAACAGTACCAAGATTTAAGTCTAATACTCCTTGAGCGGCAAGGTCTGTTAAAGTATCGAATGTTCCAGGCATATCAACTGTCAACTCAGGCAATGTTTCAGTTGCCATCCACTCATCCATATCTGGACTAAGTGTCATTGTTCCTACATAATCAATTACATTAAATGGTTGTAAATTAACTGTTGTACTCGCATACGGTTGTTCTGCATAAGAAACGCTTGTATATGGTAGTGTAATTAAATCGCCTGTCTTTTGATAACCGTTAGTTGTTCTAATTGCGTCAGACATCTCCGTACTATTTGCTAACAAACTATCAGCTTCTATTAAATTTACATTGTCTTGATGGAATGCAGGGCGCAATTCTCCGTTTGCCATATCCATTGAAACTGAATAGTCTGTATCAGTTACATCAGCAATTCCGTGTCCTGTAAAGTTGTCTACTATGATACCATTTTTGAATCTATCAAAACCATCAGCATCTTGTATTTGCATATTCTGTGCTTCTGATTCTAGTAAAGATAATTGAGTATAATATTCGACATTTTCTAATCGCTTTTCGATACGACCAATATCTCTCATTGTATATCGTCTATTATCTTGAGGTCGAATCAAAATATCACTTGTCTTGAAAGTGTATGCAGGCACAAACATCTTATACAATAACATAGCATCTGCAATACCTTCAGGCTCGAGAGGTTCAACTGCCGGTGCGCCAGAAATAACTTTGAATTCACCATTAGATGCCATAAAGACTTTATCTCTACGACTTAAATAAAATTCTAAGTCAGAAGTAATGTCTGCATTGATTTTAGCCATTTCGATTACTGAAGCGCCTGTGCCGTCAAAACTCCTATCTTGAGTACCAGCATTAATTGTTGAGGCATTATCAACCCTTGGCCTGAAATCTAAACAATCTCTTAAATCAAATTTTTCTCCTGTAACATCAGAAGTATAATAAGGTATATCACCATAGTCTATACCAGAATAACTATCTACACTAAAGAAGTTTCCAGCGCCATGTGTATAATAACTGAATGTAATAAGTAATCTTCCTGTTGGGTTTATAGAACCCGCCTTTCTTACTAGACGACCAACATCATAGAAGTTATCTCTTTGTCCAGTATCTAAATCAAATCTGTTTGAGATATCCACATCACTTGTTGTTGCGGCTGTACTAAAATCAGCGGCCATATGAACACTAGCAACTGAATATACATCAGCATATTTTAAGTTAAGTTCATTTTTTGTTGCAAGAGCTGATGTGTTGTAATCTGTATTTGTTGCATCTTCTACAGCAGTTTTAGTTTTTGCACCAACAACTGAAGCAGAAATAGTAGCAAGAACCTTGACGGTAGCACTATTGAAAGTGGTAGGTAATGTTACTGTTAGAGTTTTTCCTGTCGGAGTACCACCAAGAGTATAACCAGTTGAAGCAGTTAAAACATCTCCAACAGCACCTGCTGATGCGCCAGCACCCGTTACAGACATAATAAAATCTGCCTCTGAGTGTGCTGAAAATATTTCGTTTGTACCAGCAGTTAATGTAAATGTTCCAGAAGTTACGGTTGCAGCAAATTGCCTCCTTATCTTGAAACTTGTATCACTAACATTAGAGTTATCTTCTGTCAATAGTGTCTTAACTACATCATGTGGTAACTTAAATAACAACGAGTCATTAGTTGGTGATTGAATTTTTGTTCTTTTACGAACAAAACCTACTTTTGTTGATACAGCAGAAGTAGCAGTAATTTCTAATTGTGTGTCTGAAGCAATACTTTCTACAATTTTTGTTACAGTTGCATTAGCATCAGTTGTCCAAGTGATTTCATCACCAATTTTTAATTCAGAAGTAAATCGTGTTCCAAATCCATAAACTGCTGTTGTACTATTAGCGACAGTAATAGAACCTGTCATTGTTTTATGAGAACCATAAGTTGAAGTTAAGTCAACATCAGCAGTATATGTTGGACTGCCCGCCATTGAAATACCTTTAGTTTGATTAAATTCTTTTTGTACAAACCCTTTTGCTCTGTAAGCACTATACTGAACTGTTC
>Ga0233432_10001411_pt1 | contig 23272 bp, 12 predicted proteins | sample SI_122_August201_6_FD_179870 | JGI IMG/M metagenome (GOLD analysis project Ga0233432, IMG submission 179870) | Seawater microbial communities from Saanich Inlet, British Columbia, Canada - SI_122_August2016_10_MG | ecosystem: Environmental > Aquatic > Marine > Inlet | place: Canada: British... | reverse complement strand
CTGGGTATCAGTTGCAGGTTCGTCAGCAGGTATATCAAGAGCAGAAGCTGAAGAAATAGCATTCGAAATTGTATTGAGTTTAGGATAAAAAGATGGCAACAGTATTTAGAAATAAAGTAATTAACACAGTAGGCGTAGTACCTATTGACATTTACGAGACCGATGCAAGTACTCGGGCAACAGTAATTGGGCTAAGTTTAACAAACCTAACACAATCTTTTGTGTATGTAGATGTATTAGTTCAAGATGATACAAGTGTAACAGGTTATTATTTAAAAGAAACACTACTTCCAGCAAACACTAGTTTGCGTGTAGTAGCAACAGGTGAAAAATTAATTATCGCACCAAGTAATAAATTACAAGTGCGTTCAAGTATAGACGACAGCGTTGACGTTGTTGCAAGTATAGTGGAGATTGTATAATGAGTCATTATATAGGTAACAATCCAGAATCAATTGTACAAGGATTCATTAAGCAATATTTTTATGGTATGCGTAGAAATGAAGACGGCGAATTATTTTTATTAAGAGTTGATCAACTTAGCGGTCAGGGCACTGCTACTATTAACGATATTGGTGTTGGTGAAAACAACTATCCCGACTTTGAAGAAGGGATTGACTTTTTAGAAGGTATTGATGCAAACCACAACATTGTATACGACAATTTAAGATATCAACAAATTAAGTGGGACGGAAGATTATTAACATATTACATTGATCCTACGGATGGACAATTTATTGCAAGAATTTCAGAAGATTATGTTTACCCTGATAATATTTCAGGACCAGGGTATTAAGGAATAGAAAATGGCAGAATTTAAACTAGAACGATTTAAGTATAACTGGAAAGGCGATTGGACAACAGCCACAGCATACAAACGAGACGATGTTGTACGTGTTAACGGTAAGAGCTATGTTTGTATTATTACTCACGCAGCATCATCAACATTTGCTGCAGACTTAGATGCAATATTACCAGGATCAGTACCGCCTCAACCACAACCAAAATGGACTGTGATGACAAACGGTTTTAGTTTTGTTGGAGACTGGACAGCGTCAACAAATTATAATCTAGGAGACATTGCAAAATATAACGGTTCTTTGTGGAGATGTGTAATAAATCATACAGGGTCGTCGTTTGCTGGTGATATAGGAAATTGGGTAGCATTTAGCCAAACAACAAGTTTTGACGGACCTTGGGCTTCGTCTACTTCTTATGGAGCAGGAGTAGTTGTAAGTTATAACGGAAATGCTTATAAGTGTATAACTTCTCACACATCATCTACTGTGTTAGAAGATAATGCAGACAGTTGGGAATTATATCGAGCAGGTACAGCTTGGCGTAGTGAGTTTTTAGAAAGTACAGTATATAGAATAAATGATCTTGTCAAATACGGTGGGACAGTATTTCGTTGTATAGAAACACATACTTCGGATACAACGCTAGACGATACTAAATTTACTGTAGAACTATTTGGTAGCGAATATAACGGAGTTTGGAATAGTACTACAGATTATAATATAGGAGATATTGTAAAACACACAGGATTCTCATATTATGCGGTTAACAATAATACAAACTCTAAACCATATATTAGTGCCGATGGTGGTAGCACTGATTGGATAATACTTTCTAAAAATATAAATTTTGTAGGTCCTTGGTCAATTGATGGTGTTTATAAAACAGGTGATGTAGTATTAAGAGGCGGAAATCTGTATCTTGCACAAAGAGATATTGGCGGAGTATACGAAGTATCAGGTGGCGGTGATGGTATTGAAATCAATAGAACATTAATATCAGGAGAATTACTAGACGGTAGTACACTTGATTACTTAGAGTCTGACACGTGGGAATTATTAGTACCAGGTAAAAGTTTTAAAAATTATTGGACAAGCGGAACAGTATATAGTATCGGCAGTGTAGTTTTATTTAAAGGAACAGCATATACTTGTAATACAGAACACGAAGCTAGTTTTGTAAATTTTCCAGGCGATAACGGCAGTGGACGTTTTTACTGGGATATACTAATCCAAGCAGGACAACCTGCTGCATTAGAAGTTAAAGGTGACTTATTAACCTTTGGACCTAACAGACAAATTGATTCTGCAGGTGACAGAATGCAGGACGGGAGTACTGTATTTGACGATAGTAGTTTAGGTGATACTAGATTAGGTATTGGTGAAAGTGGACAACTATTATCAGTATCGTCAGATTTAGAAGCATTTTGGAGAAATATACAAGAAGATGCCGACTCAATATGGGTTGCATCGAATGGTATAGACGACGATGATAGAGGAACATTCCAAAAACCTTTTAAGACAATACGTTATGCAGCAGAATACGTAGAAGATACATTTGCCGCAGGTACACCTGTAATTATTAGAGTAAGCACAGGAATGTTTGAAGAAGTATCACCAATTGTTATTCCAGCAGGATGTGCAATTAACGGTGACGAATTACGTTCTACTACAGTTAAAGCAAATAGCCCTATTACAAAATATCTAGATAATTATCAATACACAACAGCTTATTTTAATCACTTTACATCTATAATAGCTGATATTTTAACAGCACAAGAGATTACTCCTCAAAGCGGAAATAAAGAACTGCAAGTACAACAACTATTAACACCTATTATAGATGCTTCCACAGGCGAACAAGCAGTAGATCAAATTACCGGTGAACTTCGATTTTCTGATGCATATCCAACATCATCTATAGCAGGAGCGAACCTAGTACTTAGTTTAATAACTGATTGGAAAAACTATGTAGAGTTTAATACTGCTGACGGCGAAATATCTCCAACAATGTCAGGATCTAATACTTTAAATAGTGACATAACACTTAGTAATGCCGGCGAAGCATTACATCTTAATAGAAAATTTATAGCACAGGAATTATTATCATATTTACAAAATACTTATCCTGCGATTACATTTGACGAATTACAAATTAAAAACGATGTAAAACATTTTTTACGTGCAGCTAGAAGAGATACAAAGTATTCGGGCAACTATGCTACACTTCTTTCAGCACAACGATATGCAAATTCAATTAATGGCAGCCAAACAACTGATTTATTTTATATGAGAGATACTACTGGCTTAAGAGATATGACAACTGGCGGCTTACAAGGTGTGCTTAATCCTCCAGGCGTATTTCAATTATATCAAAAGCCTACAGGCGGCGCACTTGTAAGTTTAGATCCAGGTTGGGGACCAACAGATGAACGTGCTTGGATTAAAAATCGTTCACCGTATATACAAGGTGTAACTAATACCGGTACAGGTTGTGTAGGAATGAAAGTTGACGGTAACCTACACAATGGCGGTAATAAGTCAATGACTGCTAACGACTTTACACAAGTATTAAGTGATGGTATTGGAGCTTGGATTACAAATAATGCAAGAGCAGAACTTGTGTCAGTATTTACTTACTATTGTCAAATTGGTTATTTTGCAGAAGACGGCGGAATTATACGAGCAGCAAACGGTAACAACTCATATGGACGTTATGGATCAATTGCAGACGGTATTGACGATACCGAAGTGCCACAGAATGCAGCGGCATTTAACAGAAATAATGAAGCAACGGTATCAGAAGCGTTTGCTGGTGGCACATCTGACGAAATTAAAATATTTGAATACTCAAATGCAGGTCAAGATTATACCTCTGCTACTGCAACTATTACAGGTGCAGGAGCCAATGCTAGTGTTGAATATACTGACTTTAGAGACGGAGGACTATTTGAAGAAAGATTAATTAGTGCAGACGGATCTAGTAAAGCTGGCGGCGCTGGATATCTAAGACGACAAGGTAGCGCACAAGAAACTGCTGACGCATCATCAACAATTAAACTTGCCGCTACAGATGCAACTCAATTTTTATCAGAAATTGATGGTATGAGAATTACTATAACCGGCGGCACAGGAGTAGGACAATACGGATATATAACTAATTTTGATTTTGCTACTAGAAATGTAACAGTAACACGAGATAGTGACAATACATTAGGGTGGGATCATATTATTCCAGGAACACCATTAGAAGCAGCTTTTGACTTAACTACTCGATATAGAATAGAACCAAGATTATTAGTTCCGTTGCCAGCATATAGTACAACTAGTGCTAATTTGTTTACAAACAGAACATATGTAGATATGGAGTTTGGATCATTTACAGAATCATATACCGGTGTTACAGGTGGCGGTAATGTAATATGGAGAGACGATGCTGAAACTAGAATTACAGTTAGTTCTGTAGTTAGTGATGTAGCAATACAGTTTAATGCAAATTTATCAGCAAATCCGTTAACGCCCTTTGATATAAAAGGAAGAACGTCTGATACATTAGCAACAGTTTTATCAATTAGTGCAAATACAGAAACTTTAATTGAAGTTGATGTAGAATCAGGAGGATCTGGATTTATTGTTGGCGAAGAAATAGACTTAGTACTCACATCAGGCACAGGCGATACGTTTGACGGTGCTCCTATAAATGCTATTTTTAATGTAACTAGAACCGGAACAACATATAATGTAAATTTAAGTAGTGGCGGCGCTGGATATCAACCTAATGACAAAATTACTATACTAGGAACTGCATTAGGCGGAACAACACCAGCCAATGATCTAACAATTACCGTCGGAACAGTTTCGGATGATAGTACAAGTAGTATACTAACATATTCTAGTACTGGTACTGGTAGAGGAGGTAGATTTGTTTCTTTAACTAGTATACAAAATGCAAGATACAGTGACAACGGTTCGACTTGGACTGAAGTAAGTTTACCGTTTAATGCAACAATGACAAGTTTAACCGCAGGTAATAATAGATTTATTGCAACTGCTGCAAACGAATCTCGATTAGCACTCTCATTCACAGGAATTAATTGGTTACAAAGAACATTACCTTTAGCATCAGCGTGGTCAGATAGTGTATATGGTGACAGTAAATTTGTAATAATTGCATCAGACGATGATAGAGTTTTATCTAGTGCAGACGGAACAACGTGGTCTATAGGTAGTATTCCAGACGACACTGATGGCGGTGTTGACAGTACAACAAGTGTTTGGACTAGTATTACTTATGGTAAAGGTAAGTTCGTTGCAATATCGTCAAGTGACGGAGCAACAGCATCTAGTACAGACGGTGTTAATTGGACAAGACACGATAGCGCCATAGATTTTAATCCAGACCGTGTTGAATACGGTAATAATAGATTTGTAGCAGCAGCAGCAGCAGACGGCGAAACAGCTTATAGCTTTGATGGCATAACTTGGTATACTAATGCAAATACATTATCTGATATATCTGCTGTAACATATCAAGTTACTGGACTGAAATATGCAAATGGTTTATTTATTGCAATAGGAACAGAAGGCGGCGCCGGAACTAATATTATATTTACTAGTGAAGACGGCCTATTATGGATACAAAGAAGTGCTCCAGAGGTTCACGCTTGGAGTGCATTAACGTATGGAAATGCACAGTGGTTTATAAAAGCAAACGCAGCAACTACAAATGCAGTTGCTATAGTAAACACAGGAGCAAGAGCAAAACTAAGAGTAGATCTTAATGTAGGTTCAATGGCGGAAGTTAGAGTATTAGACCCCGGCAGCGGCTACGACGAATCAAACCCTCCTACAATAACTATCACAGATCCTAATGTTACGTTTAGTGCAGCTACAGAAAGTAGAGTAGGTAATGGAGTACTTTCGCAGCCAGATTTTATTAATCGTGGTGCAGGGTATAGAAATACTTCAAGTACAATTACAATTATTGGAGACGGGGTTGCTGATGATATTCCTGTTGGTAACGTACTTACAGTTTCGGGTGTAGAAAGCATACCTGGACCTGGTGTACAGATTAGCATTGCAGGTGTAATAGATCCTAATGCATTGGAACCAGGTACACTTGCTACATTTAGTGGAGTTAGTGTAACAGATTTAGGCGATGACGGAACTGGCAACGAAACTAAGTTAGTACAGTTTCAAATATCTCCAAGATTAGATGTTGAATACGTTGTGCAACACGGAACACAAGTAACATTACGAGAAAAATATGCTCAGTGTAGAATTAGTGGTCACGATTTCTTAGATATCGGTACTGGAAACTTTGTACAAACAAACTATCCAACAGTTTACTCAGGAGGTGCATTCTTTAGTGCTGCTCCTGAAAACGAAGTTTACGAATCAAACGGCGGAAGAGTTTATTATGTGAGTACAGACCAAGATGGTAACTTTAGAACTGGTGAATTGTTTAGTGTTCAACAAGCAACAGGAGTTGTTACTATTAGTGCTGAATTCTTTGACTTAGATGGCCTAAGTGAACTAGCACTAGGCGGAGTCAGACTAGGTGGATCAGGTGCTGTAGTTAATGAATTTTCAACAGACGGAACATTTAGTGCAGATTCAAATAATGTTGTTCCTACTCAAAGGGCTATTGCAACATTCCTCTCAGATAGACTAAGTGTTGGTGGTGAAGCATTAGAAGTTAATAAGTTGCAAGCTGGTAGAGTATTAATAGGCGGTCTTGATGAAAATGAAATTAATACAAACTCAGGACAGTATGTTATTATACCTGCAGATGTTGTATTTGACGGAACTTTTGAGTCTGATGACGGAGCAGGAAATATTACAACACAACAAACAGCAGTATCAGGAACTATTGTAAGTCAAATGCTAATGTTAAAACCGTTCGACGAGACAATGCAATAAAAAACAAAGAGATCATAATATGATAAATATACATAACGTGCAAGTAGGAATAAAAAATGGCAGAATTTAAACTAGGTAGAATTAGATTTGTTTGGAAAGGTAACTGGACAGCATCAAATGTCTACTATCAAGATGATGTAGTTGCCTTTGGTGGCAAAACATATATTTGTGTAATAGGACATAGTAGTGATACAGACTTCTTTGCAGATTTAAACATTGTTCCGAGTAAATGGAACTTAGTAAGTGACGGTCAAACTTGGAAGGGTGAGTGGACTGTAGATACTGTATATTACGTTAACGACATAGTTAGCTATGGCGCAAGACTCTATATTGCAAATACTTCGCATACTAGTGCTGCTACTGCTATAGACGCTACAGATGGCTTAGAAGTTGACATTGCAAAATGGGACGCTTATGCTGAAGGTTTAGACTGGCAAGGCGACTGGTCTACATCTACTAGATACAGAATTAATGATTTTGTAAAATACGGTGGCTCAACTTATGTTTGTAAAACACTACACGTTTCAACTGCAACTGCCGCAGATGGATTAGAAGCTGATATTTCAAATTGGGACACGTTTAATCAAGGTTTAGAATATAAAGGCGAGTGGACAAAAACTACAAGATACAAATATAATGATTTAGTACGTTACGGAGCAGGCGTTTGGATTTGTACTACGGCACATACTAGCACGTCTGATTTAGGAACAGATTCTGCAAATTGGAGTCAATTTGTAGAAGGTTTTCAATACGAAAACGACTGGAGCCCTTACAGAGATTATCAACCAGGTGATGTTGTTCGATATGGTGGAAACCAATATATTGCAAGAACTAATCATTCAGTAATTACTCCAGGTCCGCAAAGTGGTGCAATTACTAACATAACACAAGATGCTACAGCAACAGTAACTAGTGCAGCTCACGGATTACAAGATACTAGACAGATTGTAATTGATGATGTCGTAGGTATGACCGAAATTAACGGACTAACGTTATATATAGATGTAATTAGTGTAAACACGTTTGACTTGTACACAGATGCAGAGCTAACAGCACCTTTAAATACAACAACATTTACAACATATACATCGGGCGGCGCATATACTTCAGAATCGCCAACTGACTGGGATCTATTTTCAGAAGGTTTTAGATTTATAGGCGACTGGAATGAAGATAGTGCTAATCAACATTATAAAGTAGGCGAAGTTGTACGCTTAGGCGGGTTTACCTACTTATGTATTTTAGATCACGAAGAAGGACAGCAACCACCTAACCCAACATATTGGAAATTGCTAAATGAAGGATTCCGTTGGAGAGGCGAGTGGTTAGACGACCAAGAATATTACGAAGGTGATGTTGTTCGTTATGGTGACAACAGTTACTATTGTACTTTATATCATATCTCAGAAGGCGATGATTATTCAACAGAAACACTATTAGGTGCAGGCGGCGGAGCGCAAGGTTCACGTCCAGACTTAGCAGACAGTGGTTCATATTGGAGTGTTCTAGCAGTTGGTTCAGAAGCTAGTGTCCTTACTACAGCTGGTGACTTAGTTTATTATAGCGGTAGTGCTCCAACAAGACTACCAGTTGGCTTAGAAGGGCAAGTATTAACAGTAGGAGCATCAGGAATTCCTGACTGGGAGTTTTTACAAACTATTGAAGACATTTATTATGTGTCAGAACACGGTATTGATAGACCGTTTCCGGAATCAGGTGGTAGTGTTGATAGACCATTTAAATCAATACGTTATGCTTGCGAACAAATTGAGCAAGGACCGAAGAATCCTAATGCACAGTATTTGTTAGAATTAAACAGAATCTTTATACAAGAAGAAGTTGGATCTTGGATTAACTATCAAATTGCAAATGCAGGTGGATCAGGTATTTGGAATAATTTTACTTACGGTGAAGACAAGTGTAAACGTGACGTTGGAAATATTGTTGATAGATTAATATGGGATATTAGCCACGGCGGCAACTTGAAATCAAGAGCAGCAGCACTTTCGTTTGTAAATGGATTTAGTGCAGATGGCGAATTTTCAGCTGCATCAGAAGATAAACCATACGGCGGTGCAGGCTTAGCAGCAGAATCTGCACAATCAGTTGCAGCATACAATTATATGCTAACTGTTGTTGATGCAATTCTTAAAAATGAAGCACCGAGCGCAATTTATCAAAATGTTACAGATGATAGTACAGCAATTGTTGATCAATTTACAAGCACAACGCTTGTATCAGAAACAGGTGTATATACTAAAATACAAAGTTTAGTTAAAATAATTACAGATACAATTACAGCAGGTGATACTAGCGAAATTCCAGCTCGTGATGTACCTCAAACACTAGTTAAAGTATCTACAGGAGAACATTACGAAGTTCTACCAATTAGAGTACCGGCATATTGTGCTATACTAGGTGACGAACTGCGTTCGACAAAGGTTATTGCTGCTGGAAAAACAACACCATCAACAGATACTCCAAACACCGTAGCAACGTTTGACAGAATTGCCGAAGTAGTTGGAGACATTGTTGTAGGAACAACTGTAACTGCTAGTACTGGTAATACTGAGCCACAAGATCAAAACTGGCCATACGCTATAACCGCACAAGAAAATGCTGTAGAAAGTCTAGTTGATATGATGAAATATCAAATTGACTACGGACTAAAAACTATGAGTGCAGGATACTATACAGATCCTACAGGCTATAGTTCAATTTTAGAAAATGCTAGAGAAAATCTTATAGCAAACAAAGACTTCTTAAAAGCAGAAGTAATTGCGTTCTTAGATACAGAATATCCAACACTAAAATATGGAAAAACTGACAGTCGACGTGATACTGGATTTATTATTGATTCGTTAATCTATGACTTAACATATGGCGGCAATTCAATGGCTGTAATAGCCGGATTGTCGTATTGGGATGGCGACGATGAAACATATGATCAACTTCCTGCTTCTCTAAAAACAGAATGTGTTGCATCAATTAACTATTTAAAAACTACAGCACAAAGTGTAGCAGGTAATACAAATATTGCAAATCCTAAACAGACAGCAGTACTACAAGTAGAAACAGGTAATGTAGGTAGTATTACTGAAATTGCTAACAATGTTGAAGATATTGTTGACATTATTACTAATGGTCCGGATGCAGTTGGCACTACAACTACGCTTGTTAATCCAACACTAGCAAATGGCGTTAATACAACAACAGCACTAATTAGTGCTTCTAATGCACTTGTAGCAGCAGAAGACACTGTTATTCAAAATGTTGTAGATGATTTAAATGTTGTTGCTTGGCACACTGACTGGGCGGTTGACAGTACATCGTTAACGACTACTCAATTCCGCATATATGTAGGTAAACATTCTTTAGTTCATACATATGTTAGCGGAGGAACAGTTACCAAAGCAAACGGAACAGTATTAGCAGTAACTAATTTTGTATACGATAATGTTACTGGTTATGCCATAGTAACTACAAGTACTCACGGATTATCAGCAGGCGATATAGTTAATATTAAGGATATTACAGTAAGTTGCAACAGTGGATTAGGCGCTTCAAATACAGTGTTCCCAAGCGCAACTTCAACTCAATCTGGAATAACAAAAGTTAAATATCTTCAAATTAAATGTATAAGAGATATCCGTAAGATACTAGAAGCTGTTAGATTTGACTTTGCGTTAAACAGTAATTACAGAACACTAAAAGCAGCACACGCATACTTGCGTAAAACTGCTGTCGAAGTTTATACTGGAAAGCAAAAAACAATAACTAGAGATGCTATAGTAAATGCACTAACTACTGAAGCAGTAGCAAACGTTGCAGGTGATTCAACAGCTATTACAAGAATAACAGCAAGTTCAAGAATTATTGATGCAGTTATATTTGGAGCAACTAATGAAGGTGCTGTTTGTGCAACTGAAGACCAAAATAGATATTATGCAAAACTACAGTTAGAGCGTAATAGAGACTTTATAAAAGCTGAAATTGCAGCCTGGATCGATGTTCAAATTGCTGGTGCAGCAAGCGGCAGCATTTGGAACGGTTATACATATAACGAAGTTCTTTGTGCTAGAGATGTTGATTACTATATCGATGCGTTAAAATATGATTTGATGTGGACAGGAAATTATGCTTCAAGATATGTTGCACGTTTCTACAATAACAGTGTAACAGGATCGCAAGAAGAAGATATGTTCTACCTTAGAGATGCTACAGGTGTAAGAAACTGTACTCTTAACGGATTAAAAGGTGACTTGTTACCAGAAAATGCATTTAATTATAGTAAAGTAAGTGCAGGAGCATATTGCTCGTTAGATCCAGGTTGGGGCCCAGATGATTTCCGTACTTGGATTATTACACGTTCACCATACATACAAGGTGTTACAACATTTGGTAATGCAGCAACTGGACAAAAAATTGACGGAGCATTACACAATGGCGGCAATGACTCAATGGTGTCAAATGACTTTACACAGGTTATAAGTGACGGTATTGGCGCACACATTCTTAACAATGGTAGAGCAGAACTTGTATCAGTGTTTACATATTACTCACACATTGGCTATCTTGCAGAAACAGGTGGTAGAGTACGTGCAACAAACGGTAACAACTCATATGGTGACTTTGGTTCCGTAGCAACAGGAGTTGATCCAGACGAAACAGCAGTTACAGCAGTAGTTGACAACCGCACACAGTATAATGCAACTATTGGACAAGTTAATACAGATAATGTAAAACTGTTATCAGTTGAATATACCCACGCAGGTAATGATTACACTGAGGCAACACTTAGTATATTTGGCCCAGGGTCTAATGAAGTAGTAGTTGCAAATGAATTCCGTGATGGAGCATTTAACTATGCTTATGTTGATCAAGATGCAAACCCAGATATTGCACTAGGCGGTAGCGGGTATGTAATATCAAGTAACGTTGCACAAAGTGGTAGTACAACAGGATTATTCCTAAGTGCTACTGACGGTTCATTAAGTTCAGCATATCCGGGTATGAAAGTATATATTATAGGTGCTGCTGGTATAGGACAGTATGCAATTATTAACACATACAATGCAGGTACTAAAGAAGCAACAGTTGTAAGAGAATCAGATGGTGTTGCAGGCTGGGATCACGTAGTTCCAGGAACACCTATTGTTGCTCCTAACAGTTCTTCAACATATCAAATTGAACCAAGAGTTTCAATTACTGCTCCGACTAATTCAAGCAATAGTATTACAATGCCAACATCAACTACTTGGTATGATGTTGAATGGATTCAAACAGCAGCACAGTATACAGGAATAAGTCACACAGGTGGCAACGGCTCTGGAGCAACTTTTGATGTTACTCGTAACGGAAGTAAATATTATGTAACTATTAATGCTGCAGGTACAGATTATGCAAGACTTGACACGTTAACTATTGTAGGAACAAACGTTGGCGGAGCCACTACAGCTAACGATATTACAATAACTGTAACAACAGTAAACAGTGTAACAGGTGCTATTGTAGATTTTGATCTTGCAGGAACTGCACAAGCAGGAAAATTCCTTGCAGTTGGCGCTGGAACAAATGGAGCAGTAAGTATTGATGGCGAAACTTGGACTTCAGAAGTATTACCTACTTTACCAAGCGGAAATTGGGCAAGTATTGCAGACGGTTTACAAGATGATGGCTCGAGTACATTCCAACCCAGTGCAGTAGTATTAATTGCAGACGGCGACGGCACAGTTGCTTACTCAAGCGATGCAGATACGTGGTCAACTAGTTCGTTACCAGGATCGTTTAATGCAACAGGTGAAAATACTATAGCATTTGGTCAAGTTGCTGCTGCTACAGCAAGATTTGTTGTTATTAGTGACGCAGATCAAGATGTTGCATATTCAGACAATGGTGGCCAAACTTGGAGCGTAACTGGCACAGCACTTCCAGCAAATGGATTTGGTGAAATGGTATACGGCGCAGGTAAGTTTGTTGCTATTAACAGCGGAACTACAAGTGCAGCATATTCTGAAGATGGAATTAGTTGGACAGGCGTAACAGCTCCGGCAAGTTTTGCAGCAGTAACAGATATTGTATGGGGTAATGGTAAGTTTGTAGCACTTGGTGGTACAAACGGTATTATGTACTCACTAGACGGTGTTACTTGGTACGAAAACACACTTACACTTCCACTAACTGCTACAGAACGTAAAATAGCATACGGACAGGGTACATTTGTTATTTCAAGTGATGATACTGACGAAGTTCAATATAGTCACGATGGATTGTATTGGCAGTCATATACATTAACTGGAACAGCTACTACAGGTGGATTTAATGCAATAGCATTTGGTAATCCTGCACAAGAAGGTAAATTTGTAATGTTACTACCAGGAGCAGGAACAGCAGGAAAATATGCTAAAATTAATACACCTGCAAAAGGTAGAGCAAGTGTAGCAAATGAACAAATTTTTGCTATTAGAATAACAGAACCAGGAAGCGGCTATACAAGTGCGCCAACAATAACTATAACAGATCCTAACAATGTTGATGACGTTGTACTAGTACCACAAATTGGTAACGGTGCTCTAGCAAATCCAACATTCAATAATAGAGGTACAGGATTTACAAGTTCAACAGCAGAAATAAATGCAGTAACCTCAAACGGTAATGCAAACTTCCCGCAAGCTGGAGCATTTATTGCTGTACGTAGATTAACTAGTCGTCCAGTAAACGGCGCTAATGTAGAATTTGCGAGCTTACCAGGAGAGTTCTATAAACTAGTTAATATAGTAAGTTTCTTAGGATCAAACGATGGAAGTTATACCGCTTTCTTACAGGTATCGCCTAGTATAACAGTAGATGATGATTTACCAGATGGCGATCCTGTAGAGTTACGTATTAGGTTCTCACAAGTGCGTTTAACAGGACACGATTTCTTAGATATTGGCACAGGCGGATTTACTGACACTAACTATCCGGGCGTACCAGTCAATGCACCAAATCAAGTAAAAGAAACTAGCGACTTTGACGGTGGTAGAGTGTTCTACACTGCTACAGACCAAGATGGTAACTTTAGAGTTGGTGACTTGTTTACTATTGAACAATCAACTGGTGTTGCAACATTGAATGCTGATGCATTTAACATTGCAGGACTACAAGAACTTTCATTGGGAGAAGTTACACTAGGTGGTAACTCAGCAAGTGTTACGGAATTTAGTACAGATCCGTTCTTTACTGCAAATAGTGATTCGGTAGTACCAACACAACGTGCAGTTAAAGCATATATTGAGTCACAAATTGGCGGTGGTGGTGCAACATTGAATGTTAACAGCGTAACAGCAGGTGACATATTTATCGGAGCCGACACTATAACAACACTAAGCGGAAGTCCGATAAATATAAATGCAAATGTAGTGTTTAATGGAACAGTATTAGGATTACCTTTAGCATACAACTACTTCCTGAGATAATTAAAATTGGAGATTAAAAAATGGCAAACGGAATATTAGGATCAGCAGATTTAGCTGCTACAACATATACACCAATATATTTGGTACCGGTGACTACGTTTAGTGTAGCTACGGTAAGTATATGCAACAAAAACTCAACTAGCATTACAGTTAGATTAGCTATAGCTAAAACAGACCCAACTGGCGCAACTTTACCAGTAGCAGATGACTATTTGGAATACGAAACAGAAATACTACCAAACGGTGTTCTAGAAAGAACTGGTGTAGTAATTGATGCTAGTAGACAAATCTATGCACGTTCATCGCAGGCTAATACAGCAGTTATGGTTTACGGTATAGAAACAGCAACTACATAAGGAAGAAACAATGCCAAGAAAAATTACATCAGGAGTAGTAGGTGGACAGGTTTTGGGAAGTCTTTCTACATCAACAAACACATTTACGTCACGTGAATCTAATTCAAATATTGTATTAGCACCTGATGGTACAGGTGTTACAGAATTTACTAAAGATTTATACACCAGTTCAAATGCCGGTATTAGATTAGGAGACGGCGATACTAATTATGCTCTTCTTAAAGCCCCAGCAGCACTTGCTGGTAACTATACGTTAACATTTCCAGCAGATGACGGTGCAGCAAGTAATGTTTTACAAACAGACGGTAGCGGCACTTTAAGTTGGACGGCACCTTCACTAACAGTTACAAATAGAACAGCAGCAGATAATAGTACTTACTATATTACTATGTCCGATGGTACTACTGGAACAGAAGATACACTAAGTGTAGCAGATGGCAGCAGACTAAACTTTGTACCAAACCCTGGCAGATTAACTACTGCTGAGTTAAGAGCTTCTGCAAGTACTGCTTCTAGTTCAACTACGTCTGGAGCATTAGTAGTATCCGGCGGAGCTGGCTTTGGTGGTCAGGTAACTGCTGTAAGTATTGTTGAAACTTCAAGTATTGCACTTAAAGAAAACATCAATCCAATCCAAGATGCGTTAACTAGTATATTAAATTTACGCGGCGTAACTTATGATAGATTAGATAATAACGAACACGAAAGCGGACTAATTGCTGAATGGACCGAAGAAGTTTTACCGGAGTTAGTTACTCGTGATACAAACAATGATGTTGTTGGAATTAAATATACAAAACTAACTGCTTATTTAATTGAAGCAATTAAAAGTTTAAAACTAGAGATAGATGAGTTGAAGAAATAAGTAATGGCACAACTAAAAAATACTAACATTGATGATACGGGATTTATAACTATTCCTTCGGGAACAACTGCTCAACGCCCGGGAAGTCCTGTGGAAGGATACGTAAGATACAATACAACTTTAAATCAACTAGAGTATTATAGTAACGGTCAATGGCGAGAAACAGATGGTAGTATACAAGCATCGGCTTCCGGAGCAGAAAAAACTTATAATATAGTAGAAAACGGAGTTCCGTATACTGTACACGTATTTACAAATGAACAAGGCGCAGGAACTTTAAACGTAACACAAGCTGGAGAAGTTGAATACTTGATCGTTGCTGGTGGCGGTGGTGGTGGCGCTTGGGTCGGAGGCGGTGGCGGAGGCGGCGGCTTCTTATCAGGAAAAATGGATCTAGCTCCAGGAAGCTATCCTATTTCAGTAGGAGCTGGCGGAACTGGAGAACGTAATCCAGGCAGCTATAGCGGAATGCCTAGAGCTAACAGAGGCGGAAACTCAACCGCACTTGGTTTAACTTCAATAGGCGGCGGAAAAGGTGGATCTTGGAGTACATACGATGCAGGATCTGGCGGTTCAGGAGGCGGTGAAGGACACAGTCCAGCAGGCGCAGCAGGAACAGCAGGCCAAGGATTTAATGGCGGTCAAGGACGAGGATCAAGTACAAACGGATATCCAACAGGAGGCGGTGGCGGCGCTGGAGCTCCTGGAGGAAATTGGACAGCAGCTAAGTCAGGCAACGGCGGCATAGGTAAACCAAGTGCAATAACTGGTGCTCAAGTTTGGTATTCAGGCGGTGGTGGCGGTGGAGTTCACGGTAGCTCGAGCAATGCCGAACCAGGTGACGGCGGCAAAGGCGGCGGTGGCTACGGCGATCGCCCCAACGACGGCACTGGTGCTGGTGCAAGTGATATATATGATGGCGCAATAGAGCCTACAGGAAAAAATGGACAACCAAACACAGGCGGAGGCGGTGGCGGCAGTGGTCGTAATGGCGGCTCAGCATCGTCAGGTGGTGCTGGCGGAAGTGGTATTGTAGTTATAAGATACAAAAGAGATGTTGGACAGGTTGGAGTATTAGACGGCGGCCAAATAGAACTTGATAATTTATATGGTGCTTCTAAGGAAGGCCTAGTATATGCATTTGATATGAGTAAACACATTTGTCTAAATGACGAAAAGTGGCGAAACAGAACAATTAGAGATTTAAGTGGCAATAGTAATCACGCTTCTTTCTCAAACGGATATTTAAGAAAAGACGGTAAAAATGGCGGCGGATTGTATTTTGACGGTAGTTCAAACCTTACAGTTCCTTATAATGCAAGAACTATGGACTTTTCAAGAGCTCAAACTATTATGATGTGGTTAACGCCAACAACGTTATCTGGACGTAGAAACCTTCACGATCAATCATATGGCGGCTCAGGAACTTGGACACACGAACCAGGCGGAAGTGTTAGTTACTACTTTGGAACCAACGGACCTAATGGATCACCTTATGTTGGAAGAGGCAGCGACGGTAACTTCTTAGGTACAGTTAATGAAACTGCATTTATAGTCAGTACTAGAAATCAAATTAAGAATAGATCGTACTGGTATAAAAACGGAGCACAATATACATCAGCAGACGCTGGCGGATATGCTACTACAGCAAATGCAACTACTGATATACGACACGGAGTTGGTTATACTGGTACAAGGTGGCAAGGATGGATATATTTTATGGCAGTTTATACTAGAGAACTAAGTGCTATAGAAATTAAACAAATATACGATGCAACTAAGTGGAGGGTTGGCAGCTAATGGCTACACTAGATACATTAACAATCAATGATACAGGTTCTCTTACGTTACCAAGAGGAATAACAGGTGATCGACCACCTAATCCACAAGTCGGGTATATGCGATTTAATACTGATATAAACGATGTAGAATTATATAATGGCTCTAACTGGATTTGTATAGATAAGAAATGCAAAGCAACAGCAACTGGAGCAGTAGACGTAAAGATACACGGTGGATACAAAACATTTACCTTTACTGGCGCTGGTAGTTTTAACGTAGTGTGTGCAGGAGAAGTTGAATACTTAATCGTTGCTGGTGGTGGCGCAGGCGGCAGACATCACGGTGGTGGTGGTGGCGCAGGCGGACTGTTACAAGGTACTTCATTTCGTACTGTAGCAAATAATGCTATTGTTGTAGGCGGCGGCGGAGCACCAAACACAGGAACTAATTCATCTCCTGGAGGCCAAGGCGGCGCTGGTGGTAATTCAAGTGCATTTGGTTTAACAGCTATAGGCGGTGGCGGAGGCGGAAACTATTCTGCAGGTGGCGCCGCAGGTGGCAGCGGTGGTGGAACTCAAAATTGGTCTAACGGATCAACTGGTGGCGCAGGAACAGCAGGTCAAGGATCAGATGGCGGCAGCAAATCAGACGGTCAACAAAATACCGGCGGCGGTGGTGGTGGCGCTGGCGGAACAGATTATTGGTTCTTATCAGAAAGTTATGGTCGCAATGGTGGCCCAGGAATTGCTTCTTCGATATCAGGACAATTACGATACTACGCCGGCGGCGGCGGAGGTGGAGTATATCCACTACCTAACTATAGTAACACTGGTCCAGTAGGACAAGGTGGTAGCGGCGTAGGTGCGTGTGGCGGCACAGGACAACACGGCAGCGGCGAACCAGGACAGTCAGCAATGGCAAACAGAGGCGGCGGTGGCGGTGGAACTGCTACATATCTAAAAGCAGGCGGCAGCGGAGGCAGCGGCGTGGTTATTATAAGATATCCGGTATAAATGAGGTAATAGATGGCAACTTTAAAAAATACAGTAGTTAACAGTTCAGGATTTATTAATTTACCTTCTGGCAATGTTGCACAACGAAGCGCAGCACAAGGAGATTTAAGATTTAATTCAGAAACATCCGCAGTTGAATTTTATCAAGGAACCCACTGGACTCCCACAGAAGAAAATACCGAAACACTTATAGCTGAATATGATTCAGGAATGTTTCAAAGAGATTGGCGAGACCCACTTCTTCCTATAGAAAACTGGAACCTTGGTAATGGTGGCGAAACTAGCTGGGGAGCAAACGGTTCAACAGCAGAAAATAGAAGAATTTGGTCAACTGATCCTCACGGAAATACAGCAATTATTTGGGACACACCGAGCAACGATTCGACTAGTAACGCGGACGGTGGATGGAACAGTAGTAATGTTAACATTGACTATTTTAGATTTACTAGACATAGTATGTGGATGAAAAGAAGTGTAGTAGGTAACGGTTCAACTTATATGGGTACACGATCCAATGACGGTGTAGACGTTAGAACAAGCGGTGGCCGAACAACAAATCCTTATTTTTACTCTGGCGGTTGGCCAGGTGGTGCAAATGAATGGTTTTTATTTGTAGGACATACTTGGCCCTATCGAAGTGAAACCGGAAGCGATCATCCGCAGACTGGTATATATAATACAAGCGGGACTAAAATTGGTAACTGTAGAGATTATGTGTACCGTGACGGTGCTACTTATGCTATGCATAGAAGTTACTTATTTTACTCAACTAATACATCAACCTCGCAACAATTCTGGGATCCTAGAATTGATGTTTGCGATGGTACAGAACCTAGTATACAAGATCTTCTAAACAACAATCATCATAAATGGAGAGACTATGTAGGCGGAAATGATGCAACTGCTGTAAATTGGCCAGTGTATAATGATAACGAACAAGCAGTTCAATTTGATGGTAATAACGAACACTGTGCAACTAGATTTGGCATATCAGATGAATTACTTCTTGATGGATTTACATTTAGTGTTGTATACAAATATACCGGATCCACTAGCGCAAATTATCAAGCTCTTGCTGGTAATAAAAGCGGTGATTTCTTTATAGGTAAGAATAACGGAAATACACAAATTGGCGTACAAGATGGAAATTACAATAGTAACGTAGCTGCTGGAACAAATGCTTGGGACGGAAATTGGCACCAAATTACTTATACACGAAGTGGCGGATCAGGAGTTGTTTATTTAGACGGAGCACAAGTAGGATCAGGAACTTGGTCTGGTGCAGATGGTTCTGACGTTCTAATCGGAGCTGAAAGTACTAATTTTTTCTTTACAGGATATATGAAACAGGTTAGAATTTATAATTCTGCAATGTCCGCTGGCGATGTTAGAAAAAGTTATGAGATTGCAAAGAAAAGATACAACATCTAAAGGTAAAGTTGACTATGGCACATTTTGTTAAAATTAAAAAAAATAAAGTAATAGACGTTATTGTTATTAATAACAATGATATCTATAATGAAGAATTTCCTAAAAGTGAACCAATAGGGCAGCACTATATCAAATCTATTGGACTAAAAGGTGTTTGGCTACAAACTAGCTATAATGGAAACTTTAGAAATTGTTATGCCGGTATTGGGCATACATACAATAGTGAATTAGATGCATTTATTATGCCAAAGCCGTATCCTAGTTGGACGTTTAATTCTTCTACTATAGAATGGGAAGCGCCGACACCTTCACCTACTCCTAACAACGATGACGAGTATTATGTTTGGAACGAAGATACGCGGCAATGGGATTTAGAACACGAAGGAATATCGAATCAGCCAGCTGCAAAAGTTGCTGAACCTTGGGTTGATCCTAATATATCAGTATACCGGGGTGCTGAAGAAGACTAATTACATTATTTTAAAGATTGCTTAACCATTTTATCGAGCAATTCTTTGTGAGTAAACAATAAATTTTCATTAAACTTTGTTTCAGTAATATCAGTAAGGTCTTCATCTATTTTTACTTCCCATCTAATATCTTTGCCAGCAGTACTATTATAAAACATCCAAGGTTCTCTTACAGACTGCGGATAAACAGGAGTATTGGCTTTGGTTATTGCAGGATCAAATACTTGATGTAAAATTTCATCATAAGGATCAAATTGTACATTTTTTTGATCTATCCAAAACTCAGTGTCACTACGTTTACAAGTTTTATACTGATGTAAAATAAAACTACAAAAGAAATTATAATCAATAACTGCTTCTTGATTTAACATTGTCTTTATTTTTTGTATATCTTTAGATTCTATATTATCTAATACATCTTCTAAAAATGTTAAAAACCTTAAAGTTAATGCAAGCCCTGGAGCGTCTAACGGTTCTAAAAATCCAGCTGCCATTCCTATAGTAGCAATATTTGATTTAAAAACTTGTTTAACTCGCCTAGGAGTAAAATCAACTACAAATGGATCAATTATAAGATCTCGATCTCCAATATCATCTAACAACTGACTTGTTGCTTCGTCTACGCTTATATGTTTATCACTAAAAACATAACCAGTACCTACCCTTGATAATGTAGGAGTAATCCATCGCCACCCGTTAGGCATTGCTTTAGCTACTGTATAAGGGTGTGATTGAGTTGCTCTATCAGAATATGCTAACGGACACGCTACTGCTTTGTTTGTTAAAAGTATATCGTCATATGAAATATATTCTTCATTAAAGATAGTTTTATTAAATGCTTGAGATCCAATACAACTAACAAAATAATCAGCAGTTATTTTTTTCTTTGAATCTGTAATAATACAACTAACATTATTTAGATTGTCGTATTGGCTTTCAACAACAGTATCGACAATATGTGTTATCTTATCGTCTAATTTAGCTAATTCCGTCATTGCATTGATAAACTTATTAGCATCAAAGTGGAAAGAATATTCGTGTTTATCTGTGCCAAGATATACTTTATTATTATAAATTTCATTATGTATTGGACTTACATACTTGTGATAATTGTCATTAGGATCTTTTTTTCCTAATAGGTAACCTAAGTGTTGTCCAATAGCAAACGGGTGTAAAAATTTCTTCTTACTCCATCCTTCGTAACTAACACCGTATTTGAAAGATGCATCAGAATCTATTAAGAATTTTGTATATTCTTCTTCTGTTAAATTGCATCGATTTAATAAAAACTCTCTAAAACTGTGAGTAGTTGCTTCGCCTACTCCAATAGTTGGAATTTTATCAGAACCAATGATTGTAATTTTTTTAATTTTTGGATTATTTTTAAGAAAGTGTGCTGTAATCCAGCCGCTTGCTCCAGTACCAACAATGCATATGTGCATATAGTCTCCTATTAAGTCTTTTGTGTTTGTTTAATATAGTTTAAGTTTAGTACAACTCTTCGATTAGTATTAGTACAACTTGTTCCGCTATGATTAGTTTCTGCCGAAAAACTTACAAATCGATTTGCTACGCTTTCAATTTTAGTACCGTCTTCTAATAACGTATAACCGTCGTTGTTATTAACATAAAAGATTCCTGTAGTCAAAATGCTTTTTAATTCAGGATTTTGTATGTCAATATGCATTCCGTGTTCAACTATTGATTCAGTAACATAATTTGTATTTGCTTTAGCTTTTATTAATACTAATGGATTTAGATGTTGTAATATTGGTTCAATAGCACTAATATATTCAGAGTGCATAAGGGGATTATAATAAAAAAGATGGAATAATTGCCAATTGTGTTTTTTATTAGACGCAATATTTCCTAGATCTGTATGTACGATATCATCGTTAACAAACCAAGGTAATTTATTAGACATTAAGTCTTGTTGGACTTTATTAAATTGATTCACTGGTAAAAAATTATCAATTATTTCTAAATCTGTCATTCTGTTTCCTTTAATAGTACTTATGTTGTCTACTGCTAGGCATTAAATAGAAATGATAAATACATAAACTAAGGAAAGTTATATGTCATCAGCACCGATTGTAGATAGAATAAGAATTATACCAAGACCTACTGATTTTTTAGATCGCAACGTAGGATCTAGTGGTGAAGTATTCTTTAACAAAGTTACTAATAGTTTAAGAGTATATAGCGGTAAAGATGCAGCCGGTTTTGAAATAGCAAGAGCAGATCTAAACAATGTAAGCGAAGCAACACTTTCTGCAAAAGTATCTTTAACAAACGATGATATAAACTGGATAGCATATGCTGAGCTTGTAGATTTACCAAGTGCAACAGACAATCACGGAATGTTTGCACACGTACACGGCACAGGTAAAGCATACTATGCACACGCAGGCGCTTGGATAGAACTTGCTAATCAAGCAGATCTTACTTCTGTAGCAGACATATCAGAGTTAACAGATACAACAAATTTAATACCTGCAGACTTATCTAATTTAACAGATACAACAAATTTAATACCTGCTGCACTAACTGACCTAGGAATTACTGATGGTAATTCGACACAAATCCTAACTACAGACGGTGCTGGCAACTTTACATTTGAAGATGCACCTGCAACAGGTTCGACACAGAACTTATTTGCTACAATTACAAGTGATGACGGATCAACAACAGCTAATGCTGTAACAGATACATTAAGTATATTAGGCGGTACAAACATAGCAACTGCTATTGCTACAGACTCAGACGATGTAACAATTAATATGAGTGCATTTAGTATTGACTTTTTAAGCGATGTTGACACTACAACAAGTGCGCCAACTTCCGGACAAGTTTTAAAGTGGGACGGTGCTAAATGGGCACCAGGTTCTGATGCTACAACTGGTGGCGGCGGAACAGATGCTGATACACTTGACGGATTTGACGGAACATATTATTTAGACTGGGGCAACGTTACTAACAAACCTAGTATACTTACACTGGCAAGTTTAAGTGTTGGTAACGAACTTGCAGCCACAGGCGATGGCGCTATATCATACGATGATACTACAGGAGTATTCCGTTATACTCCACCTGACTTGAGTACATATCTAACTAGTGTGGCATTTGCTGATCTAACAACTACTCCAACTACGTTAGCAGGATACGGAATTACTGATGCA
>Ga0233432_10001410_pt1 | contig 23279 bp, 15 predicted proteins | sample SI_122_August201_6_FD_179870 | JGI IMG/M metagenome (GOLD analysis project Ga0233432, IMG submission 179870) | Seawater microbial communities from Saanich Inlet, British Columbia, Canada - SI_122_August2016_10_MG | ecosystem: Environmental > Aquatic > Marine > Inlet | place: Canada: British... | reverse complement strand
TCAAATCTGTGGGGCCTGCCATGTTCTACATGGGGAGGGGCGATCCATTGGGCCGGAACTCACCGGTTATGATCGTGGTAATCTCGATTTCCTGCTGCCGGCTGTTCTGGATCCAAATCTTGCCATTCGTGAAGAATTTGAACTCGTGACCTTGACGCTGCGCGCTGCAGAGGGGGAGCAGGAAGGGGCTCTGCTGACTGGTTTCATTTCAGGAATGGAAGCCGGGGTTCTCTCTCTGACCGATCTTGCCGGTAACCTTACCCGGATCGCGGAAACCGATGTAGTCAAACGCGAGCATTCCACTGTTTCCATCATGCCTGAAGGGCTTCTGGACACGATGACGGAACAGCAGGTCGCCGATCTTTTTGCGTATTTGCAAAATTAGGATTTGTATTTGTCTGCCCGATTCAACAAAGCTTTCATCACGCTCCTGAAGGCAATTGGGCATGCACCTGGCTAAATTAAGATTAAGAGATTTTCGGAATTATCGGCGATTGGACATGATGTTTGATCCCGGTTTCCACCTGTTGCTGGGTAACAATGCTCAAGGAAAAACTAATATCCTTGAATCCATCTATCTACTTGCCACCTTGCGTTCTTTCCGTGGCGTTGGTGCCGCCCAAATGATCCGACATGAGCAAGCGGGATTCTTTGTTGGTGCTGAAATCGTGGGGGTTCAGTCTGATGTGATCAAGTATTACTGGTCTTTGCGTGATCGCCGCCTGACGCTCAATCAGGATCCGGTCAAGCGTCTTTCCGATTTCTTCGGAACACTTCGTTCCGTGGTTTTCTGTACTGAAGATTTACAACTCGTCAAGGGAGCGCCACGGATTCGACGGCGGTTCATGGATCTTTTACTTTCTCAGACCCAGCCCGCTTACCTGGGTAATCTTCAGCAGTATGCCAAGGTATTGCGATCGAGGAATGCCATTTTGAAACAGCATCGACCCGACCAGGATGTGCTTGATTCCTTCACGAGAGAACTCGTTCATTACGGGCAAGCATTGATTGAGGCGCGCAAACAATTTGTGCCGCGCCTCTCCCCACTTGCACGTCTCTCTTACCGTCGAATATCTGATGATGCCGAGGAATTCATGATGGTTTATCACCCTACGGTGCAGGGAGATTTCAGGGAAGAGCTGGACAGAGTAAAGGTCAGGGAAAGGCAATACCGATCCACTCTGGTGGGGCCACATCGTGATGATCTTAAGTTGCTTCTGAATAATCAGTCTGCAGCTCAATTTGGCAGTGAAGGTCAAAAGCGTAGCTTGGCCATCTCCTTGAAAGTCGCTCAGGCTGAATACCTGACCGGACTCTTCGGGCATCCACCTGTTTTATTGATTGATGATGTGATGGGGGAATTGGATCTAGCTCGCCGCGGTGGCTTGATGCCATTGCTTGAACGATCCCATCATGCCTCTGGTCAGGTCTTTATGACATGTACCGAAGAAAACTGGCCCAAGGAACTTGGGAGGCGGTTGATCCGGTGGAAAGTAGATCAAGGTTCCATTCAACATGCTGATTAAATTGGAGATCAGTGCTTGAAGAGGATCTGGAAAATGACGCGGGCGCGCTTTTTGGCTTTCCAATGTGCTTGATTTCCATAAAGTGTTGCCGGTTTTCGGCTCAAAAAGGCCTTAAAAACACAAAAATACAATTACAAAATAAAAGATTCCTATGCCAATCGCAACTCCGAAGCAATTCGCAGCCATGTTGGACGCCGCACAAAAAGGCTCCTATGCCTACCCGGCGATCAACTGTACAAGTATCATGACCTTGAATTCTGCCTTCAAGGCATTTGCCGATATGAAATCAGACGGCATCATTCAATTCTCCACAGGTGCGGGTCAGTTTGCTTCAGGTCTGAACAACAAGGATGCCACCAAAGGCACCATCATTCTCGCTGAAGCCGCTCATCGTCTCGCGGAACAATATGACGTGCTCGTGGCGCTCAACACGGATCACTGTCAGCCCAAGGCAGCTGCGACTTTCCTCAAACCTCTCATTGAAGCCACGGCTGCGCGTCGCGCCAAAGGGGAAAATAACCTCTTCCAGAACCACATGCTTGATGCATCCATTCTTCCGTTGGAAGAAAACATCGCCATTTCAAAGGAATATCTGAAACTGGCTGCTGAAAACGAGATTGTGCTGGAAGTCGAAGCTGGTGTAGTGGGCGGTGAAGAAGACGGCTCCGCAGGCACTGAAGACACTCCTGAAGAACACCTATATACGACTCCTGAAGACATGCTGGCCGTCTACGAAGCCTTGCAGTCCATTGGTCGCTTTACGTTTGCTGCTACCTTCGGTAACGTGCACGGGCACTACAAGCCCGGCGCTGTGAAGCTTCGCCCTGACATCCTCAAGGATGGTCAGGCAGCTGTGGTCGCCAAATATGGTGCCGAGGCAGAGATGGACCTGGTCTTCCATGGTGGAAGCGGTAGTTTGCTCGAAGAGATCCGTGAAACACTGGACTACGGTGTGGTTAAAATGAATGTTGATACCGACACACAATATTCTTTCACTCGTCCGATCGCTGATCATTTTTACAAGAATTATGATGGCATTCTCAAAGTCGACGGCGAAATCGGTAACAAGAAGGTGTATGATCCTCGCAGTTACCTGAAAGCTGGTGAAAAAGGAATGGCAGATCGCATTGCTGAAGCGTGTTCGGATCTTCGCTCTGATGGGAAATCCATCTTTGGAGACGTCTGAGCCAATCTCATTTTCAATCAAAAAAGGCGGTCCATTACGGGCCGCCTTTTTTTGTCATAATCAACCGGTATGATCCGCGCTGGGGCTTCTCATCATTGGCATGGCTGCTTCCAATGATAGTATTCTCAGCCGATGGGGATCGGGCGTCTCACTGGCGGGGTGGTTTCAGTAATCCAGAACGCCATAGGTAGAATCGAACCACAGCCCGTTGAAATCAAACTGCATGACAGGGGGGCTGGCTTCTCCGTGAATCCAGGTGAGCGTGTTTTTACGATTCAGGTTTTCGCTGATTTCGTCCACTAATTCCTGATCAAAATGCAGTATGCTGAATCTGCCTTGTCTGAGTTTGTTTCGCTTCAATGCTGCAACAGCCTCTTCAGCCAGAGATTCAGATGAAACAGTGATGACCCATTTGCTCAAAGGTGTTTTGGTAGCGACTTTTTTGATCCTTTTGAAATCGTCTGGCTGACATTCACCCCATAATTCGTAATCGCCTTGCAGGTTCCATTTTCCAAATGAAGGTTGGTAGGGCGTGTCTCCGTTCAATGGCTTTCCATTGACCTGGAGGTTTTCTTCAAAGAGCACCGCGTAGGATAAAAGTCGGAGTGTCAAATGAACGGCCTCTTCCCATCCATGCCGAACCATTTCAATTTGATTCGGCAGCTGACGAGTTGGATCATGACTTTTGAGATCTACGTGGTAATGAAAGCCCTTCATTTGTTTTTAACCAGCAACTTCTGCGCAGTGCAGGAGGCTAACGGGCGAGGTACATAACAAACGCCTCTCCGAAAGGGAAGAGGCGTTTGTCTTAAAACGTCCATCCAAATGCATGATTGCGTTGATCACATCCTCACTCGATAAAACTTTTGTCTGACAAGGGGAGAAGGATTCTTCAGCTTATTTAACAATACAATTGTAAAAAACGCATACGAATACGAACGACTCCGCTTATTCCTTTTACCTTTTTATCGTATCTGACGCCGCAAAAGGACGGGGGTATCCCCATTTTCGCTGTCATATGCAAAGGGTTCCCAGCCTTCAGGAATTTCCTCAGATGATGTCTTGATTACCCATTTCTGATGACCATCCCAATTGTCGGAAAAGCGACGGCACAATAGGAATGGCGTAACTTTATCTCTGCTATCATAGGCAAAGGGCTTCCAGCCCGCAGGGATTTCCTGAGATGATCTCTCGATTTCCCACTCTTGATTTTTGTCCCAATCGTCAGAAGTCAAACGGCGTAACCAGAATGGATCAAATTTATCATTGCTGTCGTAAGCAAAAGGTTCCCAACCTTTGGGAATTGTTTCGGACGATGTGTCGACTTCCCACTTCTGATTCTTGTCCCAATCAACGGAGGCACTGCGCCGTAGAAGGATGGGGTCCACTTCATTGTTGCTGTCATACGTGAAGGGTTCCCACCCGACAGAAATTGTTACGGATGATGTCTTGTATTCCCACACTGCTATCACTGGGGGTTTCGGTGTGAAGCCCACCTGATAGAACCGGCTTGAACCCGAGCTTACGGTTGTAAAGGGGCTGGATGCGTTCTCAATAACCGTCCATGGTCCGGCCACATTTTCAGCACTCATCAGACTTCCTCCACCTTCCCAGGTGATGGTGATTTCATTCCCTGAACTCGTGATAGCCAATTCAGTCGGTCCACCAGTGGTCTCACCGAGAATGTTCAGTTTGACGGTATCTTCTGAATAGTCGATTTCCCAGGAAAGCCCCTCAGCCAAGGTGGCCTCTGAAAAATCGGTTTCACGAAATTCACCTTCAATCGTGCCACCTTGTATCAGAGTAAAAGATTCCCCGCCTTTGGGTGTATATCCATCGAGGTTGACTTTGAGGATGCCCTGAGCGATACGTGCGATACCTCCCACTTCCAGCGTGCCATGAGAATCACTGGTAATGACTGCTTTGAGGGTGGATTTCCCGGGAACAGGGCTACCATCCTCATGCGTTGTGTCGGTCGTCGGAATTTCTCCATCGGTATCGACGGCCATATTCAAGTTTTCGCCTACAAAGACCGAGGCATTGGACCCTCGAATTTCAAGTGTTCCATTCGTTGTTTCAGATTGGGTGCCTGTGCCCAGAGCAAGGTATTGCTCCACGCGGAAAGTGGCAGAGTCACGAACAATTAAAATGGCACTGCCACCCGCGTCCGCGCCTCCGCGTGGTCCGCTGATACCGATTCCATTCCCGGCATTCACCGTCATGATGGCATTATCCTGAAGCAGTAGTATACTTTCCGTGTCAGCTCCCGATGAAAGTGAGCTGCGAAATCCACTGACCTCTGCGGGGCGATCGGGCTCCTCTTCTCCATCGACATTTCCGCGGCCTGCAAACACATCAAAGATATGCACCTGACCGTTGTCCTTGATGGTAAACTCAGAGATACCTTGACGAGAAGAAAGGACCCTGAAATTAAACGTTCCGTTGTCCTGCACCACGACACGCGCTTTGCCTCCGTCAATGGCCATGGTCAAGTACCCCTCATCCGTATGACCGTCGGGATGCCCCGCGCCCATACTGTTTCCCGAATCCACGATGGCATTGCCTCCAATGAAGAGTTCCTGGAATTCTGACCCGCCTTTGGACATACCGATACCACTTCCAACCGAAAGTCTCGCATTTCCATCAATTAAAACGGAACTGTTTCCTGCTGAGTTTTCAGAAATTTTCAAATCATCACCTGCTCGGAAGACGGCATCGCCATGCATTTCAAAACGGCCCTTGCCGTGTTCGCCCACTTCCCAGTCATTTTCATTGACGCCGGCGCTGCTGCGAGATCCAGCCACTGCTGGGTCATCCGGGCCATCATAGAAAAGGGTGCCTCCATTCATGATGAATGAGGATAGTTTGGTGCCCTCACCGATATGAATCTTCGAGTCCCCTTCAAATTCTCCAATTCGAAACGTGCCCCCGTTCATGATGATATGACCTGATTCGGAGGTGTCTTCAGTTTCGCCTAATTCGAATCCACTTAACTGACGTTCCCCCTCATCCTCTCCGATGATCGCAGTGCCGTCGTTGTTGATGATAACAATGTCATTCAGCCCGGGGATGCGGTTCAAATCCCAATTGGAGGATTGATAAAAATCTCCCTCATCAGCAGTCCAGGTAAAGTAGCCTTGGGAATGGACACTTGCGCTCAACCCAAGTGCGACACAAATGGATAATATTCGATTCATAATAAATAACTTTTCCTGTTAAGGTGCTCACATCGCGTCAAAGGATGCGCTTTTTATAGTTCAAATTTCATTACCCACACTTGCGCTTAAAAGTTGCAAATATATTTCCCATGCTTTGCAGTGAGAAGGTTTGGCGACTGCTTGAAAAGTTCCAGCCCGGAAAGTCACTGCATCAGTCTCATCGGCATCCGTGCACGGTTCTCTTTCAACCATGCCTGAAGCGAATGTTGAAGCGCAGCAGCCTTTGACCTGCGGATCGGGGCCAGATTGTTCTTTTCTTCCAGGTCCTCTTTCAGATTGTAGAGTTCTATTGAATCATCATCGTAGAATTGGATGAGTTTGAAATCGCCACTCCGAACGGCGCTTCCCAATCGGTTGTTTTTGTGGAAAGCATAATTTGGATAGTGAAAGAACACGTTCCTGCGATCGAGCTGTTCTTTTCCTGTCAGCATGGAAATCAGACTCACACCATCACTGACTCCTCCTTCGGGTAGTCTTACATCCGCTGCCTCCAGTAAAGTGGGGAATAAGTCCGTGCTGATGACAGGCGTGTTGGATACTGCGTTGGGCTTGATGTGACCGGGCCATCGAATCATCCAAGGAACTCGGATGCCACCTTCATAGAGATAACCTTTATTGGAACGAAGAGGTGTATTTTCGAAGAGTGACCCGTTGTCTGATGTGAAAACAACCAGCGTATTGGATCGCTCCCCCATGGCGTCCAGGTGTTCAAGCACTCTTCCAATGGCCGTGTCCATGCCTTCTATCATGGCCATGTAATCGGGGCGTTTCACGCCTGCCCGTTTTTTATATTTTTCGATCAGGTGTTGGGGGGCTTGAATAGGGTAATGCACGGAGTAGTTCCACCAGCATAGAAAGAACGGTTTATCCCGTTTTTGATCCATGAATGAAATGCATTCGTCGGCCAACCTTTCAGGGAGGTAATCACCCTCCTTGCGTGGGGAAATGTTTGGAATGCGGTATGGTTCAAAGTAACTGGGAGGTCCCCCGTAACTGCAGCCGCCGACATTCAGGTCAAACCCTTGAAACTCGGGACGTAATCTAGGCTCAAGTGGACCTTCCGAATCTTTGTCTCTGGTGTGAGAAAGGTGCCATTTTCCAATGAATCCAGTCGCATATCCTGCCTCCTGTAAATACTCGGCCAATGTTTTGTAGTGAAGTCCAAGATGTGTCGTCCATTCGGCTCCTTTCAGGTTGGAGTTTTCAGGGATGTGTTCGGGATTACCCGGTGCGTGATTGGTGATGTGCAATCGAGCAGGTGAAACGCCGGTCATGATGGCAGCTCGAGTTGGAGTGCAGACGGGGGCGGCTGCGTAGCCATCGGTAAAACGAATGCCTTCCGACGCCAATTGATCCAAATGGGGCGTATCCAATAATACATTCCCCTGACAATGAAGATCCATCCATCCCAAATCATCGGCCATGATCAATACAATGTTGGGACGATCATCGGTGAAACCTGAAACCGAGCCCCAAAGGAGGGTGGCACAATAAAAAGCATGCTTGAAACGAGAGATCAAAGACATGGTTAAATATTGATGGAAGATGGCCAGAGAAGCAATTGAAGGATCAGCAATTTTAGTGACAGCTGCTGGAGTGAAGTATGTCGAATGAAGTTTCAGCCCCAATATGGATAGAGGAATCGATTGGTTTCTGATTAATCAACTATGCCAGAATTCCTTTCAACACATGCCCGTGCACGTCGGTGAGGCGCCTGTCCAGTCCATTGTGACGATAAGTCAAACGTTCGTGGTCAATGCCAAGCAAGTGCAACATGGTAGCATGCAGATCGTAACACCAGATCGGGGATTCTGTTTTCCAACCCCATGGATCGCTTTGCCCGATACGGGTTCCAGAACGAATGCCTCCTCCTGCCAACCAGGAAACAAAGGTGCCACCGTTGTGATCACGACCTGAAGTGCCTTGAGTAAAAGGCATGCGCCCAAATTCCGTGGTCCAAATGACCAGGGTGTCGTCGAGTAGCCCCGTTGATTTTAAATCCTTGATGAAACCTGTGATGGGTTGGTCAACCTGTCTTGCAATCCAAGGTAGCTCCGTATGAATGTTGGAGTGGTTGTCCCAATTGTTCTTTGGACCTCCAGCTCCGCTCCATATTTGTATGAAGCGCACATCGCGCTCGAGCATGCGCCTCGCAATCAGACAACGTGTGCCGAAGTCACGTGTTTCATCTGCCTCCAAACCGTAGAGGGATTTTACGGAGGCGCTCTCACGGTTCAGATCAAAAAGTTCAGGAGCCAGTAACTGCAATCTTGCGGCGTCCTCGTAGGATTGCATCCTGGACTCCATCCGAAGATCTCCACCGGATGCAGCGAGATGTGAGTCATTCAACTTTTTCAATAAACTTAAACCATCCGATTCGCTTTGACCGGTGATCTCCTTGATCGTTGGAGGGGGGCTCAAAAAGGGAACCGGAGTCTCGCTTGAAGGTTGAATGACGGTTCCCGTGTGTTTTGCGGGTAAAAAGCCTGAGGAGAAATTGCCCTGATTATTGTAAGGCAGCCCCCTGGGGTCAGGCATGACGACGAATTCCGGCAGATTGCGGTTCAGTTTACCCAGTGCATAACTGACCCACGAACCTGCACATGGAAATCCCGGCAACGAGAAACCGGTGTTTTGCATGAAACTCGCAACGCCGTGCACGTTGCTGGTGGATTGCATGGACATGAGGAACGACAAGTCATCCACAATACCGCTCATGTGTGGAAAGACATCACTTACCCATTGCCCACATTGCCCATGCTGCTTGAATTCAAAGGGACTGTCCATGACCTTGAATCCGGGTGAATTGGTCACAGACTCCACCAATTGTCCTTCGCCTGGATTGAATCGCTGACCGTGCAGAGGTTTCAACGCAGGTTTGTAGTCAAAGGTATCCATGGGGCTTACACCACCATTCATGAATAATTGAACTACCCGTTTGATGCGGGGTCTGTGGTGAACGTAATCACCAATATGGGGTTGAGTGGCTTCCTCAGCCAACAGGCTGTTCAGGGCCAAGCCTCCAAAACCTCCCCCCAGGGTATTCAGGAAATCACGTCGCTGCATGGTTTTGGGAATACTCATTCGATGAACATGAACGCATTGCTGTTGAATAAAAAACGACACGCATTTGCCAGGCTGTGTTGGCTTGTGTATTCAGAAAAAAGCAACATTTCCTCAGGGGTGGGATCCCTCAACAAAGCCTTGTGGAAAAGAGCGGTGATACTTGAGGGAACATTCGCGTGATCTTTGTTCAGTGTCTCGGACAGTCGTTGACTCATATGAATCACGAATTCATCGTTCATGAGTGCCAGTGCCTGCAAGGGTCCCATGGACACGGTCCGTTTCGGGGTCCAGCTGGATGCATCCGGACAATCCATTGCCTGCATGAATGGATCTGGAAGGGTGCGGAACAAAAAGCGATAGATACTGCGGCGTGTCATTGCGGATTCATCGGGGGCAAAGCCTTTGTAGTCGACAATGGGAGTCACATGAATGCCTGGACGCATGTTGAATTGTTTGACAGAGGGGCCTCCCATCTCGGTTGCCAGATCCTGCGATAAAGCCAGGAGTGTGTCTCGAAATGATTCAGCATCCAGGCGTCTCGGTGACATGCGCCAGTAGTACTGATTACTCGCATCGATCTCGGCTGCTGCGTCTCTGAATGTGGCACTTTGCTGATAGGTGCTGCTGTTGAGAATAAGTCGATGAAGGTGCTTCAGCGAACCATTCGAGTCACGCAGCTCGCAGGCCAACCAGTCCAGAAGCTCAGGATGAGTCGGGGCTTGCCCGCTATGGCCCAGGTCATTGGGAGTGCCCGCCAGGGGAGAGCCGAAATGATGCTGCCAGATCCTGTTTGCCATGGATCGCCAGAATAATCCGTTGCGAGGGTGACTGATCCATTCTGCCAGAGTGAGTCGACGCTCACTCTCCTGACTCAGTTCCCTCTCATCTGGATTCCATGGGATGTCCTTCAGCTGAGACAAGGCACCGGGAAGCATGATTTCTCTTGGGGACTGGATGTCTCCACGTATCAGTTTGCGAACTTCGCGGGGACCCAGTGAAGGTTTGAAATTACCTGCCGAATCAAAAAAACTGGTTGCTGCATAAACCTGCGATGAAGGAGGAAGTTCATTTAACTGTTGGTTCCAATGTTCCAGAGTGGCGTGACGTGAAAGGGTGAGTTGCTGGACTATTGTACGCTGATCCTCTGGCGTTGAAAATGCCTTGTCGAGTTCAGTCGCAAGGAATGGTTGGATGTCCTGCCTTGGTGCATCGGTCAATGAAACTCGGCAGCGACCGATCCAGAGGGCCTCCTTGTGATGGTGCTGCAGTTCAATTTTGATCTGGCCTCCTTCCTGAACAAGTGTCTCTGGGCTTATCTCGAAAAAGCAGCGATGAGCCGTACCGGTTTGAGGGAGGATGCCCCAGGTGGTCTCGTTGTCGTTATCGATCAAATATCGAACCGAAGTGGTATCCTCACTGAAATCGTTTTGAGGCTGCTGTAACTGGACTTGAACCCAGGGGGCCGTGGTGTCAGGGCGAGTGAATACCTTGAATTCACTCAATCTGAAATTGCCGTTGGATGCCCAGCCGGGTCCTTGATTGGGGAGACGGTCGTCCGGGAGCACTTCCAGTTGAATGGCAGTAGGTTTTGTGTAAGGGGAGGTGAATGTCCAGGCAAGCAGGCCTTGATCATTCGCGGGTTTAGGGAAAAAGAGTGAGTGATCCTTGGGTTGGAAGGAGGCTTTTGAGGCGGACTCTTCTGCGAAGTCTGGAACGCTGAAGGTCCACCGATCCAAGACGCTCTGACGTGACTCAACCCAACGATCGACACGGGTCTTCGCATGCTCATTCAATAATTCACTTTCAGGGTATCTGTCCGCAAGCAAGTCGGTCTTTTGAGACAATAAGGTCTGTCGTTTTTGGTGGATGTCATTGTCGCGGTCAAACGGTCGATTGTTGCGATCCACTCCTGCAAATACCGCTTGTAAAGAGTAGTAGTCTTCAATGGATATCGGATCAAACTTGTGATCATGGCATCTGGCACAATGGACCGTGAGCCCGAGAAATGTGGACATCGTGGTGGTGATCATGTCGTCACGGTCGAGGTATTGAGCGACTTTTTTATCAAGCGTTCCATCCTGAATGCCCATTTGTGAGCTTTCATCCCAGGGCCCCGCTGCGAGAAAACCGGTGCCAATCAATGATTCTGCATTTCCCGGGTGCATCGCATCCCCTGCAATCTGTTCCTGGGCGAATTGGGCATAGGGTTTGTCGTTGTTGAAGGATTGGATCAAATAGTCCCGATACGGCCAGGCATGCTCTCTCGGTGCATCCTCGTCATGCCCGTGCGTCTCGGCAAAATGGATGACGTCCATCCAGTGTCGCGCCCAGCGTTCCCCGTAATGAGGACTTCCAAGTAACCTGTCCACCAACTGTGCCCAACCTTTTTCCATGCCCGTTTCGTTCAACCACTCCAGATCTTCATACAGGGGAGGTAATCCCCAGACATCATTGAAGACCCTTCTCAGGAGTTGACGATGACTTGCTCGGGGCGAGGCTTTCAATCCCTGCCGCACTCGCATGTCATCGATGAACCAGTCGACGGGATTGTTTGACTCGTTGGTGATCGATGTTTGTGGAACAGCAGGGCGGACCAGTGGTTTCAGGGACCATAAAGTTTCAGATGCACTTATCTTGCACAATGCAATGGCAAGAAAAGCGCTACCTGCGAACCACAGCTTGGAGCGATTCAAAATAAGGATGCAGGTTTTCATGGGTGGTTGGTGCTATCTTATGTCGGATACGCTTCTTCGCAAGTATTCTTAGTGCATAACTCAGGATTTAATCACCCCGTTGGTTGTATCCGTCTCACACTTTGCTTTTGATCAAGACAGCATTTTGTCCAGTACATAGCCGTGGACATCGGTCAGTCTTCTTTCCAGCCCGTTGTGTCGGTAGGTGAGGGTTTCGTGATCGAGGCCAAGCAGGTGGAGGATCGTGGCATTGAGGTCATGGATGGAACTAATGTCTTCGACGGCTTCATACCCAAGTGCGTCGGTGGCACCGTAACTGACACCGGGTTGAACGCCTGCTCCAGTCATCCAGGCGGTGAATCCGTTGGGATTGTGATCCCTTCCTTGTGCTCCTTTCTGGAACATCGGCATGCGACCGAACTCAGTGCACCACACTACCAGCGTATCCTCCAGAAGCCCGCGCTGCTTGAGATCCTCCAGCAAGGCGGCGGCTGGTTGGTCGAAGATGTCTGCATGGACGTCGTATTGTGCTTTGAGCTGATTGTGTCCGTCCCAATTCAAAGCTCCTCCCGATGCGTAGGCGCCATTGAACAATTGAACAAAGCGAACCCCTTTTTCAATCAGCCGTCTGGCCAGGATACAGTTTTTGGCAAAGTCTGCCTTGACCTGGTTACCCGTGTCATCCGCGCCATAGGATTTGAGTAAATGAGCGGGCTCGGAAGAGAGGTCCATGATTTCCGGCACACTCAACTGCATGCGAGCCGCTAATTCATAGCTGGCAATGCGTGCGGACAACTGGCTGTCACCAGGATTTGTTGCGAGGTGTTCTTCCTGGAGTTGTCTTAAGAAGCGGCGTGCGGCCTCGTCGCTTTCCGGGGTTCTGTTTCCTGGTGTGTTGAGGTTCTGAATCGGATTGCGTGCGTTGAACGAGGTGCCCTGGAATTCTGCGGGCAGGAATCCGGGGCCCCAATTGTTGATGCTGGCCTGGGGGATTCCCCGTGGATCCGGGATGGCGACGAATGCGGGCAGGTTTTCATTTTCTGTTCCAAGCGCGTAAGTCACCCAGGCACCGATGCTGGGGAACCCGTCCAGAGCAAAACCCGTTGACAGAAAATTCTCAGCAGGACCATGTGTGTTGCTTTTGCTGGTCAGGCTATGGACAAATGCAAGCTCGTCGGTCCACTGGGCAAGATGGGGGAACATGTCAGAGACCATCTTTCCCGTCTGGCCTCGAGGTCTGAACTTGTATTGGGGACGTGCCAGATTGCCCGAAGGCCCCTGGAAAGTCACCGAAGGTCCACCTGGCATCGGGGTTCCATCCAGTCGGATCAGATCGGGTTTGTAATCCCATGTTTCCAACTGACTGCATGCACCTGCACAGAACAATACGAGGACATTCCTGGCCTTGGCTGGAAAATGGGGGTTGCGTGCCTTGTGCGGGCGAGCGGGATCAATGGGAACCCGATGATCCGCCAGCAGTCCGTCCTCGGAAAGAAGCTGAGTGAGCGCCACCGCACCCAGTCCGGTGGCTGTGGATCCCAGGAAATGCCGTCTGTTCAACAGTGGATTGTTTTTTCGAAAGGAATGCATCATGGCAGATAAACAAATTCGCTGCTGTTGACGAGCACTCGACAAAGGGTTGCCAAACTTTCCTGATCCATCAGCTCGCGGGCTCCTCTCAGTTCGCTTTGGCTCGGCTGACGGCCCAGTGTGAGTTGGAATGACATCACGATTTGATCTGCGGTCGAAGCATCTGGCGGGCAATGAGACACGACTCGTTTTTCCAGGTGTTTCGATTGCTCCAGAACAAACGGGCTGTTGAATAAGTTCAGCGCCTGAATGGCGGTGGTGGATTGGTTCCTGCGGGACATGGGCTGGCCTGCATCCGGGCAGTCAAAGGCCCCGAACACGGGCACGCGTTCCATGCGGACCTTGTGCGCATAAATCATTCGTTTCATTCCTTGAGCCCTGAATTGACTGACAGGAGGGTAACCATCCAGTCCCCCTCGCTTTTTGAAAAAATCAAAGCCCGGCCCCGCCATTGCGAGATTGAGCTTCCCGCTGGCTTGCAGGAGGGAGTCACGTATAGCTTCGCCCTCCAGCCTTCTCCCCGGAAATCGCCAAAGCAGACGCATGTCTGCGTCTTTTGCCAAACCTGCCTGATGGACGCGGCCTGACTGTCGGTAGGTGCGGGAATGAAGGATGAGTCGATGCATGTGTTTGATGGACCAGCCGCTCTCCATGAACTCCGCGGCCAGCCAATCCAGAAGTGCCGGATGGGAGGGGAGAGCTCCATTCATCCCGAAATCGCTCGGGGTGTCTACCAGACCTCGCCCAAAATGAAATTGCCAGATGCGGTTGACCATCACCCGTGCCGTCAGGGGGTTGGCAGGGCTGGAGATCCAACGGGCCAATGCGACTCGACGTTCCGTTCCACTGTGTTGCGGGTTCAACTCAAGGTCGCCCAGAGGAGGTGAAAGACCAGGGCTGACCTGCTGTCCGGGTTGTTCTGGATCACCTCGATGAAGGACATGGGTGATCTCGGGTTTGCGGAAAATTCCTCCGTAAATCATCGGAGACTGTTTCAGTGCGTTTCGTTTGGAAACCAATTGTTTCTGTTTGTCGAGAAGCGCCTTGCGGGCCTGCAGTCTGTTACGAGTGGTGGTGGCAATGTTGACACCCTCTGGATGGCCAAAAGGAATGCGGTCCCAGGAGCCGGCGATGGTTTTCCATTGGCCTGATTCGTTGGCGACTTCAATGCGATACTCGATCGGAAGCCTGTCCTTGAATTGATCATTACGATCTCGTGACCAGGTGATGCGGTCAATTTTCTCGATGCGAGGTAACTCAAATTGAACCCAACCACCGCCTTTTTCATTTGAAATCCAGCTATGACTGTTTCCGTAAAGTCCTTCGTTGATGTGTTTGAGTTGGTGGATGCCCGACTCCGAGTAATTACCGGAGGAAGATGTTTTAACTCCCAGCGATGAGTGCGCCACATTGATGGTGGGGGCACCCGCTCGAAAAATCTCCAATTCATCCAAGCATGGTTCGTGGCGGTTGTTGTCCTCTGTTCCCAACACCGTAAAACGAATGAAACGCGCATCAATCGATTCAAAGCGCTCCACATTTCCAAGATGATCGATGGGGGCTCGTCGTGGTGAGTGATCAGACGCATCCTTACTGGCGAGCGGTTCCAGAAGAATCAATTGATGCTCGATGGCTTGCAAGCGTTGTTCCACCTCGGCTATCTCCTTCGCTTTCCGGCGTTCTGCAGTTTCGTTTTTGACAGGGCGGTCACCGTATTCAACGCCGGCGAAGAACGCTTGAAAGGCGTAATAATCCTTTGCGGAAACGGGGTCGAACTTGTGGTCGTGACAGCGCGCGCATCCGATGCTGATTCCGAGAAAGGTTTCTCCTGTGCTGACAATGATTTCATCCAGTGCGTCCTGACGGGCAAGGCGCTTGGAAGCTGCATCCTTTCCTATTTGACCGGGCAACAGTGCCGGTGCGGCGACAAGAAATCCGGTGGCGGCATCCTGTCCAATGGAATCACCCGCCAATTGTTCGAATACAAATTGATCATAGGGTTTATCCGTGTTGAAGGCATGAATGACGTAGTCCCGGTAGGGCCAGGCGTTCTTTCGCTCCGTGTTGACCTCGTATCCATGCGTATCGGCATACCGAACAAGATCCAGCCAATGCTGTGCCCATCGTTCTCCGTATCGCGGACTTGCCAGAATCGATTCGACTGATTTCCGGTAGGCGATATCTCGATCACGTGCTTTCGAAAAGGACCGAGTTTCTTCGAAAGAAGGGGGCAAACCTGTCATGTCGAAGTACAGCCTACGCAATAAAGTCCGAGGAGACGCTTCTTCCTGTATTGCGAGATCTGACCCGGCAAGTCTGGTTTGCACGAAGGAATCGATCGTTGTTGTATCGTTTGAAGGCAGTCTGGGTTTTTGTATGGGCCGGAACGACCAGTGTGCATTCGGATCGCCCCCATGAAGGCTGACAGACACGCCACACCCGGTCAGGCAGACCAAGAGGATAATCAATGGTTTGAGGCAGGGCGTCATGGTGGGGACCTAAACAGATTTGTGAATGGAAATCAATTGTTTGAGATAAAATGTGTCGTCGATATGCATGTCAACATCCTCATGATTATGCTCATCCGATCTGCCCTCGAGTATGGCCTCTGAGTGTGTCGGTAATAACCTGGGAAATATCCCTTGCAAATGAGTTGCACTGGATTGAACTTGGTTCTCTAGTATACCGGTGCTCATGTATAACAGAATACACAGAAAAATAGGTTGGTCTGTGGCCATGGCATGGACCTGTTGCTCTTTGATGGGTTGCAAGGCGATTCCCTTGAACGAACAGGGCCTGGTGTCGAAGCCCAACATGATTTTCTCAGATTCGCCGGTCTTTGCATATCAATCAAATGTGCTGACTCAGATAGAGCCCGGGACTGCAGGTTCGGGTGGAGCTCCTGCTGCGGGTTGTACCGCCTGCCAGTAATCAAACGCATGCGAATGAATTGTTTGAACGCGAACTTGAGCCGATGGACAACCCTCCTGGTGTGTCTCTTGCTCGCAATGAACTTGAACGCATCCGCTTTCTCCGGTTTTCGACAGGAATATAGAACGGCTGATTCCGAGGAAACGTTTTCTTCCGAATCATTTCAAGGACGCATCCTTGTGCTGGATTTTTTTGCGTACTGGTGTGCACCGTGCCTTCGAGTGTCTCCGCTGATTGAAAAAGAGATCGCAGAATACTACCTCGAACAAAATGGGAACAAATATGGTATTCCGGTGGATGTGGTGGCCGTCAATGTCGAGGCCTCGAATCCAAAGCGTACTGATCTTTTTATCAGGCGAACAGGTCTGAAAAAAGTCATCGATGATTTTGATGGTACTCTGCTCTCTGAATTCAGAGCCGAAAGCATTCCATTGCTCGTGGTGCTGGATGGCACACATTCCGATGCCGGCTTGAAAGTTGTTTACCAGAAAGCTGGCTTCGAGGGGACTTCTCAACTACGTGCGGTCATTGATTCAATCACCGGTTCGAGTGAGATTGTCACAAACATTCCGGTTCGATCCGCAGGTCCATCTGAGTCAGGGATCAAAACGAGTGCTATTTCTGTGGAAAGGAAATCAGAAGTCAGTGGAGAGGCTTTGATCAGTGATGACTATCAATTGACTCAGTGGGATTTAAGCTACGGTCACACATACGGTAAGACGAAATGGGATTTCGGATTGGGCCTGCAGACATTCGCACTTGAAATGCGTTCGCCTGATCCGTTTTTCACGCCCGTGCAAACGCATGCCGAACGCGTGCTGACGCAAATTCGCTTCTCACGGGAATTGAATGAGGGGATCACTTTGAAGGGCCAGTTTGGTTATTATGAAGGTTTTCAAAGCCATCGCGCCTTCTGGTTGCATGAATATTATCAGCAGATCGGAGACTTGCCCTTTTTTGAAGATTATCCAAACATCGATCCTCGTGGAATCCAGTTGGCCGCTCAGGTGCGTTGGGAATATCTGCCTGCGTCTGGATATCTGGAGGCAGGATATGGGTTCTTTCGAGATCGCATCGCACCCAGCGCCGAATTCGGACGCACTACAATTCTGGGACTGGATCGGATTGATGCTCACATGTTTCGTTTGGCGTCCGAAAATGTCATTAATGCTCGCATGCGGTCGTTGCTGGAACTTCGCCTGACCGATACCAGTGAACGCCAATTACGCTGGAGCGCTCAAGAGTCCCTGAACATCGCCCTCAGAGAGCAAACGGTGCTCCGGGCTCAAGCGGGTTGGACGAAGGAAAATCCCTCCTTTGACGCGTGGTTTGCCGGGCTTACCTTGGAGCAGGACCTTGGGGCATCATGGATCATCAGTTTGTTTGCCCGCCATTACCACGATACTGGAGAAATACAAAATTCACTGACCTCGTCCAATGCGCCTCCGGGCCTGGACACCTATCACGCAGGGTTGGGGGTTCGCTGGTTGGGGGAGCGGTCAAGTCTGCGATTGAGTGCAGGTCCCTATTGGACACGATATCAGGATGCGGAGGTCGAAGCCCCTTTCTTTGAAGACCTGTATCAAAGTCGAAATTGGGGTTTGTTTCAGGCAGCGTTTGACATGACATTCTAAAAGATTCCAAGCAAAAATAGTTGATTCTTCATTATTGATCATGAAAAAGAGCATTACCTTCAGCATGTCGTTGTTTTCAGCCTTCCTTTTGTGGAGCATGGTCGAAGCCCATACTCAATCAACCCTCAAAAAAGTGGGTGATATTGCCGAGGATTTTGAATTAACGGATGTGATTTCCGGAGATTCCATTCGACTTCATGATTATCGTGGCTCGATCGTGCTGCTTGATTTCTTTTTTTATTGGTGAGGCATTTGCCGAAATAACTCAGCGGTCGCTGAGAGAGAGATTCAGGAGTATTACGAGGAACGTGGTGGCAATCCTCAAGGCATTCCGGTCCATGTCATAGGTCTTGAAAAGGATGATCGCGGTGTGTCCAGTGGGGGTTCGCTCTTCTTTGCTGAAACGACCGGCCTCGAGGTGGTGCTTGATGACTCAAATCATGCCGCTTTGCACCAGTTTTTTTCATCCAGTCGGGGTGAGGATACGACGGATTCCGATTTCGTTTTGCTGAATGGAGTTGAAGGATCCACTTCCCATGATGCATGGGAAGTGCTCTACGCACAATCACACCGTGTCAATCTCAAGTCCATTCGAGAAAAGATCGATTCCATTGAACCTGCTTCTTTGCCCGCGGTGCAGCCGACGCTTGCCAATCCCAGATTGATCGAGGGCCAGTTCGCTTTTGAAATTGATGGGGTAGCCGGCCAAAAAGTCATCGTGCAAACTTCAAGCAGTGGTTTGCAATGGAATGCCCTCAGAGAAGTGACCATGGGTGAGATGCCCGTTACTTTCATTGAACCCATTCAAAATGATTTCAAACAACTTTTATTCAGGGTGGTTCTTCCGTGAACCAGCCTGAAACGACAGGCAAGGCAATGATTCCTCCTCACTCTCTTGGACAGGCTTGTCACGGAGGAGAATGAATCCCACTTCGCTCATGGCTGCTTCTTCGGCATTCCAAACGGGCAAAATGCCAGACTCTCGTTCGGTGGCAGCGAAAGTGTCCGCTCCAAGCACGACCATTGGTGTCAGGGTTCTTGCCTAAAAATCTAAAAGGATCTTTTTCTGGCTGCAGCGCTTGATTGACTGATGCGTCATGAGGAACAGCGACGATGATTCCGATGGTAACAGGATGATGCATGCAGTAGGATTTCTCTTATTCCTGATAAGAAAAAAGCCATGAAACGAATTTTAGATTTTATTGACCGAGTCTGCCGATTAGATCCTGCGGTTTTAGCAGTAGCTCTCCTCTGCTTGCCTGTGATCGGTGTCGCGGATGTGCGTGTCGGCGTGTTCAAGGCCGATGTCTCGCCGCCGATTGGAAGCCCACTTGCCTACAATCGATGCCAGGCCATCGGCATGCCGCTGTCGGCGCGTGGCATTGTCCTGACGGGAGCTGGAGATCCGATTGTTTTGTGCGCGGTGGATTGGATTGGGATCAGCAATGAAGGGCATGATTTCTGGCGTCAATCGCTCGCCGATGCGGCTGGAACCTCCAAATCGCGCGTGACGGTGCATACCCTGCACCAGCACGACGCCCCCCGATGTGATTTCAGTGTGGAGCGCTTGATGAAACCTTTGGGATTGGACGGTCTGATGTTCGATCCAGAATTCGCCCGCCGCGCCGTCGCGCGTGTCTCCCAGGCGGTTGTACAGGCCAGACGAGATGCCATGGCGGTTTCCCATTTTGGTCTGGGGCAGGCAATGGTCGACCGGATCGCGTCCAATCGCCGTATTCTGGGGCCGAATGGCAAGGTCCGCGCGACGCGTTTTACCGCTTGCAGGGACCCTGCCTTGCGCGCCGAACCTGTAGGTCAAATCGATCCCTTTCTGAAATCCATCAGCTTCTGGAATGGCGACTCCTTGCTGGCGGTGTTGACCTATTACGCGACGCATCCGCAAAGTTATTATCTGACGGGTAAAGCGCATCCGGATTTTCCGGGCATGGCACGTCAGTTGCGGGAGGCGACATTGAATGGTATTCCCCATATCCATTTCAATGGGGCTGGCGGTGATATTGGTGCCGGTAAGTATAACGACGGTGCACCGGAGAACCGTCAGGCTCTGGCCACGCGATTGGCCGAGGCGATGTCGTCCGCGTTGAAGGCGACGATCAAATACCCCATGTCAACCGATGGGTTGGGATGGGAGACTTTACCGGTCGTACTTCCCGTCGCCCCACACTTGGATGAATCACGATTGTTGGCTCGTATGGCTGATGCAGAGGAGGATCCGATGGATTTGACTTATGTCGCCAAGGATTTGACGTGGCTGCGTCGCTGTCAAAACGGCGAAGGCATTGATCTGCATTGCCTGCGCCTGGGGGAAGCGCGCGTCCTGTTCATGCCCGGAGAGTTGACCATTCCCTATCAACTTGCGGCGCAATCCATGCGCCCTGAAACATTTGTTGCCATGGCTGCCTACGGCGACTATTCGCCAGGTTATATCTGTGCAAAATCCCAGTATGGTCAGGGCGGTTACGAAGACAGTCCCCGTGCCTCCAAGGTGGCTCCCGAAGTCGAGGATGTGCTTCTTCCTGCCATGCGTAAACTACTGGCCCGTTGAAGTGTTGGGCATGCTTTTCAACGGATGGAATGGGGTTTTGGAATGGTAGCCGACGCGCTCCAAACATGGCAGTTGCAGCGATTCGAGAGGGCGGCCATCTCTTTCAATGAACTATTCCTTTGCGGTAAGCTTCAACCTGAAGAACCTTGCCGCACCGGATGCTGATTCTATCCAGGAATAGTGATGGCGGCTTTCGCTTGCGGTGGGTGCTGGGGCAGTGATTGTTACCCATGACTGAAGGTCCGTTGAATGTTCGACGCTCCATTCAATACCCGGCAATTCGGCAACTTTTGAAAAGGTGATCTGCCACTTTGCTTCGCCCTCTGCTGTGTCCCTGGCGATCTTCAAACCGTGAGGAGATTGTATCGCGCTTGAGGGATCTGATCCGTGGAAGTATTCCAGCAGGTTGTTCATTCCATCGAGATCCGGGTCAGCGGTCCATCCGGTGATCCGGGGCCTGTCCAATGCATCTGCCGTGAAATAGTTTTTCAGCCATTTGAGATAGGGTTGGAGGGCCCCTGCAGGCACCTTGATTCCTGATTCTGACGCTGCATCCCATGCGCTGGCCAGGCCTGGTTCCCGAAGGTTTGAAAGTGTGAGGAATGAACCTTGACCGTCTGGGGCTGTGGGCCAGGGTGGCTGATCTGAGTAGGTCACATCCAGAACGATTTGACCTGCGCTGTTGATTGCTGCAATGCGTTCACCGCCATTGTTCAGGTTTGTGTTCCTGCGAAAAGTTCCGGCAATGTTCCAGGTCGTGCCAAAACGAGATTCAAAGGCTTCTTGATTGGATGCAATGATCAAGGATTTCCCGGGGGGCAATTCAAGGATGGACGCAGATGCATCGAATTCAAAATCGATGCCTGCAGTAAATCGCAGCCCTCTCAGGTCAATGGATTGAGAAGAAGGGTTATGAAGCTCGAGAAATTCAAAGTCTCTTCGGTTTTGATAACCCGATTCCATTTCGGAGGTGACAGGTGCCGTGGGGTGATAGTGGATAGCAGACAATAAAATATTTCCTCCAGTCACGGGCATGGCATCAACAATGAAATCCGCGGACAGTAGTGCGGACCACCTGCCGGCTCGATTCACACGGGCCTTGAGGGTCGAGGATTGCGTCAATGTAAGGGGGGAGGCGTAAGTCATCACCTGATCATTCGTCGGTGCCTGTGGGTCTTTCTCGATGACACTGGCCTTGAGCATGGGCCAAATCAGGAAATCACTGCTGGTTGCCGATACATTCAATCCGTGGATCGCCAGCACATTGGTTCCCTGCTCAAGGTGCTCCAGAGAAGAAGTGACATCAAAAGATTGGAAAATGACGGCTTCGGCGTCGGAGTGGCTCGATGCCGCGGATGCGTTCCATGCGCCAGGAGTATCCGGGGTGCCGCGTGCATTGGCCCGAGCGATTTCGAACCCATTCAGGTAGGCGATGAAACCATCGTCAAAGCGCATGCTCAATTCCATGCGGTCAAATGGAATCTCCTCCTCCACCTCGAACTCAACTCGCATGTAAATTGTTTCGGTATCGCTTTGGTTGACTGAATCCTGGAAATTCAAGGTGCTTGAAATGAAAGCCTCATAACCCGATCCATTTTCATATCCTGCACCTTTGTTTCCTCTGGGCCAGCCCAAGTCATCAAAACTTACTTGCATCCAATCGTCTTCAATACGGCTGTCTTCCGGCATCATCGCACGCTTTTCATGTGAATCGGAGACAAGATGGAACGTCGTCTGACGGGTGTTTTGAACTGCAGGCATGGGGTCTGAACCATCCAGGGTGTAGAGGATGGAACCCTGATTTGCTCCCTCAATCTCAATCTTGAAATCTCCCGGGATGTGCCCGCCGTGTTGGTTGAAGACGGGAGGTTCCATGAAGGGTAACCAGTTGCGCTGCTTGAATTGACTCAAAACGATTTCGCTTCTGCGCTTGAAGAAATCGTGGGTAGGTAGTTGTCGATTGGCTGCAAGGCCAAAAAGCGAGTCACGATTCTCAATCCAATCCAGGCGAGTGTAGGGTCGACTCTTTTGATTGTCTCCCCAGCGTGCCGATTCCAGGCGAATCGGGAGGTCGATGGTGTCTGTGATTTCGCGATACAGCTGGGCCGTCCTCTCCGGGGTCAAGACCCCGTGACGCAACTGATCATAGGCACGGTCTGCAAATCTAAAACGGTAGCCTTCATTGCGAATGAGCTGATGCTGAAGAAAGGTAGGGCCACCGCGATCGTTTCTGCCGGTGACGTTGTTGTTCACGCCATGCAGTCCTTTTTCTGCATCCCAACTGTGGAAACGCCATCTTCCATCGGGATCGACACGGTTGAATGAGGCATACCAGTTGTGGTGTGCCCAGTCGCCGTTACCGATGTAATAATTCATCAGCATGTAATCAATGAAATCATCGATATCCAAAAGAGCACTCACCGCAGCGTAGTTTTCCTCGATCGATAAATCCTTTTCAGCGAGGGCATGCAATTGATTGTAATTATTCGAACTTCCCTGAAGCACGTCATTGGGACGATGCTTGATTGAGTCATAATCCTCATTCGAACCACCCAGATAGCTGGCCACGAAATTATCGTCCGGGCGTTCGTGGATCGTGTGGATGCCCCAGTAGATTCCGTTGATCATGACGTGTGCGTGTCTGCCGTGCGGTGAGGTTCCGCCCATGGCATTGTGGAGATTGGCGGCGTATTGGTCGCGTACGTATTGTGCGCGTTCTCGCTGGCCCACTGGTTCCACACCCCCTCCATAATGCCACACATTATTCAATCGAGCATCAATCACCAAGGTGTCAAAACGGTCTGTTGCATCCTCTCCAAACACAGGGTAATTCAGGTCCTGATCAAATTTCAGTCGCATGGATAGCTTG
>Ga0233432_10001405_pt1 | contig 23307 bp, 19 predicted proteins | sample SI_122_August201_6_FD_179870 | JGI IMG/M metagenome (GOLD analysis project Ga0233432, IMG submission 179870) | Seawater microbial communities from Saanich Inlet, British Columbia, Canada - SI_122_August2016_10_MG | ecosystem: Environmental > Aquatic > Marine > Inlet | place: Canada: British... | reverse complement strand
AGGCTAGATTCACCGACAATAGTAAAATATTTAAAGCCCTACTATTAATAAAACTTAATGCGAACTATTAGCAGGGTTTCCATCAGGTGAATTTTGTTGCGTGTTTGTTCTTATGGCAAATGCTTGTTCTAAGATGAAAATTTCCTCTGTCAGATCAGATATTATCGTCGCAGGTGGTGGGCTTGCTGGCGTGTGTGCTGCAATTATTGCTGCGCGCCAAGGCAAGTTAGTAAGTCTTGTGGAGAAAAAATCGTACTTAGGAGGAAAAGTTGGTGCGGGTAAGCGAATTCCATTTGAGGATTTTGGTTCGGTGCCCCTTATTTATCAGCGGGATTCTGGATTGATTAATGAATTGTGGTATTATTTATACAGATTTAATTCAGAGGGGACTTATATCGGACAGGCAATTGCGATACATGAGTGGTTGAAAAATGAAAAAAGAGTAAAAGTTTTTTTGGACACTGAGCTTGAATCTGTTTCTTTCAATAAAGGAAGGATTCGTTCGATAATTGCAGTTAACAGGTCTTTAGATTTCAAAACAGCTTTTCAAGGAAAATACTTTTTGGATTGTACGGGAAATGGTCGGTTAGCAAAGCTATCGGGAGTGGCGGGAGAGCAAGGAGTAGACCGGAACGAATTATCTGATCTTCAGAACATAAACTTACCTTCAGTTGAGAGTTTCTGCAGTTGTTTAGTATGTATTGTAAAGGGAGACAGAGAATACTCATTTGAGTGCCCTAGCTGGGTAAATCTTAGATGGGAGGATAATCATCTTGGTGCTAGAGTTAATTTCATTAAATCATTAGAAAAAGGTTTCGTGGGAGAACATCTGGTAGAATGGCATGGACCTTCAAGTACAGAAAGGGTGAGTCCAAATGAATTAGCCTTATGTGCTTGGGATTTCCTAAAAAATCGTTCTCCGCTGAGAAAAATCGTTAAAAATTTCAAATTAAGTTTTGTATCAAAAGACATGTGCTCTTCACATGCATTCAGAGCATCAGGCGATTCGAAATTATCCCTCAATGAATTAATGAACGGAGATTCCTTTGATGATTCAGTGGCAGTTGGAAGATCTTCAGTCAGGGGTAATTTTTCGATGATTTCTTCGACTCAAGAGTTACTGCCACTAACCCAGCCCTTTGAGATTCCATTAGGGGTTATGATTTCGAAAGAGTGTAAGAATTTACTGTTGGTTGGGGCCAGCGGGTGTGCAACTGAATTGACTTCCAGGAGTTTGGGGGAACCCTCTTGCTCATCCCAAATGGGAACTGCATCAGGTCTTGTTGCTGCTCTTAGTATCGAAAAGAACAGGATGCCCAGGACCTTGGCAAAAGGTGGTTATATCGATGAGATTAGAAGAAGGCTCAATCGAATCAATCATACCAGTTCACTTCGAGATGTTGAAGACGACGACAATCTTGCAATCTCTGCTAAATCAAATGCTTCTTCTACGCTTCAGGATTGGGCAGGAAGTTCGAATATCATTTTAAAAGAGGTTAAAACAAGGAAATGCTTATTTCAGTTTCCGGTTACAAATATGTTATTAGAAAGAATTGATATTTGGCTGACTGCAAGCAATGGGCAAGAGCTTAGTATAAAACTGTTTGATGGTGCAGGTTACCAAAACTCTACTGCTGGGCTATGCCTTCATTCCGAATATGTTAGGTTTAAGAAAAGTGAGACTTGTATATCTGTAAAGCCTGACTTAACGCTCGAGAAGAGAGGATGGTGTTATATAGAAGTTGAGTCAGAGCAAGTTTTTAAAGTACCACTTTTTAGAAATGGCCCGGTTGGATATGTTTTTCATGATGAAAGATCAACTGGTATTTCGAATAAAAGAAAATATATTTCAGAATTTAAGGCAGTTATTTCTGACACTACAAGTGTATCAGCATCTCCCAAGATTCGAGTTTCACCGCCCTCTTTAGCCTATGAATCTGGCAATGTCACAACTCCGGATTTCAGGCCAAACGCCCTCCCCTCATTGTGGATTTCTAAGCAAACAGACTTTCAATACCCAGAATATATCGAGTTGGAATGGCAGGAAGTTCAAAAAATAACCTGTATTGAAATTAGCTTCGATCCTTCATTTGAAGTTGCTTATCCTAAAAAGCCTACATCCATGGGTACGGTCAATTTTCACTCACTCGTAAAGGATTATCGCCTGTACATAACAACGAAGGATCAGAAATCTAAACTTTTGGTCGATATTAAAGACAATCAATTACCATTTGTTTCCCACCTTTTCGAAGCCATTGAAATAAAAGCGTTAGAGCTTGAAGTTCTATCAACACACGGACTGGATCGTGCTCAGATTTATCAAGTCCGAGTTTACTCCTGATTTTTTGATAAATATTCACCTTGCATACTCAAGGTATGGTATCCATATTTCGTAATTAAATATGAGAGTCCTTGCCGTTCTTTTCCGTTTGTTCAGTTTACTTGGTTTGCTTGCCTTGTGTAGTATGCTTTGGCTAAAATTTGATACACTTTCCAAGCAATCATTTTCTTATTTAGACGAGTTGATCGAAGATTCCTATTCAATTCTGCAGTCTGAACATGAGGCCAAGTGGAAAGATCTAAACGAAAAAAAGAGTCTTTTTAATGATACTTTTGCTGCAAATGACCAAGTTGCGGACGGAGAAGATAATAAACTATCTGAAGCTTTAGACGATCTAAAGGTAAGTGAAGATTCCCTTCTCAGGAATGCAGATTACAGAGATCGCCTTGACCGGCTAACGAAAGAATTCGGTCCTGGCACTATGTACTGGGATTCGGAGTCAATGACTTGGCAAATTAATGATGATGTTAAGCTTGAGTCTCCAGCCGGGTTTAAAGATCCTTTCGAAGACGAGACTCAATTTCCGCTTGCTGACAAAACCTTAGAAGATGGTTCTGTTTTGAAGGGTGTACCTCATCACCAAAGGTTACGAACAGTCATCGGTATGTTTTATAAGGACAGGCACGACAGATACACCGAAGTCGCGAAGCTTAGAGAAATGTTGGTCGAGAGGGATCAAGAACTTCGTCAATTTCAAAATATGTGGGCTCGCGAAAAGAAATTGAAAGAAGATACGCTCGACGAATTATCTGACACTCAAATCAAACTCAAAGGAGTCGAGGCAGATTTAGTGAATGAAAAACAAGAGCGTAAAAATGAAAATGATGCTTTTGAAGAACAAAAGCAAAGAGATAGTACTGCAATCGCTGATTTGCAGAAGGAAAACCAAAAAATTGTCAAAGATAATGAAGCAGAGGTCGATGCGATTCTAGATGAACACAAGCAGCAAATCGAAAAGAAACAGGAAGAAGTCAGAATGGCAGACGCATCCGGATATAAGCGTGGTATAGATGAAATGCTTGCCAAGCAACAGGGTGGAGAAGTAGCAGATAATGACATTTCGGAGGAAGTAAACCCATTCATGGTTAAAAAGAAAGACGCTGGCCCGCCCGAAATGAATGAGTTGGATATGATGGCTGTTTCCCAACAAAAGAAGATTTCAGATATCGGTGCACCGTCCACAATCGCCCGTGTCGACAGCCAGACTGGAATGCTTCTTCTACCCTTTGGTACTGATAGAGGTGTAACGCAGGGAAGTGTGTTCACTGTTTGGAAAGATAAGAAGCAAGCCGCCAGGATTCGCGTGCAAAGCTCCCGGAAAGGCTACCTGCTTGCATACATTTTGCCTCGATTTGGTGAACCACAAAAGCTTCGCCCGGGCGATTCCATCTATATAATCCCTGAAGAAGAACAAAACCTCTAGTATTGATAAATGACTATTCGATTTTTGATTACGCTAGGATTTCTAGCAGTCTCACTTTCCTTAACCGGTTGCTTTACGGCTTCTCCGGATGACGATCGCATGCCCCAAGGACGTCCTGCAAGTTGGGAATATAGCCTGCCAGGAGGATTCGATCGGGGCGGTTTCAATCGATAAGTACTTCGATTAACCTGCTTTCTGTATCACCATGGGTGAGATAGGCTGCCTTTATTTAGTTGCTACACCTATTGGAAATTTGGGTGACTTTTCCCCTCGCGGAAATCAAATGCTTACTGATTGTGATCTAATCGCTTGCGAGGATACCCGAGTCACAAGTAAACTTTTGTCTCGAATGGAAATTTCCAAACCGATGGTTTCCTACCGTGAAGAAAATGAAAAAAAGCAATCTGTCATATTGTCTAATGAAATTTTAGAAGGAAAAAAAATTGCCCTTGTTTCTGATGCAGGTTACCCAGGAATAAGCGATCCAGGCTTTCGATTAGTTCGAGAGTGTAAAAAACTAAACATCCCAATTATACCAATACCTGGACCTAATGCAGCTATAACTGCTTTGGCGGCTTCAGGATTACCGACGCATAACTTTCTGTTCCTTGGCTTCCCCCCAAAGGGAAAGATTGCCCTCATTAACTTATTAAAAAAGTGGGAATTGTTTGAAGGTTCGTTGATATTTTATCAATCAAGATACAAAATGCCTTCTACTTTTGAATCTCTGCAAGAAGCATTCGGAGAAGATAGGTATATTTCTGTAGCTAGAGAACTCACAAAACTTCACGAAAGCATAGAGACCGGCCCTTTGCACATGGTAAGAGAGAAGTGTACTCTATCGAGCCAGAAAGGCGAATTTACTTTAGTAATAGCGCCTCAAGGATTTTCATTTTAATGCCAGGGTATTATCCCAAAAAGATTGCGGTTATTGATCTTGGTTCAAATAGCTCTAAAGCTCTCATAAGCTATGTTGATCAATATGGTGTAGTTATTCCAGATGATGAAAAGAGTTTCCCGTGTCGCCTGATATCATCAACCAATGATGATCTTAACATAATATCCCGAGAAAATATCTCTTCACTCTTGGAAGTATTTGGTGCTCTTTTAAAATTTTGTAATAATGCCTCACCAGATCATCTTGTAATCGTAGCGACTGAAGCGATTCGAAGATCAAGTAATGCATTGGAAATTATATCTTTGATTGAGAAAACTTATTCTTCAAACCTTTTGATTCTAAGCGGTGAACAGGAGGCGAAGTTTGTTTCCAAAGGTCTCAAATGTGATCCTCGTATTAAGGGACTATCTTCAATTCAAGCTTTCGATTTGGGGGGAGGCAGTCTTGAATTGATTGAATGCCGAGAGTCCTCTCCGGTTGTAGCTCAAAGCCTGCAATTAGGAGCATTAAATGTGGCAAAGAAGTATCTTGCTAATAGGGACTTTGCTGTTAGCAAAGAATCAGAAAAAAAAGTTAGGTTTCTGCTTCGCGAGCAATTTTCAAATTGTGGATTATCAGGCAGTTCCGAATTCAATCTTATTGGGCTTGGGGGAGCAGTTTACTTTCTGCGTAAGATTATCTGTGAAAGAAAGGGAGTTGTAGGTATTGATGAATGCAATGAATTTACCCTTGAGGAGGTGGCAGCAATTGGGCACGAAATTTGCAGATTGGATCTGAAGAATCGTTCATTATCATTTCCGGAATTACCTAAGGATCGAGCCGATGTTTTTCCTGTTGTTTGTATTATTATTGAGGAATTAATGAGATCATTGAATAAAAAATCCTTCCTTCATTCTTTTTACAATTTAAGGTATGGAATTGCCTCTTGGTGTGGGACTTCCAATGATACGTCAAAATTTCCTAACTAGAAGTCGGTACTCAGAGGGTTCTAGGTATGATGTTTCTGTTATTTCTATTGAACTAGGAAAAATAAGTTCCTTTTTTTTCCAGTCATCCGGTAAGGAAAGTAGTAGTTTCTTTTTTGTGGGATTGCATAGAAATAAAAATTCTTCATTGGATGATTTATGACGGATTTTCATTCCCAGGGTATCATTTTCAATCATTGAAATATTTTCGTAATAACAGTCTTCAAATGTACTGGGTCTGGTGAACTGTCCTCTTGTCGATAGTCGAAATTTAATTAAGCTTCGGATTTCCGCAGCGAAATTTTCAAATTGGGAAAGTCTTCGGTAGTCTAATGCGTTTACATCTCCGTTCTGATAGGTATTACGAATACCCTTTTTACTACGAAGGAAATCTTGACCTGCGGATATCATCGGGATTCCTGGGGATAATAAAAGGATCGCCATGGCTAGTTGTGCTTCTTTTACCGCGGTTTGATTAGGTTGCATCCCTCCGTTTGGTACACCGGTTGTAATTCGGTCAATAAAAGCGTAATCATCGTGAGATTCATTGTAGTGTATTGACTGCCAAGGGAAAAGGTTTTCATGGTCTAATTTACCCTTGATCAGGGCACTTACATTTTCAATTTGATTCCCTTCCCCTTTGACGAATGAAAGTAAAGATTCACGGCACCGGTCACTCCATAGTGAATATCCTGTTTGGTTCATCTTTTCAGGTAAGCGCCCCCGAAAACTCCATGGTTCCGCAATGAGTACAATTCTTGGGTTCAATTCCCTTAGTTCAGTTTCAATTTCCTTAAGTAACTCAATACCAAGAAGTTCACCCAGGTCAAAACGGAAACCGTCCACTTTAAAGTGCTTAACCCAGTACTTTAAACTGTCAATAATTAGCTGTTTTACAGGTCCCGCTTCGCACTCTAGGTCATTCCCACAACCACTGTGATTCGTGAGCCTGCCCAAGCTATCAGTCTTGAGGTATATTTCACGATCTAGATTTAGCAGGTGATTGGGTATTCCCATATGATTGTATACCACATCTAAAATAACTGCGATTCCTGCTTCATGTAGGGCCTTAATTAAGTCTTTGAATTCCTGGTGCGACTTGGTTGGGCAGCTGGAATACTCCGCGGCAGGCGAAAAATAATTTACTGGCATATAGCCCCAATGATATTCTTTTTTGGAACGAGCATCAAATTGCTGAACCGGTTGAAGTTCGATTGTATTGACGCCCAGTTTCCTGAGGTAACAATCTTCTGAACTCAACCATTTTTTCAGGCCCTCAAACCCAAGCCTTTCCGAATTGGTTAAATCATAAGGTGCATTTTGTAATAAATCTCGAATATGGGCTTCAACAATAACCATGTCCTTGGCCTTCGGTGCAACAAATTGATCTTCGGTGGAGCTTTCATTCTTGTTTTCAGTTATGAGTAAGCCGGGTCCATCTCTTCCCACGCAGGCCTTGGCATACGGGTCGAGTATTTTCTTGGTAAAATGACTTTTATTTCTGCCCTTAAATGCGTGAGTCACTTCGTATAGATAGGCCTGAGTATCAAGATCTATTTCAGTGGTAATTTCCCATACATCATCTGACCCCATCGACATTGCAATCGATGAATGCTCACCTGAATGCTTCTCAAAGATCAAATTCACGGACTGAGCCCTCGGTGCAAAGAGTCTGAATTTGCCGCAGTTAGCCCCTTGACTGAATCCCATATTTTTTGGACGTAAGGAGGCCCATTTTTTTACGGGACTAAGATCTGAACTCTCAATTATTTCAAAGCGAAAAATATCTTTCCCCGTTCTATTTTTACTGAAAATAAAATTTGAAGCACCAAGTATTTTTTCCTCCCGGCAGGGAATAAAATCTGGCGGATGAAGCCAAGTACCATCAGATGTTTTATATTTAAACGAAAATTCATGGCCCAACCCAATCTCTTTGATCGAAATATCTAAAATGCTTAATCCCTCGCGATTCTTGCTTAGTTTCCAGGTATTGTTTTCAATTCCCTCATTACTCAACCAGTCATTCGCTTCGCATGCTAAAAAGACGGATATATTTTTAGCATGCTTTGCTATTTCTTGCGTATCGACGATGAAGGATATTGTGTGCTCTTTACTTATATAGCCTGCAAGTTTCCCTCGCTCAGAATCTTCCAGAAGTTGAAAGTTTGTAGCAAGTAAACCCGCCTCCTCCACTAAATCTTGTGGCAAACGGCTGTTATCCCAGTCTTTTTCTAAAAAAACCAGGCCCCAACCGTTATCTCCGGTCCAAACTTTTCCACCTCTCTCGTACACTTGGCAAGCTGATTAGGCTATAGGATTGAATTCGCCAACCGAAAAATTTTGCGACTCGGTATTTTTTTCGTTAAAAATAAAAACCATGTCCCTTCTTAGTGAAAAAATTTTGGTTGCCCTTTCAGGTGGTGTAGACAGTGCTGTATCTGCTCTTTTACTATTAGAACAAGGGTATGAGATTGAGTCTGTTTATGTAAAGACATGGGAACATGAAGATGATTTATTCGGGGATTGTCCTGGTGCTCAGGATTTGAAGGATGCAAGGGCAGTTGCCGAGAAAATAAAGATTCCTTTTCGTATTTTAAACCTTACGAACTTTTACCAAACAAATGTGGTCGAGCCCATGGTCCAGGGCTACGCCGATGGCATAACTCCCAATCCAGATGTTCTTTGCAATCGAGAGATGAAATTTGGAGTTCTTTTAGATTACGCATTAACGGAGGGTTTCTCTTTTTTAGCCACTGGACATTATTGTCAAAGGTTAGTTACACCAACCGGAGAAATTGAATTATGGGAAGGCAAAGACAAAAATAAAGATCAGTCGTATTTTTTGTCTAGAATAACTCCATATCAACTACTGCACGCAAAATTTCCTCTTGGTGGAATAGAAAAGTCTGAAGTTCGCCGTATAGCCATTGAGCACGATCTTCCAGTTGCCAGTAAAAAAGATAGTCAAGGGATATGTTTTTTAGGAAAAGTAAAAGTCCCCGAGTTTTTATCTAATTTTATTGAAGACCAACCAGGAGAAATTGTTACTGTTAAAGGAGAAATAGTCGGCAAGCACTTGGGTCTTCATCGGTATACTCTTGGTCAGCGCCGAGGAATTGGAGTTCCATCGAACACAGACCACCAAAATTATGTAGTTACCGGAAAAGATCAGGTTGAAAATAGATTAATTGTCGCATTTGAAAACCCGCATGAACCTACGCTATGGGGGAAAATCTTTGAGGTTTCATCTTTGTCCTTTATTTCAGATATTGAAATTACAGAACCTTCAACATTCCTTGCAAAGGCTAGATATCGAGATCCTTCCACGCCGATTACACTTGTCCCCAAGGGCAAACAATCCGCCGAAATTAGATTCATGGAACAACAACGAGCCTTAACTCCAGGCCAGGTGCTAGCCATTTATCGAGGGGAGCAATTAATCGGATCAGGCATTTATTCCTTGCAGGCTGAAGGTAGAGCCTCCCTTTCCGCTTGATTTTAATCATGAATTTGCGATAACTTTTTAGATCCATGCGACTTCGTCTTTCAAAAAATGCCCGAGCAAAACTGCCCATCAAAGATGATCAGGTTCCTTTAAAAACTGCAGAGAACCTTGAAGAATACTTACAGTCTGCGATCTCTTTTTTACAAACACAGGAAGCTGTTTTGGAAAGAATCCTGAGTATTCTTGAAGAAATTGCTAGTCTTGAAGAAACCATGCATGCGGATGTAATTCGCAACATATCAAAAGATCAGGAAGAGAAGTCCAGGCAAAGGTTTAAAAAACTTCGTCGCGAATTGAAAGGCTTGGCAAAACTTAAGTTTAATGAAAAAGCATTATTTAGCAGTAATGGTTCGGATACTTCTTTTAAACTATTTAAAAAAGCAGGTTCGAATGCCCCGGAAATTAAACAACCTGCTGCTCCCAAATACTTGGAACCAGTTAAGGTAGTCAAAGACGATTTTAATTCAGATGCACTTAGGCAGTCCTTACAAGCTATGCACGAGATGCTTGGTCAGTCTGATGCAGCTGAAAGTGATCTACAAACAAGTTTCACTGCTCTTACCAAGGAACCTGATGCTGGAAAAAAGCTTAATTTTATCGAACAGAGGGTAAAAACTTGGGTCTCAGAAGTAATAGAGGGGCAAGATGGTTTAACGGTACAAGCCCATTTACTGACCAAACGAGTTGATGGACTGATTGATGGGAACCCGCTTGATTCTGAGTGAGTTCCAATCCTTCATCCCCAGCCAATGAGGGAAAAGGAGATCCGAAGCCTTTTCTAGGCATCCATTATGTCAATTGCGGAACCTACGGGCGGATCTATAAAAATAAGCGAGGGGATTCTTATGTTGGGCATTGTCCAAGATGTATGCACCAAGTTCGGGTTCGAATTGGCCCTGGAGGCTCAGGGAATCGCTTTTTTAAGTGCTTCTGCCCTTAGTTAAAAGTTGAAGGATAAGTAATTCTTTTGATTCCGAGTGTTCAGGCCGTCGTCGTTCAAGGTTATGGAGTCGCATCAGGTAAATCTGATGATGACCGTTTCCCAAACGGAACGGTTGCTCTGCAAATACCTTTCTTTAAGAAGTCAGGATTACCCACAGAAACTTTTCATCTCGGTACAATAAATATAGATATTTCTCCATTTCTCTTTGAGTTAAACCAACCATCATATTATTTTCATCAAATAAGATGGAGTCCTCATTTGCCTGCAGAGAACTTTTCTTTTTTCAAATGCAGTCTTGGAATCGACTCTGTCTCAGCGGAAAGTATGTATCCTGCTTTTGTATATTGGCCACACCCCTCGACAAAACCAGACTTTCAACAACCCCCAGGTGTGCTTGAATTGATCGCTCCTTTTATTCCAAACCTAAAATACGGATCGCTGGTGAATTTTTCATCAGAAAAAGATATAAATTTTCATCAAAATAGTCTTTAGTTTTAGAAAAACAATCAAACTACATTAACTTTTTTCGGCTTTTACTTGTTTTCGACCAAGGAACTCAATACAGAATATTTTGAAACAAATGGAAAATTCGAATTTTGCTACCCGCTGGAATATCGACGAAGTCGAATCCAACTACCTAAAATGGTTGAAGGAACCTTCTTCACTTGACGCTTCTTGGAGAACTTTTTTTGAAGGCTTTCATTTAGGCTCTGATGGGACTGCAAGTAATGAACAAAGCTTAACTACTGAGACACACGAATCCCTCGTACAGACAGCTAACAATAATGATGCCATTGAAAAACACGCTCGTCTCTATGGTGCGATTTATTCTTTCAGAGATATAGGGCATACGCAGGGTACATTCGATCCACTTAAAGAAAAAGTTGAAGGGAATCCTCGTCTTAGTTTGGACAGACTTGGACTTGATCCATCAGATTTAAATGAAGTTCATTTTACTGGAAATTACCTTGGTGGTGTTCGAATGAAAATAGGTGAAATTTTTGATCGTCTTAAAAAAACTTACTGTGGGAATGTTGGCGTTGAATATTTACATCTCCAGGCGACCGAAAAACGCCGTTGGATTCAATCCAAAATTGAGCCCAATGACAACCAACCTGATTTTCCGCACGATGAAAAGCTGAGAATTTTACGAAAAATTATGCAAGCCGAAGAGTTTGAGAATTTTTTACATACCCGATATGTCGGGCAGAAAAGATTTTCCTTGGAGGGCGGAGAAAGTCTTATAACCGCCCTCGATTCTATCTTTCAAAAGTGTCCTGATGAAGGAGTGGAAGAAATGGTTATGGGGATGGCCCACCGTGGACGCCTAAATGTTTTAGCTAATGTCATGGGTAAGTCTCATGAATTTATATTTCGCGAATTTTCAGAAAATTTTGTTCCGGATGGTGCTCATGGCAGTGGAGATGTTAAATACCATCTCGGTTACGAATCCGTTCGCACTACTTCGAATGGCCAGCAAGTCGTAATACACCTCTCACCTAATCCCAGTCACCTGGAGGCAGTTAATGGCGTGGTAGAGGGAAAAACAAGAGCAAGGCAACGTTTACGTGGGGATGCTCAGAGAAAGAGAGTTTTACCAATATTAATTCACGGCGATGCGGCTATGGCAGGTCAAGGTGTTGTAGCTGAGGTGTTTAATTTTTCCAAACTCCCAGGATACCGTACTGGAGGTACCATTCATGTAGTGGTAAATAATCAAATAGGATTTACCACTGATCCCACAGACGCCCGTTCAAGTTTATATTGTACAGATGTGGCAAAAATTATCGAAGCCCCTATTTTTCATGTGAATGGAAATGACCCGTTGGCGGTTGCAATGGTCGCTGAATTAGCTCTCGCCTACCGTCAAAAGTTTCAGGAAGATGTAGTCATCGATGTAAATTGCTATCGTAAACACGGCCATAATGAAGCGGATGACCCTGCATTCACCCAACCCATTCTTTACAAGAGAATCAAGCAGTTGCCATCTATTTCAAGTGTTCTGACCGATCAACTTGTTGCTGATGGAGAGCTTGATAAAAAGGAATCAGACGAAATTCACCAACGTTTGCGCAGGCAACTTGACGCATCGCTGGAAAAGGTTCGAACTATCAAAAAGTCTAGCACTTTTGAAGGCTCCGTTGCCATTCACCAGATTCCCTATGATTTTTCACCGGTAGATACTTCTGTTCCAAAAAAAGAGCTTGAAAAAGTAGCTGATGCCCTCACCAAATTTCCTAAGGATTTCAATCTTAATCCTAAAATTAAGCGTCAAATTGAGGCGAAATCAAAGAATTTTAAAAGCGGAAGAGGTATAGATTGGGCAATGGCGGAGCAGTTGGCATTTGGTTCACTTATGCTTGAAGGCACACCAGTTCGGTTGTCTGGGCAGGATAGTGAACGGGGCACTTTTAGTCATAGGCATGCAGCATGGTATGATTCGATTGATCGAACTCGATATGTTCCTTTATTGGAAATGGAAGACCGTAAAGGGAAATTCTGCGTGTACAATTCCTTACTCTCTGAGGCGGCAGTACTTGCATTCGATTACGGTTACTCTTTGGATTATCCAAGCATGCTTTCTATTTGGGAGGCCCAGTTCGGAGATTTTGTTAATGGTGCACAGGTAATTATTGACCAGTTTATTATGAGTGGTGAAGATAAATGGGGGGCAGTTTCCGATTTGGTTCTTCTACTTCCTCATGGTTTTGAGGGACAAGGTCCTGAGCATAGTTCCGCTAGATTAGAGCGTTTTCTTCAGGGATGCGCAGAAGACAATGTTGTCGTCGCAAATATCACCACTCCAGCTCAGTACTTTCACGCTTTGCGTCGACAAAAGCGTAAAGAATTTGCCAAGCCTTTAATTGTGATGGCTCCTAAAAGTTTGCTCAGGCACAAATCTTGTGTTTCCGATCTGAAAGAATTTACAAATGCAGGTTTTGAGGAATTTATTCCTGATCCCACTCCGCCTAAAAGTCCCAACACACTCGTTCTATGTTCTGGCAAAGTATACTATGATCTAGTCGAAGCAAGGGAAGCGATTCGTACTCCAAAAGCCTCAATCATGCGCGTTGAACAGTTTTATCCATTTAATAAAGAAAAATTTACTGAAATGCTTAAATCATTCGCCAAAGTCAAACGCTTGGTGTGGTGCCAGGAGGAACCTCAAAATATGGGGGCTTGGTCTTTTCTTGCTCCAGTCATCGAAGAAGCTATCGGTCGAAGACCTGAGTATGTTGGTCGTGCATCAACAGCAAGCCCAGCGACTGGATCACTGACTTTACACAAAAGAGAACAGGCTGCACTAGTCGCCAACGCACTTGGTGAACCCAGCCTTAATATCCAAAAATAACCCCCTACTCTATTTCATATGCCAAAAGAAGTTATTATTCCTGCACTCGGAGAATCCATTGCCTCCGGAATTCTTTCCTCGTGGAAAGTCCAAGAAGGCTCATATGTTGAGCTTGATCAGCCAATTTACGAATTGGAAACCGATAAGATTACACAAGAAGGATTAGCTGAAACCAATGGAGTTATAAAATTTACAGCCCAAGAGGGCGATGAAGTTGAGATCGGAGCTACGATTGCCACCATAGACGAAGCTGCGGAAGTTCCCATTCTTGCAGAAAGTCCCTCGGCTGAGCCATCTCCGCCATCAGAGTCACCTCCTGCGGCAGAAGAAATTATTTCGAAACCATCACCTCCGGCAGTTCAGCCTAAGTCCTCAATCCCGGAACCAGTCACTTCAGAGAGTACTGCACCCTTTTCACCCGCTGTTCGTAAACTATTAGACGAGACTGGGATCGATCCAACTACGATTACGGGAACCGGAAAGGATGGTCGCATTACTAAAGGCGATGTATTAAAGATTCAGTCAAGTACGCTTAATACACCCAAAACTTCACAGTCAGATGTTGCAGCTAAGTCTGCCCCTTCACCTAAAATAAATGTACCCGTATCAACAGGAGATAGGTTTACACGTCGTCCCCTTACTCCTATTCGCAGAAAAATAGCTTCTCGTTTAGTGGAGGCTCAGCAAACTGCTGCCATACTTTCCACATTCAATGAGGTCGACCTCTCTGCAGTCATGGCATTAAGGAAATCCCATCAAGATGCATTTGTTAAAGCAAATGGCGTCAAGTTGGGCTTTATGTCTTTTTTCGTAAAGGCAGTGGTTCATGCCCTTCAAGCAGTTCCTGGAATGAATGTACGTATCGAAGGAGATCAATTAATCGAGCACCACTACTATGATATTGGTGTGGCTGTCGGCACAGAGCGTGGACTTGTTGTACCAGTACTGCGGGATTGCGATCAAATGAGTTTCGCTCAAATTGAGCAGGGAATTGTAGGCTATGCACAAAAAGCAAAGTCTGGTGGAATCACTTTGGATGATATGCAAGGAGGATGTTTTACCATTACCAATGGTGGCATATATGGGTCTTTACTTTCCACCCCTATAATTAATCCACCGCAAAGTGGAATCCTTGGCATGCATACAATACAGCAACGCGCGGTCGTTCTTGATGGAGAGATCGTAGCTCGCCCGATGATGTATCTTGCCCTCTCCTATGATCACCGTGTGGTTGACGGTAAGGAAGCGGTAACTTTCCTGGTTAAAATTAAGGAAGCTATTGAGGAACCTGCAAGGCTAGCACTAGGAGTCTAATTAGTATGAGTGATGATCAAATTTTTGATGTAGTGGTAATCGGGGCTGGTCCCGGAGGGTATGTTTGTGCGATTCGTTGTGCTCAATTAGGCCTAAAAACTGCCCTTGTTGAAAAAAACTCCCGCCTTGGTGGAACCTGCCTTAATGTAGGCTGCATTCCGAGTAAAGCCCTCCTTCATTCGACTGAAATATTTCATGAGATAAAGACTCATGGCAGTGTCCATGGCATCATTTGTAAGGATTTAAAGCACGATCTTTCTGCATTAATGAAAAGGAAAGATGGGGTGGTTGATCAACTGGGGAAAGGTGTAAAAGCCTTGGTGACAAAAAAAGGCGTCACCTGCCTAGATGGACATGCCAAGCTCATCGGTCAGGGAAAACTAGAAATTTCCGATGGAAAATCATCGGGGACCTACTCTGCTAAGGACATAATTTTAGCAACTGGATCAAAACCCGTTGAATTGCCTTTTTTACCCTACGATGGAAAAGTCATTGTACATAGCGATCATGGTATCGCTTTCGATCAAGTTCCCAAAAAGATGATTGTTGTGGGGGCAGGTGCGATTGGTTTGGAGTTAGGTTGCGTATGGTCAAGGCTTGGGGCTGATGTTGAAGTTGTTGAGTTTCTTCCTGAGATTTGCCCTCAACTTGATGCCGAGGTTGCAAAATCAGCTCGTAAAATTTTAGAAAAACAAGGCCTTACTTTTAAACTTTCAACTAAAGTCACATCTGTGAAGGTAGCGAAAGGTTCTGCCTCATTAGTTTTGGAGGATGGCTCTGGCTCTACGGAAGTATCTGCAGATCGTGTATTGGTTGCTGTTGGAAGAGGTCCTAATACAGAAAATCTGGGATTATCCGAAATTGGGGTTGAGCAGGATGAACGCGGACGGATTAATGTTGATTCTTCATTTCGGACCAATATCTCAGGAGTCCGTGCAATTGGTGACGTGATTAATGGTCCCATGCTTGCTCACAAAGCAGAAGAAGATGGAGTTGCCTGTGCAGAAATGATTGTCGGGCAAAGTGGTCATGTAAACTACGATCTTGTTCCTGGAGTTATTTATGTAGATCCTGAGATTGCCAATGTTGGTCTTTCAGAAAAACAGGCCCGTGAGCAAGGGATTGAAGTACGCACTGGCACTTTTCCTATGGCTGCAAATGGTAGAGCCCTAGCAACTGGTGCAACGGATGGAATGGTTAAGGTAGTTGCGGACGCTAAATCGGATAAATTACTCGGAATGCAAATAGTTGCCCGTGGAGCTTCTGAATTAATTGCTTCGGCAGTGGCACATATGGAATACGGCGGTGCCGCAGAGGATTTGGCTCGAACCATACATGCCCATCCTACTCTCTCTGAATCTTTAAAAGAGGCGGCACTGAGTGCTAATGGGCGAGGACTGCATAGCTTTTAAGGTAAAAGTTCCTCTAGGGGAATAAACTCCCTCTTCTCGTCGTTTTCCAATTTCCAGGCATCATTAATTTTAAGTTCATATTGTTCGTCATCTAAAACTGTTAACGCCCCATTTATTATAAGTGTGCCTGCTAGCCTCTGGGTTAAGCGAATTTCATAAGTTCCAGACTCTAATTTGAAGTTGCGGTTCCGGTTGGTCCAATTAGCTCTTTTGAAAAAAATGCTTTCTGCGGAATTTTTCGTGACTTTAATCTTACCCAGTGAGTCGCCTTTTTCGTTAAATATAAAGCTGAGTTCTGGATTTTGGTAGACTGAAACCCATGGTTTTTCAGGTGTAGATTCATCAGCAGCGGAGGACTTGAAGACCTTTGTTTTTGCTAATGGAGGGACATTTTCCTTTGAAGCGCTTCGTTTTAAGTCAGGTTTTGAGGTACTGCGTAATTGGACTTCTCCGTGCTTCACTCCTTTGGCTTTAGGCACCTCGAACGCATCGGCCAGAGAAGATTCATTTTTTTTCATTGCGATGAAATCATTCTCTACAATTCCCGATTTACTAGTCTGAGAATCTTTCAAATTAGCCACAATTTCTTTCCCTGAAAGTAAGTCGTCTGTCAACTTATTCTCCATCTCTTGAATTGTATCAATAGTTCGGGAGTTAAGGATTTTATCTGCACTTTCTTGGATTGCCTCTTGCAGGGCAAGTTTTGTGTCACCTGATATGGTCACCCCAAGTTTATTGTTTTTTTTAAATAATTCAGTCTGATTGCTTTCCACTACGGGGACGGACGGGATAATTGTACTCTCAGCTCTTGCAAATTCCTTTGGGGAGTCAGATTTATCATCAATGGTTGCCCAATAAGCTATAGCAACCGCCGTTGCCGCAACTGTTAAGGGTACCCAGTAGATAAGGATAGGTTTTTTCTGGTGTTTTTTTACATTCAGGGTTTCGGAATATTTCTTTTTTTGCCTACTTTGCTTAGTTTCTGATAGAAGGTTTCTTAGTTCGCCTCTTTGCATGTCTGAAAGGAGATGTTCTTGATCGATTGATCTTACTTCTGAAGGCTCTTTGAATGCATCTTCTACCAATCCAAGTATCTGACCATACCTAACTTTATCCTTCTGCCAATCTGGGGCATTCCGGCACAATCTTTCGATTTCAAAAGCCTCCTTCTCGTCACATTCTCCAGTCAGGTAGGCCAGGATTCTTTCTTCCTTGGAACCTTTACTCATCAGGTAATTCCCTCCGCTTGTAGTTCATCAGCCAATTCCTTGAGCAAATGATGTAGTTTGTACCCTACATTCCCAACTGAAAGCCCCGTTTCCGAGGCGATTTGATTATAAGATAGTTTCTTTTCAAATTTCATTTGGAGAAGATTTTTTGATTCTTCAGGTAATAAAGAAATGAAGTGTGAAACTCTTCCCACTTTTTCTGTTCTTTCAATTTTTTGTAGAGGGTTCTCCCTATCTTGATTCTTTTCCATTTGGTTGGCAAAAAAATCAAGCTGTTTTGAATCTCCTTCATGTTGTACCTTTTTTCGTTTCCTAAGGTAGCTGATACTAAGATTTCTGACTGTTCGATAGAGCCATGCTTTAGGAAATTCGATTTTATCCTCATGATCAAGGATTCGCTTGAACGCTTCCTGTACTTGATCTCGAGCCTCTTCTCGGTCCTTTAGGATTTGATATGCATAGGCAATAAGAGGCGATTCGAAGTTCTCGAACCACTTTTCCAATTCCTCTATATTTATTTGGCTCATTACATTTTTGAAAGTTCACTGCGAGTGGATAGACGCACGAGCACCCTCATCCTTAGAATTTTCATGGGTTTGTCTAATCATTCACAAGAGCAGAAACCCTCTCAAGACCAATCCGTAAAGTTTCTTTGGGATCTTTACTCCACCATTCTTCATTAAATAATTCTAGGCTGATAGTGCCATCATATCCTTTTTCTTTTAGCTGTTTTATTTCTGCCTGGAGATCAATCTGACCGTCACCTGGCATTACCCTATCAGGATCGGTTTGGCTACAGGCTGATTTGTGCACGGATGCATCGTCAATATGATAGTGACTTATTCGATTAAGCGGTATTAGATCCAAATCTTCTTCAGTAGAATTACTGTTCCAATTATGGAAGGCATCCAAAATCAGGGTTGCATCTGGATCATTGGCTTCTTCAACAATTTCCCATGCCCGTTTTAGGGTAAAGACTGACTTAAAAAAACTTATATACTCAAAGGTCGGTCGTATGCCTTCTTCTCTCCCTATCTCGAGTAGTTCTTTATACCTTGCCGCTAAGTGTGAAGTTTCCGGGCTGTCCAAAGGGGGGGTAGCCACAATGTAAGAGGCTCCAAGTCGGGCTCCAAGGGCAAACCTTCTTCTTGCTTCATCTAAAACTAGTTGATGCTCCCAACCCTCAAAATCTCCCCACTGACGCATCGCGATCACTGAAGGCACGATCAGTCCATGATCTTCCAGTGCTTGGCTTATTTCACTCACTTCTCCTCCGCGGGCGACAAACTCCCAGACATCATTGAGCCAAAGTTCGATGCCATCATATCCGGTTTCTCCGACTAATTTGATTTTTTCAAGCAGAGGAACAGGTTTGATCGTACTAGTGTTTAGGCAAATTTTCATATTTTTTAAGGTTCACTTTCCTAGCCCTAATTTACGAGTTCTAAGAGGCAAGGGTTTAATGATAAGTCCAAGTAAAGTTACTGCTGCAACAAGCTATGTAAAATAGCTTGGGCTATCCCATTACAAAAAGGTTTTTGGGTATCACAAATTCCAGCATTTTGAGCCCATTTTCTGTATTTCTGAGGAAAATCTCCTGCAGGCCAGAAAAACCAGGATATAAATGCATCCTCATGTTCAACAGCCCATAATGGTAGAGCACTATCAAGTAGTAAAGTATTGGCTCGGGAACCGCCAATTATCTCACCTAAAACTTCCACTTGCCATGTTCTAACCTTTTCATGTAAGTCGGTGGGTTTGCGGTTTTCAAATATCGAATGCTTGGTATTGCAAGTAAATTTAATATCTTTCAGCTTACTAGGCCAGTTTGGCCTTTCTTTGCAAAGCTTGGCATATTGCTGTAAGCGTTTTTGCGGATGATTTGCGGGTCGGCATCCCCGCAGTTTCCAGTCATTTTGCGAGGCATATACTTCGACGAAGTCCAATCCATTCTCCCAAGTCGCTAGGTTGTACTTTTGAGCGATTTTTGCCATTGGTACACGGTTCCTTCGATATCCCAATACCTCAAGGAACCATTGATGGCAGGCATTTGCCCAATTTGAGCCTTGTAGCCTTGCATTCGCATGCCTGCATTTTTCAATCCATCTGGATTTAGCCATCTGAACAACTGTTTCGAAGTCAGTAGGAATCGCTGCCGGTAGTTCGGCCGAAATATTTTGAACTCCGGAAAGTTTTTCAATGGCGATATTCTCAGCGTATTCTTCTATTCCATAGAGTAATTGAGGGAGCAAAACCAATGTGCGTAAAGGGTTTCGATCATTTTTATTTCTCGACAATAATTCGGTTTTTGGAGGGAACAGCACAACATGTAATATAACTCGGTTGTATTGAGGGTCATGCCCATGGCCATGGATAGCCCAATCTTTTTCTTCAAAATGAATTTCTATATCCCCGGATATGACCTCCCCTTCTGTAGAGATCTTGGCTTCTTTAAAGTCTGGACCCTCCTCTGAAAGGTTCCATTTTCCTGGATTTAAAATTTTCAGACTCAAGCCCTCTGTTGTCTCTAGGTTTTCATTGAGAAACTTTTGTTCGCTCCAAATCTGTTGAATTATGCGTTCTTCGATATTAATAGTACCGTAAATACCGGGTGCTTCTCTGATCATATCCTCGAATTTATTATTCACGGTCATTCTCTAGGAAAAGGGATTCGGTTTTCAAATTTTTCCTCATTCTTTTTCTTATTACTTTTAATACTTCTGCTTAGATCAATCGAAGCATCCAGTTTTTTTACAAGTTCCTCCACACGCATAACAGCGGCTCCATGGGTGTAGGCGCAGTTTCGAATCAGACTATCATTCGTTCCTACAGTTATTCGATCTGGATACTCTGCCCCCATGAGCATTCTTTCAATCACACCGTCCGCACCCTGTGAAGATGAAGAGTAAATAATAGAATAATCTGGGTTATTACGATGAGTAGAAAGAGAAGTCTTACCACCCCTGCCGTCGAAAACAACAGTTAGTAAGCAATTTTTCTTCCCCTGTAATGGTTCGAGCATTCGAATTAAGTCTTCCCTCGCAACCTGGCGATCGATTGTGAGCGTTTTAGCCAATTGAGGAATTGCATGTAGAGCGTTATTTCCGTCGATGATCAGATGTTCTTGCATTTTTTCGGTATTATCCAAGTTATGTGAAGATGCACTTTTTTCCATTTTTAAGCTTTGGGCAATTATTTTGCTCAACTTTTTTTTCATGAGCATCGTTTTTTTATTTCCCGGACAGGGGTCACAAACCGTAGGCATGGGCTCCGATCTTTTTGATGATTTTCCCAAAGAAGTTTCCTTGGTCACAGATCTTCTCGGCTATTCCCTCTCAGAGCTTTGTTTAAAAGGCCCGGAAGAAAAGCTGGGCCAAACACAATATACCCAGCCTGCTTTATATTTGGTAAGTTATTTACATGCATCTTCTTTGCAAGCGGATCTTGGCAAGCCCGCGATGAGTGCAGGGCATTCCGTTGGGGAATTTGCCGCCCTTGCCCATTCTGGAAGCTTTTCTTTTGAGGATGGTCTGAAAATGGTTGCGAAACGCGGGGAAATTATGTCGCAGGTGAGTGGAGGCGGTATGGCGGCAGTGATTGGCATGGATGGAAATAAAATTAAGGAACTACTTATTGAGCAAGGACTTGAGGATATAGACCTCGCCAATTTTAATTCACCTGGCCAAATTGTAATATCCGGCCCTGCTCAGCAAATCGAATCCTCCTTGCAACCCTTAAAGGCTGGCGGTGCAAAATTGGTTGTCCCCCTCAAGGTCAGTGGAGCTTTCCACTCCCGAATGATGCATGAACCTGCCAGGCAATTTGCTGAGTTTTTGGAAAATTTTAATTTTTTAGACCCTCAGTTTCCTGTCTATGCTAATGTAACGGCTCAACCATATGCGAATGCAGATGCAATCGCAGAAACTTTGGTTAAACAAGTTCACAGCCCGGTCCGTTGGACAGAAACGATTTTGGCAATGCGGAAAGCGGGTGGCGTTATCTTTGAAGAATGTGGTCCTGGTAATGTATTGAGTAAATTACTCCGTCAGATCAAATAACTGCGGATTTAGATGTATGAATATTTTAATGAAAAACAATTAATTAATTTAATACATCCTTGATAATTAGTTATTTACGGCACGGAGTCACGCTTTGTGTAAAAAAAACATTGTTTTAATGTAATTTTTTTCTGAAATTTGGTAAGACCCTACGAACCAAGTTTTGCCTGATTATTGTAAAAAAGCTATTTTTCTCTTTCCCGTGGTCTCCCTTTGGAGTGGCATTTACTTGTCCTTCTTTTCACGGTTATATTCCCCTTTTCCCGTGCGCGTGCCCCTTGCTATTTGTCGGATGTGCCTTGCCCAATCGCAGAACCTCCTAACTCTATGAAGAAGCCAATCCAAGCTCTATTCAAACTTTCAACCGGTCTTTTCTTTTTTACGGGAGGGCTTACTCACGGAGCCAACCCATGGACCCCGGCAGAATTGCAGACACATCTGTGGTTCGATGGGGCGGATTCCAGCACTATCACCCACACCAGCAATGCGGTCAGCCAGTGGCGGGATAAATCGGGCAACGAACGACACGCTAATCAAGGTACCACTGCCAACAAACCAACCTTTGTAGCCTCTGCCCTAAACAGCAAGAGCCTCCTCCGTTTCGATGGTACAGATGATCGCATGGAATTTACCGGTGGTTTTGTCCCCGGAGATTTTGTGGTACTCTTCAAGCGGGCGAATAATTCTCAAAGTGTAATTGAGTCCGATACCGGAATTAATCGCGGTTGGGTCGGTAATTGGGATCATGTATGGTCATCCCACAATCGCTATTCTACCAATGGGTTTGGTCTTTCCTTATTCTTGCCCGATGGTGCACATGGCTCAGATTATTTTATGGTGTATGGATCTGATACCCGTTGGACGGGTGGTTTGTCGGCGAGTGCTGGAAAGAATTTTATCGGTCGTGGCACACCTGGATATCAGAGCTTAAATGGAGATGTGGCTGAGTTTGTTGTGTTTACTGGCGTGTTATCTGATGCCGAACGGGACAGAGTTCATGGATATTTAGCCCACAAATGGGGATTAACTTCATACATTCCGGGTGGTAATCCATACAAAACTACCGCTCCGCTTGCCTCTACGAAAGGTAATTTTGTAGGAAAAGATGGTACTTCTGCCCCCTATTTGGATATGAGGGTTGAATTCCGTAACGGAATTCCTGCAGCCGACCCTGACTCTTTATCAAAGTATGTTCAATATAGCGATATGGCTTTGTGGTTGGACGCGAGCGATGTAAGTTCGGTCATTAAGGATAGCTCAGGCAATGTAAGCCAATGGGCTGATAAGAGCGGGAACGGAGTTAACGTTGTCCAATCCACATCTGCCAGTCAACCGACATACATCGCTTCCGGTCTGAACAACCTGCCGACGCTCACTTTTGATGGTACCAATGATTACCTTACATCTTCATCTTTAGATATCACTCAACCATATTCCATATTTCTGGTCGCGAAAACCACTGGAGGTTCTGGGCGAGACTACCTTTTTGACGGTGTTACCACCAATGCACATCGTAGTTTAATTGCCCTTAACCACGGCGGTAAAGTCCAATTGTGGTCTGGCAGTTGGGCTAATTCTAATGTTAATACTCCCAGCGGTTACTTTACTCTTGCATCGGTATTTAATTCTTCAACTGGTTTGCTAAGTATAAATGGAAATGCAGTTTCTGGACTCAATACCGGTTCATACACTCTAGAGAGTGGCATCCGAATTGGGGCAAATTATTTGGCAAGTGCGGATTATTTAGGCGGTAATATCGCAGAGATTCTAATTGTAAACGGGGCATTTGGTACGCTTGATCGTCAGAAAATCGAGGGATACTTAGCAAATAAATGGGGTCTTGCCAGTTCTTTGCCCAATGGTCACC
>Ga0233432_10001404_pt1 | contig 23308 bp, 13 predicted proteins | sample SI_122_August201_6_FD_179870 | JGI IMG/M metagenome (GOLD analysis project Ga0233432, IMG submission 179870) | Seawater microbial communities from Saanich Inlet, British Columbia, Canada - SI_122_August2016_10_MG | ecosystem: Environmental > Aquatic > Marine > Inlet | place: Canada: British... | reverse complement strand
AGTCACAACTGGATCAGTCACAACTGGATCAGTCACAACAGGGTCAGTTACAACTGGATCAGTCACAACCGGATCCATTGGCACAACCGGCGGTGCTACTGGAGCTGAAACAGACTCCATGTTCAGACCGACTGGATCACCGAGTACAACCATGCTCTGGTAGTACTCCATCACACCTGAGTCTGAAACATCGAGCGCTGGCCATTGCGGCCAATCAAAGGTGTCATTCATGAATGGCTGAGATTGATCCCAACTCAGAACTGTCAGATGGTTAACGTCATGGTTGATCGCAACTCCTTCAATAGACAAGTAGCCATGCGTTCGACCGTGCATCACGCCACCATAGTGTGGCTCCATTTTGAGTGTACTGATGAATGTGTCAGCAACACCGTATTGCTCAAGATAGTCAGCGTAACCAGAGATTCCAAACTCCCGAACCATCGACATGACGTCCGCTGGGTCGCCAAGACGAGCCGTTCGTTGGATATCAGCCAGAATCTGTGGATCATATTTATCCTGGGCAATCCAACCAACTTTTGCACCCTGCATGGCATACCAGAGACCAACACTCTGAATGTCGTTTCCGTATGGATCAGCATTGTTTGTCAACTGTTCAGCGAACGCCCATTCACCAACGTCATCAATAGTCGAAGCTGAAAGACCAAGGAAGGCACGCAAGTTGTTGTATGCATCCATAGCCTCTGTTGTGATGGCTGTTCTGCCGCCAACCAGTTCATGATTATGAGAGTTGTTATTGGAATCATGGAATGTTCCATATGCCGTAATGTCAATAAACTCTCCTGATGAAGCTGGTGGAGCCATATGATCATGACCGTCATGATCATCCATTGGCATATCATCGTGGCCATCATGACCGTCCATAGGTGGCATCACTGGGACAACTGGATCAGTCACAACTGGATCAGTCACAACTGGATCCATTGGCATCCCGCCGTGATCATGATCACTGTGATCATGGCCATCATGCGGAGCTACACTTCCTGGACTTGTCTGAAAACCATCCGTAAGCTCACCAGCCGGTGCTTCTGGAGTAACTAATTCGGAGCGACTCACCATCGTCAACTGCTCCACCGTAAATCCAAATGGAACCTCGAGCTGATCCTCTACCATTTGATCATGGTGAAATTCAATGTTACTTGAAACTAAATCACTTTTTGCAACACCAACAAGCAAGACGCTTTGGCCCGTCGGCTCAACGGAGATAAGCAAGCCTTCATCGGTATCATCAACGGACAATCTTTCTCTTGTACCGAAGTAAAGGAAACTTAATTTCGTAGTAGCAGGATCAAAATCCTCGACACGCTCCTGCACGCCATATTCGTGGGAACGAACATATACGGTGTTCGCATCTCGAGGACCAACACCTAACTCCCATGAAAGAACTCCGCCGATGTCCTGACGAAGATGCTCATTTACAATAATTCCAAAATTTTCAGCAGTTAAGTCGCTCAAGGCTACGCCTGAGACAACCTGATATTCTGGCGACCAAGCCCAAGGATTCACAATCGCAACTTCACCAGATTCTGTTTTACCAACAATTAAGTTGTGGACAGAAACGTCCCCAAACTCAAGCCTATCTGTCGAAGGGTTAAAGCCGACAATATCCGAGCTTGATGGAGAAATTGTGAATACATTGCCTTGGCCATCGATTGGGTCAACAACTGGTGTTGGTTCTGGCATCGGAAGTGGCGTAGGCACTACTGGACTCGGGGCGATGGGCTGCGGTCCGTCATGTATACCCATGACAACAAAGTTCTCGAGTGCAGCTTGCGTGCCTCCAGGTGTTCCATTGAAGCCAAAAGTGACCGTGCCACCGGGCGAAATGTCTGGATTCCAAAGTGCACCCCGGACCGTGTACCGAGACCCGGCCTGGTTTACTACTGCTCCATTCCAGATGGAACTGATATCACCACCAAAGTCAAAAGAAACTTCCCAACCCTTGAGCGTGTCTGAACCAAGGTTCTGCACTGCGACCTCGCCGGTAAAACCAGAGCCCCAATCAGAAATCACATTGAAGACCGCATCCAAAGTACCGGCCTCTGACACAGGATCTGTTATGACAGGATCTGGCGTGACAGGATCTGTTGCAATTGGATCTGTTGGTGAGGGCCCAACAGGAGCCAGTGGAGGGGTGCCAACATTATCGTCAATGGTCTCTCCGTTCACCTGATAACCAACAGGTGCGGCTACGCTTGCTCCGGAAATATCTGGAGAACCAATAAATCCAAATGCTACAGAACGGCCTGCCTCAAGATCTGCATTCCATCCAGCATTTGCAATTGTGTATCGATCACCCTCGCGTGCGACGACCGTTGCATCCCAAATTGACGTAATGTCTGCCCCATAATTGAATGAAATTGTCCAATCATTGACAGCTTCTACGTCTAAATTCTGAAGTTCGATTTCTGCTTGAAATCCACTGCCCCAGTCCTGAGTTACTTCATAAGCTGGAGCAACAACCGCCATCATTGCCCTTTGTTCAAGCGATTCCGGATTGTATTGATCCCGTGCAGCTTTTCGCTTTCGCCACCGCTTATCCCTTTGATACCTTTGTCGATTTGCCTTTGCGGTATTTCGTTCTTCGTCCATCCCAAAAAGAGAACGCAACGTCCAAGTGGTCATGACGACCTGCCTTTCTGCTGCGATAACAACTCTCAGAATTCCACAGACACCAAACTGTGCTTTCTGAAACTTGCTACCGGCCCTTCGTGCCCTGCCTACTTGTAAACTTCCGCAAGCCAAGACAACGATTCAAGATAAATCTGGCACACCTGTGCCACCGGCAACTTAATACGGGAGGTGAAACAGTTTCGTTCACTTGTTTCAGGCAAAAAATTACTTTCAGCACAAGTGACCAAGAAGGTCTTCAGAAAAGTTTTGAGGACATTTTGTATTTATCTTTTTACCGCTGGAATAACGGGTGATTTCTCATTATTTCCCAAAGGAATGAAAACCTTTCTCCTTTTTTGACATCAGGTTAATTGCCTCCGTACTTTTGAACCGAACATCCGTAAAGTTGGCTAAGTACGGGCCAAAAATGCCGTGGTTTTCGAATGCATACACAAAAAGGTCTCGTCGTTCTGGTGCGTGAAATCGAGCGTTGCTCTAAATATGCACATCCGGACATATACATACTCGGACATGGACACCCGGCACACGCAACTGGTTCATGACGAAAACGATCTTTAACTCACGGAGGTTTGTCTCGAGAAGGCTCCAAACCATCGAAATTCAGCTGAATTTTCTTCAGCACGTAGACTGCGTCGAAACAGTAATAATTATAAAAAGGCCATGCCCGGAGGAGGTCCTGTGGCAGCATCCGTGCTGAAAGGGCCCGTTCCGTGGCTGTGTTATGTGCCTGCAATGGAGTCTTTCCAAAGCAAGTCAACTTCTGCCTCCCGTCCAGGCATGGCCAATGTTGTGTTTTGTCTTTCCTCTACACCGTGAGTTCATCAATTTGTCTACGAAAATCAGGCATTTCAGTCGTTATGAATTCGCTCCAAGCAATTGGGTTCCAAAGTTCAATACACACCGCAGCACCAACGACAAAAAGGTCACCGCCAGTCTCGACGCCAAGAAATTCTCTGAAACCATCTGGGACAACTAAACGCCCTCGCCCCGCGAATGAAATTGTGCGATGACGTGTTGACAGCAAACGCCCTAGGCTTTGAACCTGATCGACTCGCTGAGCCAAAACTCCTGCAGCTAACTTGCTTCGAAGAACATCTACTGCCGCATCGATTCGTGGCTTCCAAACCACAGCGTTCCACAGCGACAGGCAACCAGCTCTCTCCTTGGCAAGAACAATTTCTTCTCCCTGGGAAACTAATGGCTCCAGCAATTCTGGGGGCAGGCCAAGGCGATATCGCTCGTCGAGCGTCCGCGAAAATTCGCCAAGCAACAAATCGGATTCGATCGTCATGACACCGTTGCATGCTTCTGCTGCATTGAAGGGAGGAGATTTACTTATTTACGAAACCTGACGAGTGCCATGTCACAACACTACTGTTTATTTGGCACAAAACCCACAAATTTATACTTTAAAACTACTTAATGGGTCAACTTCCCACAGAATAATACAAAAAGCTGCCAAACATGCAAGCAGTTATGCCTGCAGTGTTCAAAGTTTCAGGCAAAACACTTTTGATCCTTCACAAAAAGACTCTTTTTTGGGCTTTTCGGAGAATCGCCCTCAAGCACGCATAGTTCCCGAATGAGTCGGGGGGGTATGTTGCGTTCGGCGGACAGCAAAGAAAACGATTAACGGCACGAATCACAGTTTGTCTGATCATCCACACTGTTTTGATCACTATACGCTTTGAGCGCTGCTGCTTCCTTCGAGAGTTTAAATTCTGGACCTGCCGGGAAATATTGAATGTCATCTTGCAGGTAATAAGCGCTAGGTAGAGTTTGTCCACTCACATCAACTTGGCACCCAACAAGAGACGCCCCGACGACAACAACGAAAAAGAGTAGGAAAAAACGGTGCATAGTAGTTTGCTTGACTGATACTTGAGAGTGACGAGCCATATAATCAGAGCCCTTAAAGTCCGGTAATGACGTATCGACCGCTCTAACCCGTAAACTTGCGGTAATTCCGATTTTCATTAAAACCACTCAAGATTCTGCTACCGATCTTGCCCATTTACCCAAGTGTGACACGTCACAACTTTGTAATATCGCTGGCCTCGCCTCACGATGCCATTCAGCTTTTGCCTCTCAGCACACCGAACGATTAGTTTGAGAGGGCACGTTTTCGAGAACAACTTGTTCGCTAGCGACTGTAAACCACAATCTTCTCTAGAAGTTCAATCCGTGACCCGTTTTTCCAATGTTGTAATTAGTGCTTTTTTGGGACTCATTTTTTACGGGTTCTCAATAAAAGTTTGCCAAAGCCAGACGTTTCCAATGCCAGGAGACGGAGGCCGAACCGTTCCGAGCCAGGTATATGATCTGGCACAACGAGCTCTGGCCTACGGCAATTTTAGCGGCGCACTTGAATTAGCTCAGAAGGAGTACAAGGGATGTCTAAAATTTGGAACCCAACGATGGATTGATTCAGCCGCTGCTGCTGCAATCGTAGGCGAATGTCTTTTTGAAACAGGCCGCTATCGGGAAGCGGTCGGTTTTTATAACGAAGCAATAACTCACGCATCGTCACACGGCAATTGGCTTCAAGATATTCGCTTCCCAAACCAGCCACTCAAAGCTCGCAACGAGCGAGCTCGACAACTCTGGGGACCCTTACCGAGAAACATAACTCTCTCTGACCTTCCGAGCCGACTGACAATTCGCTTAGGCACATCAGATCCACAAAGTGTTTTGCAAGGAGGCGGTGTACTCTCGGCACCTATTGAGTACCCGGTGCGACCTCATGAAATCATGCGTTCACTTGCCATAAGCCTGTACAGGCGAACCGATCTCCTTGGACCATTAGCCAAAGATGGCAAAGCTTTAGAAAATATCTCTTCGTGGTTACAGCAACGGCCAGCACCCCAAAACCATTTTTCACAAGCATGGATTGATGTCTGCCTCGGCATCGTCTATTGGTCTGAGGCACGAAACGAGCAGGCATTACCCTTATTAAATCGTGGTTCACTCCTTGAGACTCAATTTGACCATTCTCTAACGCCATGGGCGCTGTTGGTCGCGGGCAGAATTGCAATTGATACTGGCGATCTTGAACGTGCAACAAAAGTGCTCGAGCAGGCCGCATTCGCAGCAGCTGTCCAAGAAGATGCTCGCGCATTAGAAGAAGCCTTTCGTTGGGCAGCTAATGCACATCTTGCGCTCGATGGCAGATTACCGCAGTCTGTAGCGGCAGTAATTGGATGGTCCGAAAAACAGTTGCCGAGCCTTTCTTTAAGGCTCCTTTCAAATACTACGGCAGTTCTTGCTGAACAAGGTAATATTCAGCAAGCCGCCAGATCTGCATTTAAACTGAACCACCTTCTTGAAAACAGTGAACTCGCGTTGGGTCGATGCGGTGCGTACTTCAAATATGCAGGGTCTTTAATTGCATACTCCGGAGGAAATAATGCTCAAGGTGATGCTGAATACGCAAAGGCACTGACTCTTGCGCGGGGATGCTCATCGACACTCTTCCAAACTCAACTCCTCACCGATGCGATTCTTCGAAAAGAATCGGGGTACTCCGACCGAGAAGCGAGTGACCTTTTCAAAGGCTTACTTGCAGACCCTCAATCAGTCAGCGTTCAGACAGATCCACTTGACGCCATTGCTGTAATCTCTACGGACAGATCCTCTGCTTTTAACGCTTGGCTTGCAGTAACTCAAAATATTTTCCTTACAAATAGTCGAGGTGATGAAGCCTGGCTTGATGCCGTTGAGCATGACCGGCGGAACCGATGGCTTGCAAACCGTCCGTTAGGCGGCCGACGCGACAACCTTCTTCATTTATTGAGCAACACTTCGGAAATAAGTGATGAAGAGTCTACGCTTCGTAAAAAAATATTAGCTCATTATCCTGATGTTGCAACAAACCTCAGCACAATTGATGCCATACGACGGTCACTGAAAAAGTCTTTACTGAAATCCACTGGCCCACCTCTTGATGCAGAGGTTAGCGACACTTCTAAGTTGTGGAAAGAATTTGCTACGAGAAACGGCATCTTGCAGAGTCAGATCAATTTTATCGCTGCAGGCAGAAATATTTTTCCACTACAGTTCCCACCGCTTTTAGAAACAACGGCAGTCAGAGAACGACTTGTCAACAAACAACGCCTCCTTACATTCACGTGGACGAACGCTGGGTTGTTTGCCAGCCTCGAAGCCTCGAAGCAAGCGGCCTCCTGGAGGGTGAAGCGTCCTGACGAAGTACGCAAAACGGTAATTGCACTCGCACGTTCCCTTAGTCTCTACCACCCTCTACGTCCCGTAGAAACTGATCGGCTTGATAACAATGAGTGGCGGCATGATGTCGAAACCTTAGCTTCCTTGTTGTTCGAAGATTCAACAGTATCACTGCATGCTCACCAAGAATATGATGAACTGATAATTGTTCCAGATGGCTTACTGTGGTACCTACCATTTGAATTACTTCCGGTGGGTCGTAAGAAAACAAGAACAGATGACGACGCACACCTGCGGCTAAGAGATGTCTGCTTACTCCGATATTCACCATCCCGAAGTCTTGCTGTTAGACCTCGACAAAAATCATCCGTGCCTTCTCTCACTGAAGTGCATGCAAATTTGACTTACCGTAACAATGCGTCGGAACAAGCCAGCGCCTTGCTCGCACGTGTACAGACTGCTTTACCTGACGCTCTTGTGCTACCAGCGAGAGAAGCGAACAAACCCGTTGGTGGGTCCGCTTCGCTAGCCGATAACCTGCTCATTTTTGACGAACTTTCAATGCCCGGAACAAGCACGAACCGACCACTAATAGCGACACACGGTGGCAGGCCGGGCATGTCTTTCAACGAGTGGCTCAACGCTCCCGCGAAGACCGCACGATGTGTTGTTCTAACAGGCATGCAAACACAAGCTTCCGAGGGCCTCAATAAATTAAGTGCTTCTCCCGGAAATGATCTCTTTATGGCTGCTATGGATCTTGTCGCAACAGGAACCGAAACTGCTATTCTCAGCCGGTGGAATGTCGGCGGACGCACAGCCATCGATCTCGGCATTGAATTCATAAAAGATCGCCAACATGAGGCTCAACAAGACGCTCCCGTTCCTGCCACAAAAAGTTGGCAACGTGCAGTTGATCTTGTCACAAATGAACAGCCCGACTTTGACAGAGAGCCTCGAATTAAAGTGGTGGATTCTGTCATTCCCCAAAATGCAAAGCATCCTTTTTTCTGGGCTGGTTATACCTTAATTGACTGTGGCGTTATACAACCGAAGCCCCCTAAAACTGGCCCAGAAAAAGAACTTCTCTCTCCAAATAAAATAGGGCCTGCCGAATAATGTTGTGCGCATGTGCTCTCTTGTTATTTGAGTCAGCTAACTCCCTGCCATCTTTAGCTTTTATAGCTGCGATTACCGCAGTGGCTGCAGCAATTAATTCGGTTGCAGGTGGTGGCACAATTCTTACTTTCCCAGCACTCGCCGCCATCCTACCTGCTGATCCGGCCCGTCTTGTTATTGCCAATGCAACAAGTACTATCGGCCTTTGGCCTGGAACATTATCAGCGACTTGGGAATACCGTCACGAACGTAGTACTCAGCCAAAATGGTCAACCTGGCTTTTTCTTCCCAGTATTGTAGGTAGCGTTATTGGAACACTTCTTGTTCTTGTACTACCAACAACGTATTTTGATGCGGTTGTTCCTGTACTAATACTTTTGGCAGCCGCGCTTTTTGCCATCCAGCCTCTCTTATCAAAAAGATTTGCCGACAGTCAAAAAAATAAAGAGGACAATGCCAGCAATAACCCTAATAAAAAAACACTTCTATTTGCAGCAGGTGTTCAGTTTTTTATCGGAATGTACGGTGGATACTTTGGAGCTGGTATTGGCATTCTCATGCTTGCTGCCCTTGGTGGACTTGGCCTCGGAGATGCTCATCGTCTGAATGGATTTAAAAACTTGCTTGCAATGGGAATTAACGCTTGTGCCGCAATTACTTTCATATTGACTAGTTTATTTACTGATTCGATCGTTGCATGGCCCGAAGCCGGAATCATGGCTGTAGCCGCCATATTGGGTGGTTTAGTTGGGGGACGTCTCGCTCGCCGATGCCATCCAAACACTATACGTAAATTTGTTGCAGTGATCGGCTTTGGATTAGCCGGCTACTATTTTATAACCTGAACTCTAACAGGCTCGCGTAATTACACCTGCAAAACAAATAGCATCATGATTGTTTCAACTGAAAATCTCTCAAAATCTTACGGATCATTTTGTGCCCTCAAAGATTGCAACGTAGGCGTTGAATCGGGTGAAATTTTTGGATTACTTGGCCCAAACGGTGCCGGGAAAACAACGTTACTGCGGACACTTCTTGGTTTCATTAAACCAACATCTGGGCGTGCCTTTATTGGTGGTTTTGACTGTCATTTAGAGTCAGTACGAGTACGGCAAAACACATCCTATCTGCCTGGTGAGGCACGACTCTTTCGTCGCATGAAAGGACAGCATGTTCTCGATTTTTTTGCTCGCTTGCGAGCGGATTGTGACCGCACTAAATGTTTTGAAATCGTAGAAAGGCTACAACTCGATTGCCGACGACAGGTTTCACGAATGAGTACTGGCATGCGGCAAAAATTAGCATTGTCTATGGTCTTGGCAATTGATTGCCCGTTAGTCATTCTTGATGAACCAACAGCTAATCTTGATCCCTCTGCTCGGTCCGAAGTACTTGACTTAGTCCTCGAAGCCCGTCGTGCTGGGAGAACAATAATTTTTTCTTCACATGTCTTGTCAGAAATCGAATCGACCTGTGATCGTGTTGTGATCATGAGACACGGACAGATTGCACATGAGCAGTCGATCGCAACCCTTCGGAAACGGCATAGAATCTACGCGCAACTTGATGGCCCACGCTGCCAAATTCCGGAAAACCTGTCAGACACGATCTCTGTTGTAAAGGAATCTCCAAGCGAGATTGTTTTAGAATCCACTGACTCTCTTACCCGTGTACTTGATTGGCTTTCTGATCTTCAACTTAGTGAATTGAAAATTGAGCCCGTAGGACTTTCTGCTGTCTACGACCACTTTCATCGAGAAGACAGTCGGCACGGAACGAATACTTCACTCTTCCATTCTACATCTTCTCCTCAGCAAGGATCATAAAGTTACCGTTATGTGGAGCACCACAATCTGGAGAAAAACCTGGGGAGACCAGGCGTTGCTCGGTCTGGCGTTTGCTGTTCTATGGGCTGCTTTTCCGTGGCTATATATTGGCCTCTCTGCCCAAATTGAAATGAATGCGTTTCAGGATGTTCTTCTTCGAGCGATCCCAGAAGATTGGCAGAAAATGTCTGGTGTTCCTTTTTCAGAAGTGGCGACTCACGTCGGAAGAGTAGCACTGGCTTTTGTTGATCCGGTTGTAGTACTCACTGCAACTGTTTGGGGGGTAACTCGTGGCAGCGATGCTGTCTCTGGCCAACTTGAGCGGGGAACTCTTGAAATGATTCTTGCCCAGCCAATTCGTCGTCGCACCCTTTATTCGACTCAGGCACTTGCGACTATCTGCGGTGGCTTCTGTCTCTGCACAATTCTGTATGCTTCAGTTTTCACAGCCATACAGTTTGGTCCATGGGCAGGAGAAGTGAACCCTATTCAATTCCTACCTCCGGCTCTCAACGTTTTTGGCCTTATGGTGTGCATGAGCGGCCTAGCCGCAGGGGTATCAGCATGCGATAGCTACCGGTGGAGAACCATTGGAATCCTCTGTGCATTCTACATAACCTCGCTGTTAACAAAACTCGTGGGTCGCCTTAGCGAAGCACTCAGCTGGACCGGATATCTCTCGGTGTTTAACGCCTATGAACCACAGCGACTCGTTGGTGGAGAGTGGTCAGACTGGCAACTCTTGCTCCAATACAATGGGATTCTTTTTGGAATTGGTATTACTAGTTACGTCATTGGGGGTTATATCTTTAGCAAAAGAGACCTTCCTGCCCCGCTGTAAACCAGAAATAAATTGTTATCGACAGAATCACTCTTCGGCTGGCACTGAAGAATCGGTTACATTTCTTCTACGATTGCTTTTCTTTAAATGATCACAATCGGCTTCTAACTCACTTCGTTTTCAAGGAACATCCGAATGCTTACGTCTTGTTGCCTGAAGATCTGCTGGCTCACCCTTGTGAAGCGAAAAGTCTTTTCTTTATTGTGTTCAATAGGAGCGATCCTGTTCTGCATGCTACTAGTACTTTCTGACAGTGCTCCACGTTGTTTTGCAACAGACACCGAAAACAAAGAGTTGCAAAGTTCTGAAGAGAATGTAGGCCAACAAGATCTCGATGCTGCAATCGAACAGAAGTTATCGGCACAGAGTCTTGATGATTTTGAGCGAGTTATTGATCTTTGTCGCAGAGCGATACGTAAGGGACTTCCGGAAGATTCAAAAGACTTTGCTAACAACCTGATCGTTGGCACACTTATCGACCGCTCTGTGATGCTTGTTGATGCAATATTTGATGCGCCGCGCCCGTCTCCTGACTGGCCAAGAATGCGATCCTTCGCAATGCGTGATCTCCGAGAATTAGTGAAACGTGATCCTAAGCTTGGGATCGCCCATCTCATGATAGCTCGACTTCAAGCATTACCTGGTGGTGATCCGGAAAGTGCAAAACAGGCCGCGGACAAAGCAATCAAGTTTTTGTCTCCCGATCAAAATAAGATCGAACTTGCAGAAGCCCATATTGTTCAAGGAAATTTATTGAAAGATGGAGCAAAGCGAGCCTTCCACTACGACAAGGCTGTCGCACTTGCACCGACAGATTCTCGTTTTCGTCGTACACGAGGACTATTCCGTCTCCTCCGCAATGAATTTGGTCCAGCACGAGAAGATTTTATTGCTGCAATAAAACAAAATCCTGGTGAATCTGGAGTGTATGAAGCGCTTGGCATGTCCTACATGATGGACAATAAGCTTGAAGATGCCAAAAGGTTAGAAGAAGCTAAAAAAGCTTTTGATAAGGCAATAGAGATAACTCCTGATTCTGCCGCACCTCGACTTCAACGGGCTCGCGTACTCGCCATGCTCGGTGAACAACCGGGTGCCATTGCTGACCTTAATAAAGCAGTCGAAATGTCGGCCCAAAAGGCTGTGCCTCTTGTGCTCAGGGCTCGCATTCAGCAACAGGCTGGCAATCTTGAAGCTGCTGCTGCTGACTTAGCCAAAGTACTTAAAGATCAGCCTCAAAATCCAGCAGCTTTAGAACTTCGCGGACTTATATCTGCGGATGCTGGTGACTATCCATCAGCTATTCGTGACTTTACAAGTATTGCCACCCAAGATCCTCCTGATCCTCTTGTCATGGGTCAATTAGGGATGCTGCACCTTGCGGCGAAGCAACCTCGAGCCGCCATAAAATGGTTTGGGAAGTCACTCAAGCTGGATAAAACACTTTTTTTAAGTTTGAGGGGCCGGAGTGATGCTCTGATTTCGATCGGTGAACACAAAAAAGCTGCTAAAGACCTCCGGTCAGCCTTAAAACTTCAACCAGCAGACTCCGGAGTACTCAACAACCTGGCATGGCTTTTCGCTACGTCCCCTGAAAACAGCCTACGGAACGGAGAAAAAGCAATTACACTCGCAACCAAAGCTTGTGAAGAAACAGAATGGAAAGCTGCGCACATAATCAGCACATTAGCAGCCGGATACGCTGAAAATGGTGATTTTGAAAAAGCGTGCGAGTACAGCCACAAAGCACTCAATACAGATGGTGGAAATGGTGACATCGACGAACAACTCCAAAAAGAGTTGAGCAGCTATGAAGAAAAAAAACCTTGGCGAGAAAAACAAAGCATGCAAGAAGCTGAACTTCAAATGAAGGAGACATCAGATGCTCCTCCAGAAAAGAAAATCCAAGAAAAAAAAGGCCGTGAAAGCAAGGTTCGCGGAACTGGTCAACAGAAACCGCGAAGACCCTTTGATTAAGTACTTTCTTGTTGATTACGAAATCGGTCAACAAACACTGCATAGTCCGCAACAGTATCAATACCCTGAACTGTTTGATTAACCCTGACTGCAGCAATTGGTATGCCCGCCTCAATAAGCCGTAATTGCTCAAGACTTTCGAGTTCAGCAAGGGATGAATCTGGCAGGCTATCCCACTTTTCAAGAACAGATCTTCTGTATGCGTACACGCCAACATGCTGCCAAAACAAAGGTGGGTTGCTGTCAAGCAGGCTATCGTGCCAGTCTCTGGCTGATGGCACCGGTGCTCGACTAAACGTAATTGCTCGCCAAACTTCTGGCTGTGAGCACAACCCTTGCTGAAGAATGTCGCTGCGCCATGGAGTTAATTCTGCTTTCACAACAGACGGATCATGAAGTGCCGATCTTTCACGAAGCGGCGTAACAAGCGTAACCACATTTGCATCAGGAATTTGCTCGAGACATTCTATTGCTGAATCAATTGCTGATGGCATCAACTCAGGTTCATCACCTTGCAGATTGACAACAATATCAGCATGAGGAAGGTGTGGTAGTGCCTCAACTATTCTCGCTGAGCCACTCGTTGCATCAGGAGATGTCATGAAAGCCTTCCCACCAAACCTCTCTACTTCTTGCTGAATCTTATCGCTATCCGTAATCACAAAGAGATCAGTAGCCTTTGATGCTTTTGACGCATTTCTCCACGTGTGCTCAATAAGAGTACAGCCCGTATCGCGTAAAAGCATTTTGTTCGGGAGTCGATGGCTGGCCAACCGTGCTGGGATGGTGATGATCGCGGACAACTTCATTTTGCTTCTGCCCTGAGATAAATTGGTACTACTTGTAGGCGAGCTACCTGACATGGCGTCTTCACCAAAATACGCAGATTACTATGTACGACTTTCGTCGGTAGACATACGCTGATTTTTAAAAATTGAAAAGACGTATTTCTTTTCAAGACATCTGCACCGTATGGTCGCGATGTATTCATATACTTGAAGGAGTCGTTTATGTGCGGAATTGTTGGTTATATTGGTTTCCGTAGAGCCAGTGAACGTATCCTCGAGGGCTTACAACGACTCGAATATCGGGGTTATGATTCTTCCGGAGTTTCTGTAATAGACCACGAGGGAAACCTCTCTGTCCAAAAAGCTGCAGGCAGACTTGCCAACTTAGAATCGCTTGTAGCAGACGATCTTCCAGATAGTTCTATCGGAATTGGCCATACACGATGGGCAACTCACGGACCACCAACCGACAGAAACGCGCACCCTCATCTTGGAGGTGGATGCGCAAACGGACAAGGTCACTCTGTGGCAATCGTTCACAACGGTGTCGTTGAAAATTATCACAGTATTAAAGCAAGGCTCGAAGTCGAGGGTTATGTATTTCAATCCGAAACCGATTCAGAAGTCATTGCGCATCTCATCGATAGCAGCCTCAAGCAAATTCTTTCAAAGGGGCCGCGACTGACTGACGATGCTACGGACTCCCCATGTGTCATGGCTGTACGTGAGGCCATCAGTCAACTGCGGGGCACCTATGGACTTTTAGTACTATTTCAAGACCAGCCCGATTTGTTAGTCGCTGCGAGGTTTGGTAGCCCACTTGTCATTGGCGTTGGTAACGACGAATTTTTCATCGCAAGTGACGCAAGCCCATTGGCAGGTCATACCGACCGGATTGTCTACCTTGCTGATCATGAGGTTGCCGTCATAAAACGGCAGCAACTTCGAGTTATTCACCGTGACGCTGGGAGAGTTGAGCCTACTGTACAACCATTTTCACTCGAAGCCAACGACGTGGGCATGGGTGACTATGCTCACTTTATGCTCAAAGAAATCCATGAACAATCGGAGACTGTTGCGGCAGCGATGAGAGGCCGAATTGATCGAGACAACGCAACGTCAGTGTTTGGCGGCCTCAATCTCACTCCTTCTCAACTACAGAACATTAACCGAATCGTGCTCACTGGCTGTGGTACGAGTTGGCATGCGGCACTTGTTGGTGAATACCTGATTGAGGAGTTTGCACAGCTTCCTGTTGAGGTTGAATATGCGAGTGAACTTCGATACCGAAACCCACCGCTTGATAAAGGAACATTACTCTTCGCAATAACGCAATCTGGTGAAACCGCAGATACGCTGGCTGCACTGCGAGAGATGAAACGAAAGGGACACTCAACGCTTGCAATTTGCAATGCAATAGGAAGTACGATTGCGACGGAGGCGGATGGTGGTATTTATTTGCATGCCGGACCCGAAATCGGCGTCGCAAGTACAAAAGCCTTTACGAGCCAATGTGTTGTTCTCGCGATGCTCGCACTTTACTTCGGCCGCTTGCGGCACATGAGTTTTGAACAGGGCATAGCCTTCATCGATGCGATTGAACAACTTCCGTCACTGATCAGCAAGGTATTAAAAACTGAATCGACCGTTCGTGGTATCGCGGAACGATACCGAAATGCCAATACATTTTTATACCTAGGTCGCCAATACAATTTTCCACTTGCGCTCGAAGGAGCTCTTAAGCTGAAAGAAATTAGCTACATTCACGCTGAGGGTTATCCAGCGGCTGAAATGAAGCATGGCCCCATCGCACTCGTCGATCCACTAACACCCAGCGTTTTCCTTATTCCCAAAGATGCGGTTTACGAGAAAGTTATTCTCAACCTTGAAGAAATTAAGGCACGCAAAGGACAAATTATTGCCGTCGTTAGCCAAGGTGATGATCGTGTCCACAATCTCGCCGATGAAATAATTGAACTGCCTGAGTGCCCTGATTTTTTACACCCTATTATTGCCTCCATTCCTCTTCAACTCCTTGCTTATCACATAGCTTTATTCAGGGGATGCGACGTCGACAAGCCTCGAAATCTTGCGAAGAGTGTGACCGTGGAATAATCAAAACTATTTGTATTTCAGGTTTAATTTAGCATAGTGTTTTTTCTGCTAATCGGGCAATACGACGGCCAGGGGAAGTCATCGGCAATTTCTGAATTTCTCGCGGTAAAAGCCATCGCTGATGGCGGCGAACAGCCAGTCGTTGCGACATCATCTTCGACAACACGGAACAGGTGATCTTATGGTTGGTCACGCTATAACAAATTGATCCGAGGCGACGCTGTGGACCACGTAATGACATGTGTTCTGGGATAGCACGCGGAAAATCCCAGAGACCCTCCCACCACTCCCCGGGCTGACGACGTACCACAAGAAGTTTCCCTTCGTGCACTAAGACATACGCTTTCTCATCGAGTTTTTTTATCAATTTCCGCTTCGGCACATTTGGTATCCGATCAACACTCCCAAGCTGATATGACTGACAATGATCGACAAGCGAACACTCTTCGCAAAAAGGACTTACTGGTCGACAAACAAGTGAACCAAGATCCATTAACGCTTGATTAAATGCACCAGCTCCTCCATCGCGAGGCACAAGCGCTGCTGCAACATCCCAAAGCGGCTGCTCACTTTTACCGCCAGTCAACGGATCGTCATAATGTATCAACCGTGCCAAAACGCGGCGGGAATTTGCCTCAAGGATAGGCTCGGGTAGATCAAATGCTATCGACGCAATCGCTCCAGCAGTGTACCGCCCAATACCAGGAAGCTGCTGCAAAGCATGTATGTCTTGCGGAAACTCACCTTCGTGCTCGGATACAATTTCCTTTGCCGCCAGGTGTAATTGACGGGCTCTTCTATAGTAGCCAAGACCCTCCCAATATTTAAGAACAATTGCCTCCTCGGCTTTCGCCAAGTCAAACACCGTAGGAAATCTTTCAAGAAAATTACGGAAGTATTCTTTTACCCTCTCTACCTGTGTTTGTTGGAGCATAATCTCGCTGACCCAAACGCGGTACGGATCCTGAGAACTTCGCCACGGAAGATCTCTTGCTTGATCGCGATACCATTGAAGTAGCGAGTGAGATATCAATTCCGTTCGATCTGACCATTGATTGATATCAAATCGAAACGAATGCCGTTTGTCTCTGGTTTTCATGCAGCCTGCCTAATATTTTTCAACATACTCAGATTTCCGTACAGCATCCAGATTCAGGCATCTGACACCCTCACAGAATCCTGCTCATCAAACAACAAATGCCTGAGGACTACAACATACGTAGTGAGAGTCTGTGCAACCAAAACAATCTCTGCAACACCTTGATGAAAAAGTCTGCCTCGCGACAACAGGAAAACACAACGCTATCAACGATAATGATCATTGAAATGATTTCCTGAATGATTGAATGCCTTATTTCTTGCGCTACAGCCCAAACCACCGATGACTTCGAACTGAAAAAGTTTCTAAAATAGACACATACATTCCAAAGCAACATATAGACTCTTTTTGCATGCATAACATTTCATAAAAATACTATACTCGCCTTCATTTACATCCCCTCAAGCCAAGGTTTTGCGAAAGGCTATGCAGTGTTCAAACACTTTTTCACTGAAACGAAACACTCCGCAATAAATTATCGTGTGATGAAAACGTTAATGATTATGGGTCGGAACGAATCCATGGGCTTTCACCAAGACGCTGGAGGACCTACGTGAACACAGGAAAATTCATTGTTTTTGAGGGCGTCGATGGATCTGGAAAATCATCACAAGCCGTGAACGTTGCTCAATGGCTTGAGCAACGTGGGTGCCGAGTTGTGTGTTGCCATGACCCGGGCTCTACGCCGCTAGGAGACACAGTCAGAGAAGTTTTACTTCACCGTAAAGAACTCCGATTAGACCCTGAGGCCGAAATGCTTCTTTACATGGCAGCTCGGGCACAATTAGTTCGAGAAATCATCCAACCCGCTTTGCTTGAGGGAAACTGGGTTATCTCTGACCGATTTCTTATGAGTAATATTGTGTACCAAGGATATGCTGGAGGTCTTGATATTGATGCAGTTCGTAAGGTTGGGGAAATCGCAACGTGCAATATCAAACCTGATTTGACTCTTATTCTCGATATCGATATCGATACAGCATCGGCAAGAATGGATCGGCCTCTAGATCGCCTAGAAAGTCGGGGGAATCCCTATCGTGAGAAAGTACGAAATGGATACCACAGCGAATCACACTCACAGAACACCGTTCTTATTGATGCCACCGCAGATGTGGCAGAAGTTCGGTCACAAATAATTACGACCGTTCAATCTTTTTGTGCGGATTCCCTCAACTGTTCATTGGATGACTAATACCACCACCAGGAAGAGAGCCTCATTGAATGCCTTGGGAAGGAATCTTAGGACACGACCTAATAGCCGAACAGTTTGTATCGGCAGAGGCGGCGGGCCGCATCGCAGGAAGTTATTTATTCATTGGCCAAGAGGGCATCGGCAAAGCGACATTTGCAAAAGCGCTTATTATGGCGCTGGCCTGCCAACGCTCGGAAAATCAACTTAAGGCATGCGGCAAGTGCATTTCCTGCGTGCAGGCACTCGCTGGAACACATCCAGACGTAGAAATAGTACAAAAGCCAGCTGAACGAACGACGATTCCCCTCGAGGCTTTGATTGGCTCTCCAGACCAACGGTTACGAGCCGGTTTGTGCTGGCGATTGCTTCTCCGTCCGCAACTTGCTTCAAGAAAGTTTGCCGTTCTCTTGGATGCTGACCATCTTTCAGAGGAAGCTGCAAATTGTTTGCTTAAAACACTCGAAGAACCACCGCCCGGAGCTGTTCTTATTTTAGTAGGGACAACACTTGAGAGACAACTGCCCACTATTCGATCACGATGCCAAGTCATTCGGTTTTCGCCGCTCACCGACACCATGATCAAGGAGATCTTACAAACAGAAGAATTACAAAACGGACAAGAAATAACAGATTCAACATTGGCAGAGATCGCCCGCGTCGCACAGGGTAGTCTCGCAAAGGCGAGGCTCTTTCTTGATCAAGAACTTACGTCTTTCCGAAGTAGTCTTTTCAAAATGCTTGCCGAACGACCTCTTCGGGGAGTTCAGCTGACGCGTGAAACGATTGGAATAGTCGAGGCTGCAGGAAAGGAACCTTCACTGCGGCGGGCGCGACTCCGTCTTGTTTTAGACTTATCGATTGATTTCTTCAGAGCAAAGCTTTTCGAATCACATGGCGTGAGACATCCCACAGACGAGACTCTTGCACATGCGATCGATACGTGGAGTGCATCACCCGAACAGATTACACGGTGTTTAGAATATTCCCTAGATGCCCGCGCTGGAGTAGACCGGAATGCAAATCTAGGAATCTTGGTTGATGCTTGGACAGCAAAAATTGAGCGCGCATAAGGCAGAAAAACACTCCTCTATCCTGTCCCAAACTGCCTAGCTCCTCTATGTACTGGCGTTCCTGTGTAATTTTTTCGATTTTCACAGTGATAATCATTTTTCCAATGATTTCTGTCGATCCAAACTTTCAGGCGACGGCCTCAATGCTAACGCCAACCCAAAGGGTATCACTTTTGATACCCAGAATTGGTTCCGTTGATTCGAGGATTGACAGGTATGTCACAAAAGCAAGCTTGCGCTATTTTCGCAACGTCATTCTTAGCTGGCCTGCTGGTTACGGCTGTTACTTTCCAGCCTTTTTCTAGCACATCAGTGACTGCGCCGTACTTTGGCTTCCCGGGCGAGTCCATAGCAGTTGACGCTTCTAGCACGCAGCCAAAACCAAACGCCCCATCAGAATCTTTGCCTTCGCAACCTAATGGTCATCAGCCTAGTCATTTCAGCAACTTGCCAAATGAATTAGCAAGGTCTTTGCGTAACACATTTGGAGATCCTCTTCTTGATTCAGCTGAAACAACTTCAGTCGCATCTAGATTTCCATCTGCAGCAATGCTCTCTCCCAAAGACATGCTCTCTCTGAAGAATTTTGCAGAAAGGGCTCACGATAACTCGATCGCAGTCGCTGCATTTAACCATCCACCTGCTCCTGACAAACTGCGGCTTTCAAATGGTACGCACAATCACATCCATATAGACGACACGCCAAAAACAGAACGTAAAGAGATTATACAGACTCCTCCATCTCAAGCTTTGGCTCATTCAGAAGTAGAAAAGCTTCCAAATAACAAAACTGATCCAGCAGGAAAATATCGTCCGGATACATCTTCTTCATCCGATGGTGAGGCACCAAAAAACCCTTTACCACAAGCAGTCCGCATATCACCACCAGAAAACAAGCAGTCTCTTTCACGAGTAGAGAAGACAGCCACCCCTGCTCCTTCAGTAACAACAGAAACCCAAGGGCACGTTGGTACCAAAACAGATATTGTCTCACCGGACTCGTTACGATCACTTGTATCACGCACACAAACCAAACCTAAAGTTCGGACCCAACCTATAGCTCGAGAGGAAGTCACAGCAGAGAATGCCGAACCAACTGATTCTTCTGATCGACGATCGAGGGCGACAGAAAAAGGCCTTCAATCGGCCGCTCTTGCGCTTCAGGAAACACCACCACAGGTTCCAATACAAAGCTTATTAACACGAACATTCGGGCAGTCACAGAAAGTGGCGACCGCCAACAAAAAATCCCCGGAGGCCGCACTTGATTCCTCTGCAGCCGACACCAAACCGCCAAGCTATCCTGACGATACGACCAGAGTACTGCGGCCAGTTTCCGCAGAAGCAACAAAAACGCTTACCTCACTCCCTCAACCAAAACGTTGGAAAAAAGTTCCTGATGTTCGGTTAGCACCTCGCTACGCTCGACCACACACAGAAACAGCGCCATCTCCTCCGCTACAACTTGAACAAGCTGGGAACCCGGTCGCAGTAAAAAACCTGAAGGGATTTACTGACCAACAATTGGCATCTGATAAGTCATGGATCAATCTTGATGAAGGCACTTGGACTGAGGCCATCACTACTGCTAAGACAAAGCCTACAGCACCACCCGAGACACCCCGTGAAAGAATCGTAAAACGGTTATCTGCAGAACGCAAAGCAACAGCAATACAACCACCACCAAACGCACCATCACCGACTTCCACCCCGTTGATTAATGTAGAAGAAGATGCGGATCCTGCTCCATCTGCAGAGCCTCCAATAAAGCGAATTATTGAACGACTCCGGCCTGGTGAACGCTTGCGAGATCGCCTCGGCCAGAATATCAAACGATTCGAGCCGACAATACTTACAACAGCAACATCTCCTCTAACAGTATGGCCACCACCAAAAGAACTCTTGCGACAACTTGACGAACTGGCCGTGGACAGCTCTCCGCGGCCAGCGTCTTATAACGACATTCGTAAATGGGTTGACCAAACCGTATCGACTCTTTCTCAAATTATGACAACACGTGGTCCTCATGAACCAAATGTTTCATCCTTGGTTATCTCATTAGAGCAATGTTTCCAAGACGGAATGACCTTGGCTGATTCTCTCGCTGACATGGACCGTGCTACTCAGATTCGCCGAACAGCATTCGCTGTCAAACGCCGCATGAAAACCTGGCATGCAGCAGCAGTTGTAGCCGATGGACTCTCTGAAGAAATAGCTACTGAACAAAATACACTGAATAAAATATCTACTCTGCTCACTGTTCTTGAAGACTTTGAAACAGACGCAAACACAGGCAATGCCTTCGGTGTCCAACAAGCCCTCGCAACAACAGAAGCATTAAGGCCATCACATTCCCAACCACTACGGCAAGCAATTATTCATTACTATGCCGCACCGAATGTTCGAATTGCTATTCGTGAAGAATTTCTTACACAACTCATGCCAGAGTCGCCAAGTCGCACCGAGTCAGTACGCGAAATCATTCTTGGTAAGCCCGTTCGAGGTCGACGAGAAGTAAAGCAAACAACTTCTATTGACCTCACTCCAGATGCTGATGAAATCTGTTTTGATTTAACTGTAGAAGGACAAGTTTCGACCTATGCGATAACAGAAACTGGACCAATAGCACTCACATCACGAGGGTCCGGTCAGTTTACTGTCAAAAAGCCAATGAAGCTCAACTGTGATGGGCTAGTTGTGGGTCGATCAGTAGCGTCAGCCTCCAATCGCGCCCGCTTAATGAACGTTTCGACTAGCTTTGATTCTGTACCACTGATGGGATCACTGCTAAGAACTCTTGCTCGAAACCAACACGCAGACAGTTTGCCAGAAGCGAATCGTGAGGTTGCCCAAAAAATTATTTGGCAATCGTGTCGTGAGACTGACCGGGAATCAGAGGAAAAGTTTACAGCACTATCAAATCAAATTGAGAAATCCTTTTGGCAGCCTTTAATACGCCTAGGGCTTGAGCCAACTCCTTTTATGGAGACGACGGAAGACAGGGCTACACTTCGGCTACGCCTCAATGCAGACACCCAACTCGCTGCCCATACTCCCAGACCCCGTGAGCCAAACGGGACACTTTTCGGTTACGAGGTTCATGAATCGACCATCAACAATGCATTTGATCGACTCGGCATTAATGGCGAACGCCTTTCACTTGAAAACTTATTTATCCGAGTGCAACAACAATTAGGATTAGAGCCAGAAATCCCCGAAGATCTTCCAGAAGGTGTTGCCGTAACATTTGAAGAAATCGAACCACTCCGAGTCGATTTCGACGAAGGACTTGTCGAAGTGAGGGTCTCTATAGACTCCCTCGAGAGCGGGCGGCGAAACTGGTACGACGTTATTGGGAGTGTTACGTACAAGCCAATCGGTATCGGCAACACTGTGGTTCTTCAGCGAGAAGGGCCTATTCGCATTAGTGGACCAGGACATAGAGGACGGATTGAATTTGCATTAAGAACAATTTTTGGGAAAATATTTCCGAAAGAACGGCCGCTACCCATAGTGCCAAAAAGAATTTCTAATCACCCTCGACTCCAAAACATGACGGCCTTACAAGCAGTGAGTTGGGATGGCTGGATTGCTGTTGCCCTTGGTGGTCCTCCAGAAATTCAAACAGCCGAGATGATAGACGAAAAGTCTTCCGTCATCCGCTAAGATTTAGGCACATGACCGTTCCTTTTGGAGACGCTACGCCCACGGGTTGCAAACAAGGGCCGCTCCTCTAACAATTTGAGAAGTCCTATCCCAAATTGCTTTGCCTGAAAGGTCTTTACTGTGTCGACATCGCACGAGTCATTCCGAATAGAATCTGACAGCATGGGGCAAGTCGAGGTACCAGCGAATTGTTACTGGGGAGCTCAAACTGAACGCTCACGTGATAATTTCAAAATCGGTATTGATCGCTTCCAGTGGGGACGAGCAGTCAAACAAGCACTCGGCATTCTGAAAAAATCAGCAGCTCTAGCCAACGGCGAACTGGGACAGCTTCCAGCGGACAAGGTGGAATTGATTACTCGAGCGGCTGATGAGGTAATCGCGGGGACTCTTGACGACCACTTCCCACTGGTGGTCTTTCAGACTGGCAGTGGCACGCAATCAAATATGAATGCCAACGAGGTAATCTCAAACCGGGCCATTGAACTGGCTGGTGGCGAGATGGGCTCAAAACTACCTGTACACCCTAACGATGACGTCAATCGTGGCCAGTCATCGAACGACACTTTTCCCACGGCCATGCACATTGCTGCCGTCGAGGTCATTCATGACCGGCTCCTGCCAGCCGTCCGGCAATTACGAGACACGTTTGCCAAACTTGAGAAGCAGTATGCCAACGTCGTAAAGATTGGTCGGACTCACTTGCAAGACGCCACCCCAATCACTCTCGGACAGGAAATCTCGAGCTGGCGGTCCCAACTCGACGATCGGTTAGCAGGAC
>Ga0233432_10001401_pt1 | contig 23325 bp, 20 predicted proteins | sample SI_122_August201_6_FD_179870 | JGI IMG/M metagenome (GOLD analysis project Ga0233432, IMG submission 179870) | Seawater microbial communities from Saanich Inlet, British Columbia, Canada - SI_122_August2016_10_MG | ecosystem: Environmental > Aquatic > Marine > Inlet | place: Canada: British... | reverse complement strand
ACAAATCTGGCTGAAAAGTTGAACAATTACAATTTTATTTTTGTCTCAAATATTCAACATTTACAAAATATAAATATCAAAAATGTAGAACTTTACTCAGGAAAATGGGGAGATGGACGCATTACAGATATGGAATTAAAGAGTCTGTATCTTAATTCAAAACTATCCATTATTCCACTTAAGGAAACTTCACAGCCATCTGGACAAAGTGTAGCTCTACAGTCAATGTCACTAGGCATACCTGTATTGATTTCACGAACTAAAGGTTTTTGGGATCCAGAGACTATTTTGGAAAACAAAGATATTTTTTTTATAGAAGAAAGTTCTGTTGATGCATGGAAAAAAAAGATTGAACAAATTTTTGAAGACAAGAAACTCTACGAAAGTGTACAAGAAAATGCAAAGATGAAAATTAAAGAAAATTATAGCATAGAAAAATTTCATCATAGGCTTCACAGTTATTTGTAACTTAGAATATTTATCAATAATTTAAAATTGTTATCATTAGGTTTATGGAAAATGATGTAATAAGAATTTGTGGTCAATATCCAGAAAATTTTGAAAAACTAGAAATAGCCTCGAATCCTGATTTTATTTTTGTAAACGATCAATCATATCCTCAAGTCAAAGTATTCGACGTAGAAGAAAATTATGTTTTCGTAAATTCATTTACAGAATGCGAGCACTATGTGACAGGTGGCTGGAATTTCGATCCAATTTTTAATTATGAAATTTTGCTTCAGTCAAGATTAACCATTTTGATATCTTTTTTATATTTTGGTTATTTATTATTTAAGAAGATGAAAAAAGCAACTTTTTAAAATGATTAAAAATAAATATTTTTTAAAGTCATTATTTTTATTAACTCTAATCCTTTTACCCTGGTTCAATTCAGATTACACAGACAGTATTAAACCAGCACAACTTGGAACAGAAGATACGAGTTTCTATGAAATAAACCCATGTAAAGTTGGATTTTCTGAATACTTAGGAGTTGATTTTCAGTCAACCTATCAAGATCACTATTTCTTTAGGTATAATGACTATTCTTCAATAAATTGTTTTGGTAAAGTATCAGGCATTGCGTTATTTAAAAACACTTTTTATATATCAATAGGTACTAACTCATTTGTTAATATAATTCTTCAAAGTGTATTTTGGCTTACTTTGATTTCATTTATTAAAAAAGATAATTCAAAAGAGATACGGCCTAAGTTTTATAAATCTTCTCATATTTTAACTGCCATTTTTTTATTATTTTCTATAAATGCTGAACAACGTTTCTATGAGGGTATGTTTTACATATTTGATTTTGATGATTACAAATCTTACGGTGTCTTATTTTTATTACTTTTTGTAATAGTCGGCATTATTCTAGAGATATTTGTCCCAAGAACTAAAAAATTGTTCAACTACGTTCCCTTTGTTTTCTTATTAATAGGTACTTATAGCGGTTTCAATCTTAATTTTTATGCAATCCCTTTATTGTTTTATGGGATTTCTTCTATTCTTCAACTACAAAATAAAAAATTAAATATTATCTATATTTTCTTTATATTAATTTGGATAAATAATGCTTCCAATAGTTATTCGTTTTATCCCGATAAGTTAAGAGGATTTACTAATAGCTCCTACAGTATTTCCTCAATAACATACTGGTCAATCTTTGTAATTTTATTGATTAATGGCATAGTGTATTTAATCAAAAAGTCCTCCGATAGCTTTAATTTTGATAGCTTCAAAAAAAACTACTCAATAGCTTCTATAATTATTTTTTCAATAGGTATATTGGGAGCAAATTTTCCAGTATTTAATATTTTCAATTACTACTATTTTGGCCAACAAAAATACGGAGTGAGGGAAACAAACCCATTTATTACAGACATCTTTAATAATAATGTCAAGATTCCCTGGAGGGGCTTTTACCCTAGTTCTGAATCAATAGGAGAATTTTATGGAATATTAATTTGCTTAATTGCCTTTACCTTTATTCAAGGAAAAAAAATTTCTAAACTAGAAATATGTGGAGTAGTCACTTCAATGTTAGGACTGTATTTTGCAAATAATAAAACAGTGTTTTTACTCGTTGTCTTAATTGTAATTACTTTAATTTTTACTAAATTTAATCTCTCTATTCTCAAAAAGACACTCTTGGTAATTGTTTTTCTAACTATTCTTATATTTATATTTGGGTATAGCAACCTTACCTATCCTTACGAATTTTCTTCCTCAGCGCTCTATGAACAAGCAGTAAAATATCAAGATCCCTCTATGACCTCATCAGCGTTGAGTTATTTTGTAAATATAACAAATGAAGATGGAGCAATGTTATCTATTTTAAGTTTTTTTGGATATATTTCCTACCTATTAAATAGGTCTGAATTATGGGGCATTTTTATAGCTAGATACAATCCTGACACACTTGAGTTTATGTTTGGATCAGGTCCACTAACATTAGGACAGCATTATGGTCAAATTAGAATTAATGAACCGGGCTCCCTACTGCTTCCTCACTCGTCACTATTGTCACTATTAATTTATATTGGATTAGTTGGAGTGGTAATAATTTTTGGATTTTTGCTTTATAATCTTTATAAAAATAAGGATAGTTTTAATATCTTTGGATCACTTATGGTTTTCTATCTTATTACCAATTTAATAAAGAGTGACTCAATAAATTATTTGCCATCGTTCATATTTTTTAGTACCTTGTTATTTATTTTCACAACAATAAACGATTATTCAATTTTTCAACAAAATGATGATGTATGATTAAATTACATGAAAAGACAATATAAGCATGGATTATATACTTTTTAACCTTGGAGAAAGCCCAACTCACTTAGAACACTGTATAAATACTATTTTGAGCGTGGACAAAAAAGCACAAATCACAATTTGTACAGATGATGATTTGACTCTAACCTCAATCAAAGTAGTGAACATCAAAGAAATCCCAGATCTTGAGCAAAAAAGGGAAGAGATTAATAAATTATTTATTTCAACCAATTATGAAACGAACCCCTTGTGGACAGCTTCAATGCTTAGAGTTTTTGCATTGAAAGAGATTACTAATATGTTGAATATAAAAAAGTTTGTTCACTTTGATAACGATGTTTTAATTTATAATGATTTTGAGACAATTCAAAATCTATACACTTTTTCTGAAAAAAAAATAAATATTACTGAAAGTGATTCTAATAATTTAGTGTTTGGATACTCATATTTTCCAAATTATGATTCTATTTATAAATTATGCAATATATTGGATAAAATATTAAAAAATTACTCATATTACTCAAATAATTTTGCAAGAGGTGGCGCTCTAAATGAGATGAGAATGTTAAGAATAGCTCAGATAGAGAATCCAGATTTATTCCAAACTCTTGAAATACTGCCGTATGGTAGTTCAAGAGTTTTATTCGACCCTTCTTCTTACGGACAATATCTAAATGGAACCCACACTAAGAAAGAGAATTATTTTTTTAAAAAAAGATTTATATCAACGGCTCATATTGTTGGCAAAGAGTTGAAATCAAAAAGGATTAAAATTAAATTTAAAAAAAAGCGACCTATAGTTTATTACAATCAGAAAGAATATGAACTAGTAAATCTTCACATACATTCAAAAAATCTGTTAAGTTTTCTTCCTTCTGGCTACAAGAGACACATTAAGTTATAGCTTTTTCTCTTCAATAATTTTCTTCCAATAGTCTAAGTAAATGAGTTGATTATTATTATTATTTATTTTTTTCTCATAAATCTTATCTAAATCTGTTTTTGAATAACTAATTAGCTCATCCCATGAATCCAAGTAAAGTGCAGGCAACCCTAATTTTTTCAGATTGGATGAAAAGTTACTATTCAATAAAATTGGAAGTGATTTAAGTATTTGGGATTCCCATAGTCTATGGGTGTCAGCCCCGTTACCACTTGGACAAAGAACAAATTTGTATTTACTTGCTTCATTGAAATATTCAGATGGTTTATCAAATCTTTTTATATCTACAATTGGTGATTTTTTTGCAAAAATATCAGCTTCATTTCTTTCTTTATAATTATTAAAAGTGTTAAACGAAGAAAGAATATATTTAGTTTTTTCTTGTCTAGTATTAAACCATCTTTTTTTACCATATTTTAACCATCTTCTATTTTCAAGACCAATTGGGATAATGGAGGTTATTTTATTTGACTTGATAACTAAATTTTGTGCAAACCAATGTATGATTTTGTCATCTGATAAATTGGTTAAATTATTGTCTACATTTCTATCAGAATTATGGGATATTAAAAAATATTTACTACCTATTTTTGGATGCTGTATTTGAAAATAGACTTCTATTAAGTCTGAATTTATAAATACTGTATCATTTTTTTTTACGTCTTCTGGGTTAAAAGAAGTTGACTCATCAAAAATATGGTCAGCATATTTTCTGAATGTATCTCCGGATATAAAGGGTTTACTACTTGGTCTAAATAATTTTGGATATCTTTCAATTATTATTTTATGATATAAGTTTTTGATTATATTTTTCATATTTTTGGATGTTTAACCTTTATACAGTATTAGTGGGTTTATGTATTTTTCTCTATAACCTTTAAGGTAATTCACAAGGGGTCTATTTATTATATCTTTTAAGCCAAACGCATTATGAGCAAATTGATTATCTTTTACGTTAAGTATCCTATCTTTTATATATTTTGGGTGATTATTTTCTCTTAATGAGAATGTATGTTTCTCATATCTTTGGCTTATCATTTTAAACCAAGCATCGTATGCTTCTTCTGGAGACCCACCACCTCTATCTCCATAGTTATTAAAATATTTATACCACGCTCTAGCAAACCGTGCTCTATCTTTGGCAATAATTTCCTTAGTTCTAAAACTAGATTCATATTGATATATTGGTATGTTTACATTTGGGATATTTCGTGGATCAAGTAATTTTCCATCTAGTGTAGCTAACGTTAAATCTCCTCCTCCATTAAGCCTTATCCCAGGAAACTTTTTTTTGTTAAAAGCTAAACAAATTCTTGTTTTTATTTGATATCTATCTGGAGTAAATATTTGATACTGTGGAAAAGCAACAGCTGGATAATCTTGATATTTAAATAAACTTTTACGTAAGTTATCTTTATCCTTTTCATGAAAAAAATAATCTAAATCCATTCGAATTACCCAGTCCATTGATGACTTTTCATATCCTTCTTGAAAAATTTTGCCAATAGTATCCCACTCAAACTCTTTTGGCCAGCTTTCACCAACCGTTATTAGTTCATCTGAAAAATCTGAATAACAATTCAACGCTTCTTTCCAGGGATCGTTTCTTTCTTCCGGATTTGTCATTGAAGTAAAAATAGATATTGAATTCATTATTTTATTTTAGTTAGAAAATTGTAAATTTAACTCTGTAATTTATTTACTTATTAATAAACTTTAATTCTGAACAAAGGAAAAACTTTTAAAGTATAAAAAAGTAGATACAAATTTTTCATATGCTAGGATAATCAATCTTTTTTTGATACAGGAGAAATACCAAAAATATAAAATTTTTTTCTCTTAGCAAAAGAAATAAATGAATTATTATCATTTGTAATGCTAGATATTTTATATTGCTTTGATGAAAATTATAACAAACAAGCGGGCTCTTCAATTTCATCTTTAGCAAGTAAGGTAGATGAAAAGATAAATTTATACATTATTCACGAAAACCCAGAATCATTTGAGTCAATAGAAAAAAGACTGTTGACATATGGTCAAATAAACGAAATTCATATGTATAAATTTGAAGATAAAGGTTACGACTTTCCAAACCTTCAGGGGTCACATGTTTCACAAGCGACTTACTTTAGATTATTTATTGAGAATTATTTACCTAATAATATAGAATATTTAACCTATATTGATGCAGATGTTATTTGTTTAAATAACCCTATTGACCATATTAAAAATACAATAGAGCAAATGAAACTTAATGGTTTTAATATTGCTGGCAGAGTTGAAGGAACCCAAGAGATTTCAAAAGAATATTTTGAACATCTTGGATTTTCTGGCAAAGAGTACTTTAATGCTGGGGTAGTTGTAATTAATTTTGAAAATTGGATTAAACAGAGTATGACTAAATCTTTGCTTAACATTATGGAAGAAAAGCACAGTAGAATTATTTATTGGGATCAAGATGTCTTAAACAGCTATTATTCAGGTAATTTTCAACATTTAGATGAATACTTAAATTTTAATTTAGATTTAAATCAATATTCTGAAGAAAGTCTTCAACATATTAAAAATAATGTTATTTTTTTACACTACAGTGGCAATGGCAAGCCTTGGAAATATGATTCAGTATTTAAACCAAACTCTAGTTTCTATCAAAATGCTTATAAAAAAATGTTTAATAGTAATTACCACACCGACATCCCCCTGAAGAAACATGAGATTATAACCCTATTTCGATTGCTCAAAAGCATTCAAAAAAAAGACAAAGGTTTAGCAGTAAAATTCTGTATAAGTAATCTTGTAATCTTATTAAAAAAAATTACTAACTATTATCTAAACAGATGAAGATAAATCTAAAATATTATGTTATTCATAATCTTGAAAAAGAGAGATATGAAAATACATTAAATTTACTGAAAAAATATGGTGTAGATCTTGATGATGTTACATTTGTTAATCATCCAAACAAGAATGAACTCACATATCAAATTAAAAAAAAAGCTGTTCAAAAAAAATCAAATATTAAAGATGGCTGGATAAGTTGTAGTTATAAGCATTATTTAGCATTAGAACAAATTATTAAAAATAAAGATGAGTTAGCTATTATTATGGAGGACAATATTGGTGAATTTTTCGAACCAATAATTGATCGAATATCTAAATATTTAAATGAATTACCTGAAGATTGGGACGTTGTATATGATTCAGTTTGGGGTGATTACAACGCTCTAGGTGAAGAAAAGATAGACAAAAAAAAATTAATTTATAAAAAGTCTAATCAAATTACTAAAGACAATAGAGGAAAAGTCATCTCTCATGGAGGGACTAGAGCTGCCCAATTCTATTTGCTAAACTATAAATCTGCAAAAAAACTATACGATAACTTTTTACCATTTAACCACTCTGCTGATATGTGGATGAATGACGTATTAAGAAAAATTGAAGCAAAGGCTTATTGGTCTGAGCCATCATTGGTCGTATCTAAATTTAATAAAAAAACATCAACTAACTTAAACTTTTTAAGTGATTTTTCTTATATTATTAAATCAAAATTAATTAATTTTTATTTACGAATCTAGTATTTTGTACACAAGTTTGTGGGTCTCTTCAGCAATGTGAAGGTGTTGCCTATCTTCTATACCTGCGTTTATAGAAGTTAGAAAACTTTCTAACTGTATTTCTGCTGTTTGAGGTTTATTTAACATATCAATCTTTTTCAAAACATTAGACTCCGTGATTGATTTGGTGCTAACTGAGGATATTTCACCACTTTGCTTTACTTCAAAAAACTTATTTTTTAAATCACAAAAATAGGTTGAATTTTTATCAGTAATTTCAAGAGTTCTTATTTTTTCTTGATCTTGTCTAGACGTGCTTAAAAAAATTGTAAATGAATCGTCAACCTTAAGTAGGACCTGTGCAGACTCTGCGACACCATTATCATAAATTAGCTCAGAGCCAAGTATCTCAATTTTTTTAGGCTTGAAGATTTTATATATTATTGATATATCATGGAGAGTTAAGTCTGAGACAACATTTTCTAACTTTCTATCTGTTGATGTTAGGGGTGAGTGTCTTTTAAAGTGCACAAATCTAATTTCATCAAAATTTGTCTCTGATAGTTCTTGAACTATTGGATTGTAAAGTTCAATTAGTCCACATTTTAATAAGACATTATTTCTTTTTGCTTCATTGATTAATTCAAGATCTTTATCGAGTTGATTGGTTAAAGGTTTTTCAACCAATAAAGGAATTTTTTTTTGCAGTAGTAATAACGATTGTTCAAAGTGAACAGCTGAAGGACTCGATATAATTACACCATCAAGTCTGGCCAAAATCTTTTCTGGAATACTTCTGATATCTGTGTAATGTTCAACATCTTCAAAACCATTAAGCATATCTAGAACTGGCTCAACAACTATAGGAGAAAAACAGTTTTGATTTTTTACAATAGCTTTATAATGAATTTTCCCCATATTCCCAAAACCAATAACTGCTAAGTTAAAACTCGACATGCTATTTTAAAATCTTTGTTAGTTTTTTATGAATGTAACGCAATTCAACATCAGTTGGATTTGAATACAACGGGAGAGACAAAATATTTTTAGATAATGTATCTGTATTTTTAAGCCCTTTATCTCTAAATCCATATTTAATTAATGCTGGTTGTTTGTGTAGAGGTTTCTGATAAAAAATACTTGTTTGTATTCCTTCGTCTTGTAGGAACTTTTTTACAGTATTTCTGTTTTGATTCAAGAACTGAACACTGAAATAATTTAATACTAGATTTTCATGAATTTTTGGAACCGAAATGGTATCAACTGTATTAAAAAAATCTAAATAAAAATTAACAAATTTGCTTCTAGTCTTACTAATTTTGTTAAAATTTTTCAATTTATTTCTTAAAACGAAGGCATTAAGAGAATCAAGCCTAGAGTTTACTCCCATAATTTCATGTTGATAAGTGCTACTCTGACCATGATTCTTGAGCAATGAAATCTTTTTATAAAGTTTGTAGTTATTTGTTGCAATGAATCCTCCATCACCAATACCACCAAGAGTCTTACTTGGGTAATTTGAGAATGCACCAATATCACCATATGCACCAAGGTATTTGTTACTAGTGCTCTTACTTCCAAAAGCTTGTGCAACATCTTCTAAAATGGAAATATTATTTTTCTTAGCAAGCTTAACTATATTTTCTATGTCTGAATCATAACCATATAAATGTACAGGAATGATACAGCGAGTTTTCTTTGTAATTAATTTTTCTACGGTATTGGCAGATATACAATAAGAGTTTTTCTCAACATCTGCAAATACTGGAATAGCTCCAACGTGCATTACAGCTTCTGCTGTAGCAAAATAAGTAAAAGAGGGAAGGATAATTTCATCACCAGGTTTAATACCCATAGAAAATAACGAAAGTACTAAAGCATCGGTTCCTGAGTTAAGTGAAGCTACATACTTTACATTTAGAAAATTTTTTAAGTCTTCTTCATAGGACTTTACATTTTCACCACCAATATAGATACCTTTATGTACTTCTTTAATGAACCTAGATTCAAAATTTTTAATGTCAGATAGTTCACTATTAGGTTTTGCAATAGGGATTTTCATGACTTAATTATATTACGACACCCAATCTATATGGAGTGAATGTTGTAATAGAAAATATTAAGAATAAATTCTATCAACTTATTTTTTATAGTTATTTCGGATGACAATTGCTGGATTACCATAAGCAACCATGTTGTTATCAATATTTTTTGTTACAACACTTCCAGCTCCAATTAGAGAATTAACTCCTATTGATACTCCACATATGATTGTAGAATTCGCACCTAAAGAAGCACCTTCTCTTATAAGAGTATTGACTATCCTCTCATCGTTCCAACCTTCAACCTCTGGATAAAGATCATTAGTAAAAGTTACACTAGGACCAATAAATACCTTATCTTCAATAACAACCCCTTTATAAATTGAAACATTATTTTGTATTTTACAATTATCTCCTATTTGAACACTGGAGTCGATATATACATTTTGTCCAATAGATACATTCTCACCAATAATTGCATTTTCACGAATGTGTGAAAAATGCCATATTTTTGTATTTTCACCTATTTGTGCTTTATCAGAGACTATTGCAGTATTATGTTGAAAGAATTTATTTTTTTTCATATCAAAATTATAAATCAGATATATTTTTTTTATCTACAATTTATTTATTGATTTTATCTAAAAACACAGCTTTAAATTACAATTAAGTCATGTATGAATTAAAAAAAGTTAATTTTAAACAGACTTTATCAGTAGTTATTCCTTTGTACAATAAAGAGTCAAATATAGCATCAACATTAAAACAAGTAATTGAGTATATTGATTCACCTGATTTACAAATTATTGTTGTAGAAAATGGATCAACAGACTCATCGAAACAGATTGCTGAAGAATGCATTAAAAATTACTCAGATGAAAATAACATAACTTTGTATAGTTCAGAAAAAGGACTTGGGAATGCCTTAATCGAAGGCTTCAAACATTGTAAAAATGAATGGGTTTATTTTATTCCAGCTGACTTTAGTTTTGGAAATTCGGAGTTGCTTTTTATTGAGGAAAATAATTTGTACAAAACCCATCATCTCTTTATTGGGTCTAAAACACATTCTGATTCTAAGATAGAAAGGTCTAAATCAAGGAAATTATATTCTTTAATTTTTAATTCATTATTAAAAATTATGTTCTCAATACCTTATAACGACACCCAAGGTACGATCGTATTTAAATCGGATATCTTAGATGATATTGGAATTTTGAGGAATCAAGAATTCTTAATTACAACAGAATTTATAGTTAAAGCATATAAATTAAAAAAAAGTATTCTTGAGATACCAATAGTAGATCTCGGTATAGACACAGTATCAACGGTTAAACCTATTGTTGATGGTTTTAAAATGATAATAAGTATTATTAAACTTAAATTCCAAATTAATTAGATCTTAAATTCAAAATATTTTCTTTGACAACTTCATAGAAGGTTAAATTATACAAATCTTTAAACTTTTCTCCAATTATTTCTTTTTGAAAAGGAGCCGGATTCGGTTGAGGATTTTTTGCATCAGTGAACCAATAAGGATTTCCTTCTCCCATTGGCCAGTGTACATATTTATCAATCTCTTCATTACTTACTCTGTCAACTTGCATCTCCCAAGAAACACAGTGCTCATCACAATTGACAAAATATGCCCCTCCTTGAATTTGGAAATTTAAAATACCTATAAATAAGAAGAATAAAATATATTTATTAAGCAGATTATTTTTTCCTATATAGTGAATAAAAAGAAAGAATATAACAGTAGTGGGTACAACCGCATACCTTTGGCTATAACTACTCCCTGCTTGTCCAAAATATATTAAGAATACCTGAAAGAAAAATGATGTAATAATAGTTAGATATATAAAATCAAAATTTTTTGATATAAAAAACAATATGCTAACTATTATTATAAAAAACATTATTGTTCCAAGATTACTTCTATAGTACTTTTCACCCATAAAATTTAAGGTGAGACTCAATTTAATTATTTCAAATAGGTAATCAAGACCACCTTTTAATTGAAGCTTTCCCTGGTATATGGAATCAGTACTATAGACATAATATAGAATATTTAATTGAACAACAGTTCCAAAAGCTCCAAATAGTAATGCATAATATAAACTCTTTGTTTTTTCTCTAAATAACCTAATTATAAAAAATGGTAAAAAAGCAAGAGAATAATAAGTTGAAAAAAAAGAAATTATTAGAACTATATATTGAGATTTTATAAATTTTTTATCCTTCAATCCATAAAGTAAGATTATAAAACTTGAAATTGCTAAATAGACTTGAGAATTAATTGAATTAGCAAAAACTTCTAATAAGTTTAGGGAGGGCAAAAAAAGTATAGTAATACTTGCTAAGACTCTAAATTCTTTTTTATAAGCTTTCTCTGTCAGTGTCAAGAAAAAGAAACTAGGTAGTAAGGCAATAAATAGTGATGTCCAAACAGTAACAAGGGGTGCAAAATGTGTAGGTACGAATGTTGATAAATAAATTTGTAAGTTGCAATTAAAACAAATATATCCTTGGATAACTGGTACATATTGAATTAAGTTAAAAGCAGTGTTTGATAATGAGTAACTCCAGTAAACAGATCCTTCTTCAGCAAAAAATCGACCATGAGTAATTATTTCAGGTGAACGAACATAGCTCAATATAAAATAAATAACTACGGACAAAAGGTACCCTAAATTAGTCAAGTTTTTACTTAAGTGCTTAAACATAATTTATATTTTACTTAATAATCAATCACATACATTAATAAGTATGATTTAAATTAGTGTTTAAAATATATATAATGATAGAAAATAAAATAAAATTTCTTACAGTTCAACTGATTGCTGTAGTTAGTATTATTTTAATTCAATCATTTGTTTTTTTAAAACTAGAGATATTGACTTCAATTAACTTACTTTTATTATCTCTAGCAATCTATCAAATAACTAAAATTTTAGGTTCTGCAATATACCTTAAGATGATGAAACTAGTTTTAGGAACAGTTTTTTTAATGAATTGGTCTCTAGCTATAACTGGAATGGAATATTTAGTATATGAATTTGATTGGAATAGTTTTGGAATACCAATCAACCTAAATAACAACCCTACACTATATTCTTCAGACATCCTTGCAAATCAAGAATTCCCTCATTATTGGATCTATAAAATCTCATCATTATTAATTGAAACAAATTATTTTGAAACTTTTTTCTTCATTGGATTTATATTACAAAACTTTTTTTTAACTAAATCTTTTGAAGTGTTATCTGAAAGCAGTAAAAGAAATTTAACTAACAATTATTCACAACTTGTATTGATATTACCATTATTTCTTTACCCTCAGATTTCGGGACACTATACAAGCCTTCCTTTCTTTCTACCTGCAATACTTGGTTTTTCATTAGCAATTTTTAATATTTCAAACTTTATTTATAGAACTGACCATAATTTAGAGGATTATTTTTATTTAATTTTACTTATATTTATTCATCCTTTTTGGTCACTGTTTATTCCCTTATATATTGGACTTTGTTATTTGCTTAGCGCAGAAAAAAGATTTGTAGATGCCGCTAAAGTCCTATTTATCTTTATATTGTCATATTTTTTAAATAATCTTGACGGTATTTCAATTACAGAAATCTACAAAAGTGAATTAATTGAATTTTATAAAAATTATATTAAAATTCATTTTGACTGGTCTGGCCATATTGGATTATTTTTTCAATATGAACTAAATAATCTTTTCCAACAGTCAACGCTAGCTATTATCATTCTTGTTTTATTTTTCAGTAAAGGTTTATTTAGTTTCAAGACAGTAGAAAGTACATTTTACACATCACTAGGGTGGATTTCATTAATTATAATTTCAGGTAATCTTTTTTATGATTCATTATTTAATAATTTTCTTATATCTTCAAATTTTTATAGAATCGGAAGTTTAACTTGGTTTTTTATAGGCATATTTATATTAAAAAATGTATCAAATAAGTATTTTGTTTATTTATTTACAATATGGCCACTTTTATTTTATTTATCCAGTACACAGATAACTTACATAAAAAATATTGACCTGCTACCTAATTTTGACTTTTCATCTAAATACACTTATATATTTATTGCTTTTTCAATATTCCTAATATTTTTGGACAAACAAAAATTTTCTTTCCGTATTACAACGCTGGGCTTTTTATATTTTTATATTTTTTATTTAATTGATAAAATCCAAATCAATAACTATCTAATCGTTTCAGTTGGCCTATCTACTATTTGCTACATCGGAGTTCATCTACTTACATCAAAAAAGAATATTGAAATAAGTATTTCTACATTGAGCATATTTATTCTATTTTTAGTCTCTACTCTTTTCACAAGTTCGCTTCAAAACAATCTTAAATATGAATATAAAGCCCAAATATCTCTTGAAAATATACTACTTATAAGAAACTCAACAACAGAAAAAGACCTGATTCTGATTGATCCAAGCCTTTCATATTTTAGAAAGGAAACTAAAAGAGGTGTATTGATAGATTATTCATTAATACCTTACAGCTCAAAAAATTATGAAATATACAAAACTTACAAAACTTTGTTCAATGGAAAAAACATTACAGAATTAACTTCTGACGAAATCATGAATATTATATATAGTTCTAATGTTACGGATTTATTATTACCAAAAGGAAGTATTTCTGAAGAATATTTCATAAACAAGTATGACAATGTAGATTTAAAAGAGTTTGGTTATTTAATCTTAGATGTTAAAAATTAATTTATTAAAGTTAGAATTAAATTTTTCAATCAACAGATTTTTTATTCCTTACAATCAAATATGAAAAATAAGATAAAAATAACACTATAAATAAAATCTTCTCGTATCCAATAGTATTTAGTTCAATAATATAATCAGAAAAGTCTTGGTTTTGGACTGGGAGTCCAAGTCTCTCTAGAAAGTTCATTAAACTATTCTGATCTATGATCAAGAGTAAAGTTTTGAAAACAAAAACACCTAAAAAGCTAGTTGTAAAAATTATTAGGTAGCTTTGGAATTCAAATAGAGATAAAATGACCCCTGTTACATATTCAGGCTCAATATATCTAATTATTTTACCAAATGAGTTTGCTTCAGCTGTCGTTGCAAGCTGAGTCTGCTCTGTAGTTTCAAAAAAAAGAATTGATAGATTTGAAAAAACTGAAAATACGAATAAATAGATTTTAAAAAAGAACTTCTTGTCTAAATAGCAAAAATAAATAATTATTGATAAGGGTGTTAAGGAAAATAAATAACGAAATCCATAAGATGAACCCAAGGCTTGCCAAATATGAACTATGAATAAATTCTGTGCAAAGCAGAATAGAACTAATAATCTCAGAGGCGAAAATATTTTTTTTATATCATAAAAAATTGTAAATATTCCTAAAAATAAAATTGGACTTATCCAAAAGATACCAAATTCATTTGAAAATAAAGTTATGAATAACGTATTGATAAGAGAGGTAAATAGATCTATTAAATTATTTTGACTTTCATACACATTTGCAATTGATATGTTTGTTCCGTATATTTTTTGAGCATTAAATATCAACATACCGTAAAGCTCATAAGAAAGCTTGTAATAAATAAAGCTAGATAAAGCAGTAGCAATAATAAATTCTTTAGAAGAAATTAGCCAATTATTAGTTAATAATTTTTTATCTTTTAATAAAAGTTTTGTAATTAGTGGAATTATGAACACATAGATATTCGACATTCTCGTTACAAAGCATATAAAAACTACAAACGGCACAAAGAAAGCATAAATCCTCGAATTTTTATTTTTATAATACTTTATTGAAATATTGATAAGCAAACTTAAACCAAATACTTCGAACACATGGGTCATTCCAAATCTTTCAAAAGCATAGTAGGTAATGCCTGATCCGCTAAATACGAGTATTAAGAAGTACTTATTAAATTTAATATTTAAGTTTGTAAGAGAATTACTTAATAAAAAATATGATAAAAAGAAGTAAGTGACCGAAGAAAGCGAATAAAGTAAAAATTTAAAGTTAAGAATTTCTTGAATTAGATTTTCATCAAACAAACTACTAATTAAACTCCCAATAAATAAAAATGGTGATGCAAGCAAGCCAGTACCGATAAATCCAAGTGGAGTATTTTTTCCATTCCCATAATAACTAAAATCTCTAATATTTTGATTTGAATAATCTAAATCAAAATCATCAACAATGGTTACAGCATGTATAAAATAATCGTATTCATCAGAACAACATTCAACAGTTGTATCAAATCTAAAATCAATTCTAAGAAAAAGTAAGAGCATAAGTAAAAGTAGTAAGATTTGAATTTTTTTATTTTTTAATAGCTTCATTTCTACTAATAGTATTTAACTTTATATTTTTTGCCGACTAACAAAAAAAAATATGCCTTGAACTTTCTTATTAAGTGTAGGATATTTTATAGATGAAAAAGAAAATAGCTATTGGAATTTTAGCTTTTAATGTAGAGAAATATATTGAGAGTGTTGTAGAAGATTTAGCTTCCTTAGGTCTGCAATTCATCATTATCGACGATTCAAGTACCGACGAAACATTAAAGATTCTGAGGAGATTAAATAAGCAGTACGAAATAATAATTATTAAAAATGAAAAAAATATTGGAGCTGGTTTATCTACTAAAAAACTTATCGAACGTGCCAAAAAAGAAAATTACGACATGTTACTAAAAGTAGATGGTGACGGACAGTTTATGGGACAAGATGTTAAAAAAATTGTAAAAATTGCAAAATCTGGAGATTATCAATACATTAAGTCAAATAGATTCTGGCAGGGAGGGATTAAAGGTAATATTCCAAAAAAAAGATTTTTCGGAAACCTATTAGCTACAATTTTTATGCAAATTACAACAGGAACCAATAAACTTTTTGATCCCTTGAATGGTTTATTCGCAATATCTACTGATATAACGAAAGAGCTAAATAAAAAGTATTATCCAAAAAGATATGGATACCCCTATTTTCTATCGGTATCAGCCGTGATAAATGACTACAAAACTTACCAAATTAACAACGTTGTAATTTATGATGATCAAGAAAGTAGTTTAAAATCATTAAAAGTCTTATACACAATTATTAAATTAACAATAATCTTTTATTTCAGAAAAATAAAAATCAAAAAAGGAATTGGGATATATCAAAGGTCAGCATTTTTAGATATGTTTTTTATTTTTAGTTTGATGCTCTCTTCCTACCTTTTAATTCAGTTATTTTACATAGTCTTTGTAGCAACATCATCATTAATTAATCCAGGGAACTTACTTTTCATATTCATTTTTTCACTATTACTTAGTATTGTATTGTTTGTGTCTTCATTTAAAGAAGAAAAAGCAATTCGAAACAATAGAATTGATAGCGAAAGTTAAAATGAAAAATATTTTTTTTAATATTTTTAATTTTATTTCTAAGGATAAAAATCAGAGAATATTAAAAAAAATAAACCTATTACTAAGCTTCCTCTGTATTTATTTTATATGGAATATATTTACTCAATATAAAAGTAATATTTTATTTAACTTAACGATAGAGGAGGCTTTTTTAGTAATAATTTCCTATATACTTGCTGGCTTACTCTGGTCTAAATACATGAAAGATAACTATCAAGGAAAGCTTTCTGATTACTTTTACAATTGGTCATTTTCAAAAATTGGAAAATTTATTCCAACTGGGCTAGTTACTCTCACTGTTAGGTTAAATCAAAAAGTTAGTAAAAATAAAACCTCTAAAGAAATCTTTTATGGCGTCCTTGAAGAACAATTTTTATTTCCCCTAGTTTCAATTCCAGCAATAGGGCTTTATTTATCTCATAAATTTGAATATCAATATATTTATTTACTGCCAATTTATTTTGGAACTTTCTTTTATGTTATAAAATTTCTTTATTCAAAAATAAGAGGCGATAAAAATACACTTATGAGTTACCCATATTTATTTATTTCTTACCTGCTCTTCCAGTTCTTATTGTTGTATTTTATTGCGGAAAATATGGGGTATGAAGATTCGTTTACTTTAGCATGCTATTATTTTTTATCTTCGAGTCTAGGTTTATTTTTTATTGGCGTTCCTGCTGGAATTGGTATTCGAGAAGCTATATTCCTTATGGTAACAAATAATTTCTTAGCAGATGTTCTTTTGCTAGATTACGCAATTAAAGTAAGGTTAGTATTTATTATTGCAGACCTATTTTTTGGATTAATAGGTTTTCTAAGAATATATACCTTAAATACTTATGAATAAGTCAGATAAAAAAATAATTTATGTTTTAGGCACTAAAGCACAGTTTGTTAAGTGTGAGTATATCTTGCATAATTTAATTAACCATAATGTCGATATATTAATATTAGATACCGGACAACACAAAGAACTCACTCATAAAGAGTTGAATGAGTCTGGATTAAAATATGAATACATGTCTTTAAGTAATAATAATAAAAATATTTCTTCAATATTTGGAATGATTATATGGTTTTTTAAAATTATATTTTCATCAAAACAAAAGGATAAATTAGATGGAATTTCATATAGCATGGTACACGGAGATACAGTAAGTACTTTAATTGGGCTTATTTTTTCAAAAAGAAATAACATAAAAACTATACACTTGGAATCAGGCTACAAGTCGAATAACATTTTAAAGCCTTTTCCAGAAGAATTAGTTAGAGGAATAGTTTCTAGGTTTTCCGATATTTTAGTAGTAGATGGTGATTCGCAATATAACAATATTTTAAAATTTATTAAAAATAAAAAAATTATAAGAATTTCTAGAAATACTATTTATGACTCAGTACACGAATTTTTAGAACAGAGAATATCACCTTTTGATAACACACTTACTGTTACGATTCACAGAACTGAAAATATATATAATAAAAAGGCATTAAGGTCACTTGTATTTCTACTTATTGATATAGATACCAAATACAAATTTGATAAAATACAATGGTTTTGTCATGACGTAACTTTAAACATGCTCAAAAAATATAACTTAATCATTGAATTAGAGAAAAATGAAATTATTGTTAGAACTTTATTAACGCATGAAAATTTTATTAAAGAGCTTATCAATTCAAAACTTGTAATTACAGATGGTGGATCTATATCAGAGGAATGCTCAATATTGGGTCTAAACACAATTATTTGGAGGGATGTTGTCGAAGATAGAAGGTATTTGAATAGGAATGTTATTCTTTCAGAATATGATTCCGAAACTATTTATAACTTTATGGATAACTTATCGGAAAAAAGAAACATTATAAGTACAGTGCAATCACCTTCAGCTGAATTAGTTGATAAATTATTAAAAATAATTTAATTCTATTTATTGTTAAGAATTTGAATATTATTAAATATTATCTCAGTAACTAATCTTGCACCTTCAATCGAGAGGTGGTCATCATCAGAATAAAATATTTTCTCTCCTAATGCTCCAACACATTCTCCCTGTATTAAGTTTTCACAGAATATCCTGTCTGGATATATACGAAAAATATTTTCTGAAAATACACTATCTAACAAGTTATTACTTGGCAATACTCGTTCTTGCCACACTACAGAAGGATAAGAGACCGTTTCCCCCCACTCAAATTTATTGTAAAAATATAATTCAGGTACATTCCAGCCTTGTTCCGGTATTGGATAAAGTAAAATTAGGTCGTTATTATTTGACGAAAGATAAGTAAGAGTATTTTTTAATTTTTCCTCAAAATTCTCTGTAACAACTATGTTGTTATCCTCTTGATAGTAAGAATTATTAAATCCTGTTCCAGAAAGATATCTTGGAAATCTCCCCCCATATATAATTATTGAGTTTTCAATTTTTTTCACCAGTGTGTTCAGTTCATTAATGTTCTTATTTGGACAAGACCCATCACTTAATTTTGAATCAAGTAAAAACAAACAATCATTTCCCCCAATATGGATCAAGTTATAGCTTCCTTCTACCTGCATGTTAAGCAAGTCTTTGCTAATAGTTCTTAAAGAAGAATCACCTAGAACATAAACATCTCGATTTGCTCCAGGAATTCTAAATTCACATGTATTTTGAATTGATCTATTTTCACAACTTGTCCCATTTTTACTTATCACATCTTGGTTTTTTATAGTTAACAGCAGTACCTTTGATGGTAAATTGGTATATCTACTTATAAAACTATCATCATTTAGTAACGTGTGAGTAGATCCTAAAATTAACAAAAAGATAGTACTTAGAATAATCTTCCTATTTTTTGTGAACCCATACTGAAATGGAATTTCAATAAATTTCCAATTTAAGTATGAAAATAAAAATAATGCTAAAACTAGTAAAATATATATTGTTTTATCTAAACTCGAAACCCTATCATCATAAATTCTATAAAATACAAACATTGGCTGATGCAGTAAATAAAGAGAAAATGAAATTAAGCCTATTTGCTGGATTACTTTATTATTTTTTAACTTATCAAGAAATATATCTTCTTGTGATTTTGCTAGATATAAAAATACCCCTATTAAACACACAGCTTTTGTATGGAATTGATTTAGCATCCCGTCATCAAAACGTACCAACGAAAATAAAATTATAAATAATCCAAGATATTTAGTGCCTTTAGAAAATTTTATTTTGCTTTCTAGGAACATAAAGAAAATACCAAACAAAAACTCCCACATTCGAAACTGAAGCTGATAAAAAGTAGCATTTCCGTAATCAATAAAATTTAAAATTAAAGAAGATATTGCAAATATGGATAAAATTTGTAGCGTTAGATTTCTTTTGTATCTAAAAATAATAAATATTAACAGCGGAAAAATTATATAAAATTGTTCCTCAATGGATAGGCTCCACATGTGCAACATAGGAAAAAACTTGGTAGAGGGAGAGTTGTAAAAATCTAAATTTTGAAAAAAGATATTTGAATAAAAGAGTACAGTCGATTGTATGCTTGAAAGGAACAAAAAAAGTTCTTTCGGAGGTAGAAGTACAAATGCAAATGGTAGTGAAAATATAATTGTCGAAAAAACTGGGGGAAGGATCCTTTTAATTCTTTTTATATAAAAATTTTTAAATTTAAATTTATCATTATTTAAATCAACAATGATTTTGTTAGATATCAAAAATCCTGAAATAAAGAAAAAAATATCTACACCTAGCCAACCGCCTGGAAGTAAATTTTTGTCAATATGATAAACAACTACTGCTAAGACAGATAGAGCTCTTAATAAGTTTATATCTTTTCTAAATTCTAAACTTTTTATATTGGCGATTAAATTTTCTCTCACAAATGTATTTTAAAGTAATTATTAAGAGAACTAAGCTTGTTTTCAAAATCTATGTGATTAGATTGAATTGATTATTTACGTTTGTTTAATTTCAATCCGCGAAAAACCCTTGTGGGCGCTACAGGATTTGAACCTGTGACTTCTTCCTTGTAAGGGAAGCGCTCTGCCAGACTGAGCTAAGCGCCCAAAATAAATAGTGCTTTTTTATTTTAGTTTCTTTTAGTATTAAGTCATGAATAATTTAGCTGTAATAATACCATTCTACAACGAGGAAAGATACCTAGAATTATCAGTAAAGAGATTATTAAAACATGATATTTATCATCAAATACTACTTATCGACGATTGCTCGACTGACAAATCCACGAAAATAGCTAAAGACCTAACTTTACTTAATAACAAAATAACTTACTTGAGGTCTTTAGAAAATAGTGGGAAGGGGAATGCTTTATCTATAGCAAAAGAATCATTAAAGACTACTCATGTAGTAATTCATGATGCTGATTTAGAGTATTTTCCTGAAGATATTGTTGAGATGTATAATCTTGTTCCAAGCAATGAAAATTCTCTTATTCTTGGTTCAAGATTTTTAGGAAAAAAAGTAAGAAAAAATTTATACAAAAGAACTTTATTTGCTAATAAAATAATGTCTGTCTTCTTTTCTTTAGTAAACGGCTACTCAGTCACAGATGTAGCTACTTGCTATAAGTTAATGCCTGTTTCTTTTTTTAAGGAAACGGATATTAGAGAGAAGGGCTTTTCAGTTGAAATAGAGATTCTTTCCAAATTTTTAAAATATAATAAATCTATTTGCGAGGTTCCAATAATGTATGAAGGACGCTCTTATAAAGAAGGAAAGAAAATCAAGACTTCTGATGGTTTTCTTTATCTAATCAATACAATCAAATACAGAATTTCTTAATACTGTATATAAAAAATACATATACAGAGAAGTGTAATTTTTATAGGGTCTCCATCAAAAATACAATTACTGAAATTAACAATTTATCTTAAGGTGTTTAATTTTTAGCAATCTGTGAATTTAAATTAAATTATCCTTATTCTCCATTAGAATCTCAATGTGACTTTATTACATAAAATTAAAAATTTTTCAAAAAATTTACTTAATCCTAAGGTTTTTCAAAGATATTTTGATCAAGTAAGTTTTAAAAAATATTTATTTTTTTTAATCTGCTTTCAATTACTTGCATATTATTTTAGTTATAAGAATTTGTTTACTTACTTAGGCTGTACTGAAAATATTACAAGATATTTTATAGTTCACGACTTTTATTTTGAATTAAATTATCCAAAAATGTGCGATGAGCAGTACTACTTTTATGGATTCGAGTTTATAGACAAAATTTATCAAGCAGATTATGTATATCAAGACAGGCCACTTTATCTATTATTTGGTTTTTTAATTTATAAATTTTTATATCTGTTTAACTCATTGTTGCAAATAGAAACAACTTCTTTACTGTTACTTACTTCTTTGATTATCCAGATTTTACTTGTTAACCTAATTGCATTATTAATGGATAAATTAATAAATGAAAAGTTTAATAGATTTTATTTTATTCTGTTCTTCCTACTATCTCTATTTAGCTTTGAAGAACGTTTTTATTTTTTCTTACCTTCAAGTGCAAATATTTATTTTCTAATTTTTCTTTTTTCAATATATTCAATAAAAAACAATAAATTAAATGGATTTATTTATGGCCTGCTTTTCACTGCTTCGGGTTATGGCATAATAGGATTCCTATATCAACTTTTATTCAAAATTTTATATTTTAAAAAAAATATAAATTCGATACTCACCAATATTTTATTTTTTTCCATACCTACATTTTCATTTGAGTTTTTCAGGTTACTTCTGGGCTACTTTAAAGGTAGTGAGTATGGGGTTAAATATATATATAATTCGGAAGTTTATAACCAATTTGTTTGGTTTCTAAAAACTATATTTATAAGTGGGTACTCTTCAGATTTAGAATGCCAAAGTATACCTGAGTTTATCTATTGCTATTTTTCTCAAACAAAATTTTTCTTTTCTGCGCAGATTTTCTACTTATTAATTCTATTTTCAATGATTCCATTATTAAAAAATCGTAGTAATTTTTATGATGAAGCTAAACCTATTCTTGCATTCACAATTTTTTCGTATCTCTTCATTTCCCTTCAAGGGCTTGACGCCTTTAGGTTTGTTTTTTATAGTTTTGGTTTTTGTTTTATTATATTAACTTGTCATCTAGTTAAATACTTGCACAGCGATTTGCTAGCCTCTCTTTTTGTGACGTTATATAGTTTTTATACAATTTCAAGAAATGATTGGCCCCAATTTAATCTGATATTTTCACCCTCTGAATATGTTTTAATAGTCTTTATACTGATTGTTGTATTTTTCAATTTCAAAACTAAAAAGCGTTTAACTACACCCTAAAGAGTTTCCACAGTTTAAGCATTTATAACATGAGCCATTACGGATTGTTATATGCCCACACTCATTACAAGCGGGAGCATCTCCCATCATGTCCCCGAGTACTTCTTGAACTGTAGCTACTGAATTTTCTGCTTGTTCCACAGGTGCAGTCTCTGTTTTAGCCACAGGTGCAGTCTCTGTTTTAGCTACAGGTGCAGTCTCTGTTTTAGCTAACATCTCTACGGGCTCAGCCTCTTGAACGGATTTATCTTTTGGT
>Ga0233432_10001399_pt1 | contig 23348 bp, 22 predicted proteins | sample SI_122_August201_6_FD_179870 | JGI IMG/M metagenome (GOLD analysis project Ga0233432, IMG submission 179870) | Seawater microbial communities from Saanich Inlet, British Columbia, Canada - SI_122_August2016_10_MG | ecosystem: Environmental > Aquatic > Marine > Inlet | place: Canada: British... | reverse complement strand
ATTTGTCGTCGTCTTGACCGTCGGCTCTTGCTGAAGACTATTAAAATTCGCTTCTTCGTTGTCATTTACCAAGAGCACAGGAGTACTCTTAATCTCAATATTCTCTTTCTCTCCAATTGCATTGAGAATCACTGGCATACTGCCATCATCTCTCAAAACCCCAAACACCAGTCCCTCCAGAGATGTGGCTCCAGCAGCCTGTAGGGGGAAGTTTCCGGTGAGATTCTGATTCAGATCCCTAAGCCCAAAAGGAGTCGACACACCCGCGCTCTTCCCCAGATATCCAAACTCGACCCCTAAACTGCTCAGGTCTTCTCCTTTGGATTCAACAATTGCAACTTCAATGAGAACCTGTGGCCTTCTCTTATCCAAGGTTGCGATCGTCTTTTTTACTTCAATGTGAAGGTAACCTGGGGCTACAAGAATAATGGAGTTAAGGTTTTTCTCTGGTATGACCGTTGGTTGACCATCAAAGAAAAAAGCATTTCTTTCCGATAAAACACCCGAGAGATCTGGCTCCTGTGAAACTGCGTCATCCGTTTCCCCCTCGCCTTTCTCACCGGGACGGATAGGCCGAAGATCAGACGTTCCACTGGACTTCACTCGACTCGACACTTGCTTTCCCTTTTTCAGAATATCAGAAGATGCGTTTCCAAGGTGAAGATTAAATAACTCAGCAACCTTCGGAGCGACGTCCTCTGCGTTGGTGTTTTCCAGAGTATAAAATTCGACTGTCATTTTATCCATTTTACCAATGTCCTTCATCTCAAGCAGCATTTTCTGAATGGACTCATGGGTTTTGGTCGGCGCGTTTACAATCAAAGTGTTTGACTCGGCATTTGGTAGAACCATGGGGTTGCGCTGTAATGGCAAGGCACGGCTACCCGTCTGATTAGGCCCATTGCGTCGAGGAGCTTTCATGGGTAGACCATACAACTGCTCGACCATTTTAGCTGCTTCGAGTGCGGTCGTATTTTCAACGGAATAGAAACGAAGCTCGTTCTCACCCAAGCCAGGTACGTCGAGTTCTTTCAGAACATCTTTAACCTTGGAATGAGTCCTAGGTGAAGCATTAATGACCATCGAGTTGGAATTCTCATCAAGAATGAGTTTTTCCCCGGTATTTCTACCTCGGGTTGCCCCAACTTGAAAATTAAAAATTTCCTGCATCAGACGAACAGCTTCTAGAATCGGAAGATGTTCAGTTTGGTAGTAGACGATCTGTTTGTCTGCTGACGTAACGACATCGATCTCTTCAAGGGTTTTGGCAACTGTGGCATGTGTTTCCGACGAAGAGAAAAGGACAATAGAAGAGTTGGCTTCATCAGCAGAGATCAGGTCAGGATATGGAGATCTAGAGCGACTCCTCCCGCCTCGATTTGTACTCAGATTCAGAACACTCTGTAGAACCCGGGTTGCATCACGAGGAGATGCATACTCCAGTTCATAAATTTTTATTTCGCGAGGGTCGACACCACCGACATCCAATTTTTTGATCGCCTCCTCAACCTCTTTCTGCTTTTCAGGCAAAGCTTTCACCATCAGTGTTCTTGCCTTTTCATTGAGACTGAGATAGAAGTCTTGTGTACGCGAGTAACGGTTGCGGTTGGCAAAGAACTCCCTCAGGTTATAGAAAAGAACTCTGGGATCAGCATTTTCAATGGTATAAAAAACCGTCTGATACCTCTCACTGTTAGGCACATCAATCCCAGCCATCGCTTCCAGAACCCTATTGTGTGTTTCCTGCTGGGCGTAGACGATGATGGCTGAGGTGACTCGATCTACAGAGATAATATCATTCTGAGTGGTCGCCCCCCTTCCTCTCTTGATCGTGTTGGCCATGAGTTCCTTGAGAACTCTTGATGCCTCATTCGGATCTGTGTACCTTAGAGGGTAGGTTTTCATAAATCGACTATCTTTCCCATCCACATCAAGCTTCACAACGGTTTCTTTGATACGAGAATGCCTTGAGATCTCAGCTTTGATGATCAACGTTCTGGTCGGAATATCCAAAGTGATTTCCATCCCTTCATCAACAGGACTACCACGGCGACCCCTAGGGCGAGGGTAAAGTTCCCTCAAATTTTTAGCCACATCTTCGGGTTTCGCATGAAGAAGCTTGTAATATTGAGTGATTTTCTTCTCTTTGCTTTCCTTATCAATAGAAGCAATCAGGTCACTAATTTTTTTATGCCCTGGTTCTTTGGCCAATACCATGAGAGCATTCGAATTCCGGTCAACCGTGATTAGCTCGTCATGTATGCTCGGAGAAGCGCGACGATGACGACTGTGGGAATGTCCAAGAATATTTCGGATGATTCCAGCGACTTCATCGGCATTCGTAAATTCTAAAGAGTACTCTTTAAAAGACCGAGGGTCTTCACCCTCAATGTCGATGCTGCCAATCGCTCGCTTCATTTCTTCATGTTGTAATTCTGAGCCCCTAACAATCAAAGCATTATTTGTGTCGTCCCTGACGATTGAAATGCTGGGCTGGCCCCTTTTCCTTGGAAACAATGCCTTGATACGGCCTTCGATGGTCTGCACCTTGTGATGCTGAAGAACATACGTTTTAGTGATGCCTTCAAGACCTGGCTGATCCAACTGTGCAATAAGATTCTTAATCTCGGAAACGACACTCTCGGCACATAAAGCAAGAACCTTTCCCTGTGAATTGTCAGCATGGAACACAACCTCAACCTTAGGCTGTGGCCCTCTTTTCGAACGACGTTTGGGAGAGGGGCTCTTGAACGCCACATTTAAGGCTCCGACCAGCTCACTGGGTTGCCGGTGTTTGGTTGGAAAAAGATGCAGCTTATTCCTCAAGGATTCAGGAGAATCCAATTGGATGATCGTCTTTTCCAAGGCCGCAACCTGTTCCTTCGTACCATTGATATAAATGGTACTCAACCGGTCGATCGCTGTCACCACGATGGGCCGCATGGATTTAAGACTCACTTTCGACGCTGAGGTATCCCTGCGGCGAATGGCCGCCTGTTGTAACCGATTCTGCATCTGCGTAGCAAGCCTCTGATTCTCGACATCAATCATGGGCTTCAGTTCGGCAACAAGGGTTGAGGCTTGAACGTGCTTAACCTTCACCCTTTTTTCATCAATGCTGTAGTGCATTTCATCCATAGCCTCTAAAAGCTCTACCATTCGCTTTACATTAAAAGCTGAGTCTGTGATCTTGATGATGCTACTGCCTTCAATAGCCGAGATGGCGTTTGGAATCGATGCCATCTTTTGAAGTGGCGCGACAAGATCTGCTGGAGTGAGATTCTTCACTTGAAAAAGAAGCGTCACGATTTCGTCTGAATCAGGAATATTTCCGATTGTCGAATTCTTATACGTTGGAGTTGTCTGACGACTCGCCTCTTCTGCAGAGACGATCTTATAAAGACCATCCTCTCCATAGGAGGAACGGACCAAAGCTAACCCTTGGATTTCAAGAATGGATGTCAGTGTCGACATGAGAGAGGACACAGCAATGGGCCTCCCCGAAAAAAAAGTCACTCGTTTTCCCTGAATAAGATTTTCATCAAATAGAAAACGCTCATTCGTATGCTTATGGATGGTCTGCAGAACGTGACGAAGTTCAGTTCCGGAAAAATTAAGCAAAACCTGCTTTTGCGTCTTTTCGGTCGCTTCTTCCTTCAGGGCTTCTGATGAATCTGTTTCACCTTCCCCGAAAACAGGTTCAGAAACAAAAAAGAGCGTACTGACTACAAGAGCCCAGATGGGGAAAAGATTCAGATTCATAGGGTTGGGGAACCGTGAAAGAGATGGCTGAATTCAAAGGTTTATCATTTTTTGCAATTCTAGTGTTTTTTTCACTAAAAGTCAATGACATCTTGTGCGCAAATATCTGTTTTTAAGCAATTTACTGTGCAAAAATTGCTATTTGTTAGAAAATTTCACATTCTCGGGGTTCTGTGATGGACCCAAATGACCATTTTATGAAAAAGAGATGGTTTTTGGGACTCCATATGCATTCAAATATTGAGAAAATTAAGATGACTAGAAATATTTTCTATCTTCCAATTTCCAACAATCAGATTTAACTAACAGAGCCAGAGATGGCAAAAAAAAACCGGGATCAACCCGGTTTTCAGTCGTTCTTAAAAAACGATCTACAGATCGTCGAGATCGTTTTTGAGTTTCCAATTCTCAATAACATCAGTCACCTGATCGTTATTCATCGAATTAATGATACTGTCAATCTGTTTTCCTCCGTGCCCCACCTTTTTGAGGATATTCCTCAAAACCCCTCTCGGAGATAGTTGAGGCTCAACAGACTTGCTCATCTCTTCTCGGCGGGCTCTGGCACTAGCCTTCTTCTTTTCACGGGCCAGTTTTAGTACAGATTGTTTTTTATTCGCCATGGGGGCCTTATACCGAGGCTCACCATTGTTAAAGATTTATTAGGATATTAGAGACAGATTTAGGTGGTGTAGTCTGCGTTAATACTGACGTATTCCTTGGTCAAATTGGCCCCAAGATAGTTCAGAGAACTATCCCCTAGATGCAAATCAATTTCCAATAGAACCTGATCTTCTGATCGCATACGATCAGAAATAATTCGCAAATCGTGTGGAAAAGGAACTCCCTTTTGAAGCACTTTTTCCTCACATATTTTCAGTGTGGGGGCCACTCCTTCTAATCGTGGATCCTGAGTCTTGCCAATCGCCATGATCAACCTCCCCCAATTTGGGTCTGCACCCGTGATCATGGTTTTTACCAAAGGACTGTTCACAATAGACTCAGCCACCTTCCTGGCCATGGTGTTGTCCGCTCCTCCTTTCACTTGGCAGTCGATGAGATGAGTCACCCCCTCTCCATCAAGGACCAAAGCCCTTGATGCTTTCAGACAAACCTCTGTCAGAGCTTCTTCGAAATCATCAATATCCACTTCTCCAGCCAAACCATTCGAGAGCAAGAAACATGAGTCCGAGGTGCTCGTATCAAAATCTATACTCAGGTTATTAAAACTTCTATCCGCCACCCTCTTTAACATCGGCTTCATCTGCTCAGGAGGCAGATCAGCATCGGTCATAATGAAAGCGAGCATGGTGGCCATATTTGGGTCGATCATACCAGAGCCTTTTACCATCACCGAAATCGTAGCAGCCCCAATCTTCTCACTGAAAGCCTTGGGATGAGTGTCTGTGGTCATGATGCCACGTGCTGCATTCATGAACTGATCATGGCCAGTCCCTAGGTTCCCAAGCAATTTGGGGAAAGCACGATCCATCACACCGGCAGGATATCGACGACCAATAATTCCAGTGCTAGAGATCAGAACCTCCTCTTTAGATAATTCCAACTGATCAGCCAACTCACCACAGACCCTCAAGGCATCGTTCATACCCTCCTCACCCGTTGCGACATTAGAGTAGCGTGAGTTGATCAGCAGGGCGGAACAGACACCTCCCTCAAGTCGTTTCTTGGCCAGTTTGACCGGTTCTCCGGGAAAGTGATTTTGAGTAAAAACCCCACAGGCTTTAGCTCTAGGCTTAGACAGGATCAAACTAAGATCCAAGTCTTGAGGGTCATCCTTAAGTCCGGCGTGCACACCACCCAAGAGAAAACCCTCAGGCAGAGAAAGCTGTTGATCAGAAAAAGTCATCGCGGGGAATTCTAGTCAACGACAAAACTAGAGCAATGTTTTGACATCCAATGAACAATTTCTCGAAGCTCTTCCGGTGCAACTCCTAAATAATGATAAATGTAAACGCCATCCGAAGTGGTGCCACATTCCAGTGGATGATTCTGGGCTTGGCCATGGACCACCTGAGCATAGCGTCCAAGATAAGGGTTGTCGAGTCTTGCCCTCCAGGCCAGGCCTTTCTCCCCTGGCCGTTGTAAATTTTCCATGAGTTCATCCAACAGGAGTGACCCCATGCCTCGACCCAAAAACTCAGGCTCGACCACCACCTTGTCCACATAAGTGAAGCCTGGAGCCGACAATAAAATCGCCCCCCCTCGATACTCTCTTTCAAGCAGAACACGAGTGTCAGGAGGAAGATCAGAAAAGTAATTCTTCTTGAGCTTTTTTCCAAACCCAGATTCAATGAGTCGCAACATTCTCTTCTGATCGATATCTTCAATTGCCTTCCAATCAAAGAAATACCCCTGACTCACCAGAGAGCCAGATCCTTTTCTGGTAAAAAGTTCAGACATAACAAGGCCTGGCTCAACGCACTGCAAAGCAGCCGATGGCCCCTGAGACTCTAAAACAGGCCGCACCCACTTGATTGCTCTAGCGGAGCCTTCATCCCAGTCCACCTTATCATGACTTAAGTGAACCTGACTCACAATATCTCCATCTAGATTCCGTAGGGCACCACCAGACCAGACGATTTTCAGAAATGACCTTTCTTTTAAATCCATGCCCAAACATACCTCCCAATCTGATTCTTCAGATCGATCCCAAATAATACCATGATTCAAGTAACGGCTAAAAATTCCACTTCGAACATCTTCAGATGAGCACTGTGGATGGAGCCATAAGGTTGGCTTAAGATCTAAGGCCAGCAGGTCATCTATCTGGATACAAAGTTGAGCCAATTCCTCTTCAGTCTTCAGACTGACAATTAGAAGAAGAAATTTTGAACTCTCAACACGGCTGTAGCAGAGTAGAAATTCATTTGCGTCGCGACTTATGGCCGTCTTTTCGATAAAGGAATGGAGACTCTTCTTCACGGCTCCACCTTGACGACTTTGTCGAGGATTTCTTGGTCGGTTAAACCTGTCCAGTTAGCCTTTAGAGAGGTCACCTTGTGACGATTGACGACCACTTGTCTCATCGCCCACCACCGTGAGCGGTCGAAAGTCAAAACCATTTTGAGGCACTTGAAAACAGTCCACCCGTAGGCATTCCAAAGCCAACGCTTCCGCCTGATATTCTTTAAGACGAAGAGAAGGCTGCCCTTCTCTTTAAGGGCTCGTCGGTTAACAACACCTCGGTATACGCTGTCTGTTGTGGATGACGGAGTGTGATGCACCACACTTTCTGGCTCAAACCAACAAGTGTAACCTGCTCTCCATGCTCGGTAACTCAAATCGTTATCTTCAAAATAAAAAAAGGCTGGATCGAATCCTCCCAATTCAAGGAATCTTTCTCGACGCACCAGCATTGCTGCACCGTGGAGAAGCAGGGTGCCACCTGCGCCTGGGCCAAGGTCCAAAAGGGCGAGATGCCCATGGAAGAAACGACCTCCCTTTCGCTGTCGCACTCCCCCCTCACCCTCAGTTATCATAGGATTGACCCCCAGAGCATCAGGAGCCTGATCGAGTCGATCAACGAGTGGCCCAAGAGAGTCTGGTTCAAGATGTACGTCGTTATTTAAAATAAGGACGTATTCGGTGTCCAACAGTTTGAGGAAAACATTGTAGGCCTGAAGAATGAGGTTTTTATCCATCCTGTGAACAGGTATATCAGGATGCGCCTCACCCAACCAGCCCAAAGAGCCATCTTCACTCGCGTTATCTAGGATATGTAAGGTGGCACTGTGAGGGCAACCACGACAAGCGACCAACCAAGATTCCGTCGATTTTTTCAATAGCTCAAGACCATTGAAATTAAGAGGAACGACCGTCAGGCGGTTCATTGTTATTTCTCTACGCGCATGTCGCAGAGAAAGAGGATCTCAGTCCTCTTCCGTCTCCTCGTCGTCGAGGTCGTCGAGCTCGTCCATTTTATTGTCGCTCCTCTGGATATGGAAGCCATAGGCCTCTGAATCCATCAGACCGTGAGTTTCACTGAGGTCTTCCAGCTTGACTTTGATCATCCAACCATCGTCGTAGGGACTCTCATTTACAAATTCGGGGCTTTCAGACAGCGAAGAATTCACCTCGATAACTTCACCGCTAACAGGACAGTAGAGTTCTGTCGAAGCTTTCACTGACTCGATGCTGCCAAACTCATCCCCTGCGACCACCTTTTCTCCCACTTCGGGAAGTTCCACAAAGACGACCTCCCCTAACTGTTCCTGAGCAAAGTCAGAAACGCCAATGGTAGCTGTCCCGTCATCATGCAGGCTCAGCCATTCGTGTTCTTCGGTGAAGAGGTGATTGTCTGGTATCATGTCGCTAAAATTACGGTGTTCGAAATCTGGTCAAGGTCATCCTTCTGGGCTCTTCTGGCCGTAAAGGAAAGTCCCGACAGGAAATTTTCTAGACGCCTTCAATTTGAAAAGCTTTCCCCTTCCCGGTTGCTCAAGAGCCTTGCCGTCCAAATCCTCCCCTCCCTCAAAGACAAAGGAGTGAGAGCGCCCTTTCCCATCTTCACAAAACACCGAAATCCCGGCGTCCCAGCCTTCACCCAGGCTACGAACGAGTAGGTCCCTCCCTCGTCCATCCAGAACTTCGCCCAAAACCACCCGGTCCATGTCCGATCTTCGGCCTCCAATCTTAGCAAACAAAGAATCACTCTTGTTCTCACCGTAAAAACCGTGTAAAAGTGGCTGAGGAAACTCATCCCGAATATCGACCCTTTCCTGCACTCCTTTTTTCACGAGCTCCAGTTCTTCCTGAACAAGCCACCTCAGGTCAATTCGGAAGCAGCTCAGTCCTGCATCTTCCAATTCGGACAGGTGAGGAAGCAGACTCAAGGTCTTGTTGTAATAGAGGGTGCTGCCCCAGAGAGATTCTTTCATCACGAAAGAGCCGGAGCCCATTTCTTCTGATTTGATATGAGTGCTCTTTCCAGAACCGCTCCACTCAAGAAGTGGTCTGGGCGTATGGTACATGGCGATGGGACCAAAGCCCAAACACTCAGACTCGACACTCAGCGTTTCGAGAAATGGTAAAAGTTGACGCCTAGGGATCTGTGGGTTAAAACAGATTCTTTTGACGCCTCTCAACTTCTCCAGCCAAACTTCCACGGATCGATAATTGAGGTGGCCAATCTGAAGATCCAGCTCAAAGGATAGACCCCTTCTATCTAATTCTCGAGCCAAACCCAGATCCATCACCCTCAAGGGAACTGGGATGTTCTCAAGGAAAGGAAGCACCTTTGCCCAATCCTTTTCCTGAACTCGGCGATCAAAAAGCAATTTACCTTCTATGCCCTCCCCGTGAAGACTCTGAAGTAGATCTGGTAGAAGCTCTTCTTTTAGCCCCCCTTCTTGAGACCTCAGCTCGGTGCAGATCAGAGCCTCTTTGCATCCCAACATTTTCAGACCGGGGATCTGATCCATTCGGTCGATCTGCCCAACCGTCTTCACTCTGACTCCAGCTTTCTTAAAATCATTCCCTCTTCTAGAACTCCCCTCGGGAACCGTAAGACGGATTCTTGGCGCCCCTTCTCAAGGGAATTGCCTTCGTAATCCTCGAGGTGTTTAGTTTCAACAATCTGGTTTTCACCCTCAAAGGTGATCGCCTCCAGCGCTTCAGAAGGCAGCAAAGGGTTCTTCAGTTGAACCCAGGCATGATCGGTGGAGACTCCTATCACCTGCCCTGCCCAGGCAAACTTGGGACCAGCCCCTGAGCCATCTCCAGCAATGGAGCCTTCATCCGCTGTACCGGACCCCAAGCTCGCTTCCGTGTAGCCTCGATTCGAAAACATCGTGAGCTGCTCATGACAGCGAGCAGGCACTTCTCTTTCCTGACAGATCGCGTCGATCGCCTCTCGAAATGCCTTTGTGGCACCCGCAACATAGAGACTGGATTTCATTCGCCCTTCAATCTTTAATGAATGAATGCCCAATTCGCAAGCCGTCCCTAGGTGCTCCAATCCATTGAGATCTTTTGAACTCATTAAGGCTCTAGAGCCCTCTGTTCCCTCAATCTGAAAATCGAAGCGGCAGCTCTGCTTGCACCCGCCCCGATTGCTATCGCGACCTGCTGTGTAATTCGAGATGGTACAGTGACCAGAGAAGGCTGAACACATGGCTCCCATGACAAACATCTCTACCTCCATCCCGCTGCCAGTGCACAAATCAGCCCCTTCTTCCAAAGATAGCTCACGGCCCGTGATGATTCGAGTTGCGCCCAAATCCTTCCACAACTTCGCTTCTGAACTATTTAAAACGGTAGCTTGAGTGGAGACGTGCAAGGGGATGTCACACGCTTTGGAAAGGACATCCATCACCCCGGGATCCGACACAATCAGCGCATCAACCTTCAGTTCCTCAAGAAAGGAGGCATAAGTGGCTAGACCTTCGAGGTCAGCTTCGTGAAGAAAGGCATTGAGGGTGAGGTAAAGTTTAACTCCCCTCGAATGAGCAAACTCCACACCTGTACGGAGTTCTTCATCACTGAAATTCTCAGCTCCAGACCGGAGGCCATATCGAGGCCCTCCGACATAAACCGCATCAGCCCCATAACGACAAGCTGTCATCAGTTTGTCGAGGTTTCCCGCTGGGGATAAGATTTCCGGAATGAACTTAGCTGTGTTCATGCCGGGGAGTCTTCTGTGGGATCGCAACTTGCAAAAGAACGAAGTGATGAAAAGATGGCTATCGTGAAAGTTCCACAGCAGTTGTGGCGAGGGGATTGGATGCTCGTCCCCCTTGCTTGGGTCGTCCAGATCGTTTTTTATTTTAATGGAACTTTTCATAAAGGCGCCCATGCGCCTTTGCTGGGTGATGGCTACATCCTTCACACCATGGCTCTCAATTACCTGCAGAATGGGGTTATGGCCTACAGAGAAGCTGTACCGACTCTCACACAGCTCCCCGTTTATCCTTGGATGATCGCCAACGTTTACCGTATCTTTGGCGAAGACCCTAGAGCCATGATCTGGATTCAGATGATTCTCGCCGGCATGTCCATACCTTTCCTAATGCACTTGCTCAAGCCGCTTTTAGGAACATGGAGATGGGCCTTTGCCCTCCTTTGGGTGATGGACATTCATCAGATCACCTATGCGGGAGTCATCAGTACTGAATTCTGGGTTGTTCACCTCTGGGTTCTGGCATGGATTTTCCTCTGGAAAGCCATGCAGGAAGAGGGCTTTTGGAAATGGATTCTGGCTGCGTTATGCCTCTCATTAGCCGCCAATATCAAACCTCTAAGTCTGTATCTGCCATTCTTCCTAACTCCCTTACTTCTGGCTCTCACCCAAAGCCCATGGATTGATCGAATAAAAAGAGTCGTTGTCTTTCTACTGATCTACCTTCTCTGTCTCCTTCCCCTTCTAATTAGAAACCACGAACAGACAGGAGAATTTCCTCGCTACACAACCATCTCCTCTTTCAACTTGTGGTACTTTAACTTACCCTACTTCAGAGCCTTGGACGAAGGCATCAGTGTTGCTGAAGCTCGCCATGCCTTTGTCGAAAAAATGCGGCTACGCTTAATTGAAAAGGGAGCAGACCTCCCCCCCATTACGGTGCAGACAGCTTCAGATCGACATGCCCACAGAGCTGCTCTCGGGCTAAATGAGCATGATTACGCCAAACTAGCTGACACGCTTTCCTCAGAGTACCTTAAGGACCATTTCTGGGATTATGTCCGGTGGCATCTTCACCACAGCCCAAATATATTCTTAGTTAGCAATCTTTCATGGATAAAACTGGTCTATCAATACTTCGAACCATTTTCCATGGGTTGGAACCCTTCTGAGTGGTTAAAATTAATTCTTAAAGGCGGAAAGGAGAGCTTTTTTGCCATCTGCCGTCTCTGGGAACTCACCTACTCTCTGGGCTTCTTAGGTCTTGGGTTGCTAGGTTTCTTGAGGTTCCGACTCCTCTCCAACCCTAGATTCTTCCTTTTTACTTGGTCTTTCCCTCTTTATGTCACCTTGATCTGTGGCGTCAATGTTTGGGGACGATTCCGATATCTCTTCATGCCCATGCTCATCTGCATCGGACTGATGGCACTCATGACACTGAGAAAAAACAACGGGAGTTTGCCAACGGGAGAGTCCGAGCACCCGTCGCAGGACCCATCGTGTCACTCACCTGAGTCCCCTTAAACTCCTCCTCGTGAATCCACAACTTTACTTCCTAGGTCCTGAGGGCAGTTTCTCTCACATGGCCACCCAGCGTCTCTTCCCTGATGGTGCCTTACGACCCATGGGAGACTTTGAAGAAGTCTTCGAAGGTGCTGAGAATGACCACGAAAGTTTTGCCATCGTCCCACTTGAGAACAACACCGCAGGAGCCGTCGATCCCGCTCTGGATCTTGCTTGCTCTTCAACGCTCGATATTCGAGCTGAATTTCATATTGGTATTCATCATGCCCTCCTTGGAAAGGGCGAGGCCGTCAGGGACATCGAAGTCCTCTTCGCTATGGACCAGCCCTACTACCAATGCCGTCAGTTCTTGAAAAACCATCTCTCGTCAGCGAAATGGATTCCCTGTAAGAGCTCAGCAGACTCCATGTATAAAGCTCTTGAGCACGGAAATGGGGCTGCTGCCATTGGATTGGCCAAGCCAGGAGTCGCAAAAGGGCTCAACGTCATTCAGGGAGATATTCAGGACCGCAGTGACAATTACACCCGTTTCGCCATTCTCTCTAGGTATCTCGACTTTGAAACAGACCAGAAAGTTGCTTCAATGAGAGCTTCTTTCGCCTTCAGTCTAGAGGATCGCCCAGGCTCACTCCTTGAAACTCTTGAAATCTTTAAGGCCGCCGGACTCAACATGTGCCATTTAGAATCTCGTCCTTCTCCAGATCATCGTTGGCGTCATAGATTCTGGATCACCTTAGAGGGGGTTTCCGGAGCAGACGACAGACTGATTGAAAGCTACCAGAAAGTTGAAAGCTCAACCCCTTGGAGCAGATTTCTGGGGGCCTACCCTCTACTGACATCACCTTGAAAAATAAAGGTCGACCTTAAAAAGCCAACCCCTTTTTTCTCAAGCTCCTACGGGAAGACTCAATGCGCAAAACCGTCATTGTCGGCAATTGGAAAATGAACAAAAGCCCCAAGGAATCTCGGGACTTTGCTAGAGAGTTGCGTCAGAAGTTAAGAACGATCCCCGATGAGATCGAAGTGGGGATTTCACCAACGCTTCTCGCGCTTGAAGGGGCCCTTGAGGAAATGAGTGGTTCAGACATTCTTGTTGGCGCTCAAGCTGGTCACTGGGAACCCTCCGGAGCCTTCACTGGAATGGTTTCCATGAAAATGCTACAAGAGTCTGGTGCAGATTTCGTTCTAGTAGGCCACAGTGAACAGCGCCAGTTCTTTGGAGAAACCGACGAAACCGTCAATCAGCGAACCAAAGTTGCCCTCGAACTTGGCCTGCGCCCCATTGTTTGCATTGGAGAACTTCTGGACGAGCGAGAGAATGGAAAGATGAATGAAGTCCTCGCTAGACAGATCAGTGAGGGTCTAAAAGGTCTAGATATCCGTGACCCATCCGACATCATATTGGCCTACGAGCCCGTCTGGGCCATCGGAACAGGCAAGACAGCTACCCCAGAAATGGCCCAAGAGGCCCATGTCTTCTGCCGCCAAGAACTCGCCAAACTCTTTGGCGAAGAGCGAGCCAACGGCATCAGCATTCAGTACGGCGGCTCAGCCAAACCAGAAAACGCATCTGAGCTTCTCGGTCAGGCCGATATTGACGGACTTCTCGTGGGTGGAGCTAGCCTCAAGGTTGACTCCTTTCTGGCTATCATCAACGCATAAGGATCAGTCATGTCCATACTTCACATTGCACTCCTGTGCGCCTTCGTTTTTCTCTGCTTTCTGATCATCAGTTCCATTCTTCTCCAAACGGGTCGGGGTGGCGGTATGGCAGGATTGGGTGGAGGTGCATCTGATTCAGCCTTTGGCGCCCACACGGCCAATGTTCTGCAAAAATTCACCATGGGCTGTGTCGTCGCTTTCTTCGTCCTCGTTATCGTTCTAGGCAGAACTCAGAAAGGAGCAAACGAAGCCACCAGTGTTATGGATGACTTCGTTGCTCCTCCACCAGCCGTTGAGTCAATGGAAACAGGCATGGGAGAAAGCGCTCCAGATGTGCCGGCAGCCGAACCAGAAAAGAAACCTGCACCTCTCCCAACTCCTCAGTAACTTTGGAAGTACTCGTAACCGGAGGGGCCGGATTTATCGGCTCACACCTCTGTCGTCGCCTCCTTGATGAAGGGCACGGCGTCATCTGTCTCGACAACTTCTACACGGGCAGTCGACGCAACATTAGGGACCTAATTTCAAACCCCAATTTTGAGGTCGTTCGCCACGACATCACCGAGCCAATTCTGCTAGAAGTTGATCAGATCTACCATCTAGCTTGCCCAGCCAGTCCAGTTCACTACCAATATAACCCCGTTAAAACCGTAAAAACCAATGTCATGGGCACAATCCATGCTTTGGGAATCGCTAAGCGGGTGAACGCGCGAATCCTCCTCGCCAGCACCTCTGAAGTCTATGGCGACCCCGAGGTCCACCCTCAGAAAGAAGATTATTGGGGACACGTGAACCCCATCGGCATCCGTAGTTGCTACGATGAAGGAAAGCGAATGGCAGAAACCCTCACGATGGACTATCATCGACAGAATGGTGTCGACACGCGTATCATTCGAATTTTCAATACATTTGGGCCTCATATGAATCCCCAAGACGGACGCGTGGTGAGCAATTTCATCGTCCAGGCCCTCCAGGGAAAAGATATCACCATCTATGGAGATGGTTCTCAAACTCGCTCTTTCTGTTTCGTCTCAGACCTTGTAGACGGGATGATGAAAATGATGAACCAAGATAGTGAGATTGGTCCCGTAAACCTTGGAAATCCCGATGAAAGAACCATCAAGGAAATTGCAGAACTCATTGTTCAGAAAGTCGGTAAAGGAAAGCTCATCACCGAACCCTTACCTAGTGATGACCCCAAACGACGACAACCCGACATCACCAAAGCAAAAACTATTCTTGGATGGGAACCCAAAGTAGACCTAAACGAAGGTTTAGATCAGGCCATCGCGTATTTCAAAGAGCGCCTAGAAGAGGACACCTGATTGGCCATCACCGATCAGTATGACGTTATCATTGGACTAGAAGTCCACTGTCAGATGAAAACTTTAACCAAGCTATTCTGCACCTGCAAGAATGAGTTTGGATGCCCCCCAAACGACAACACTTGCCCCGTCTGCTTGGGTATGCCCGGCGCCCTGCCAGTCTTAAATCGTCAGGCTTTTGACTACGCCCTCAAAACAGCTTTGGCCATTGGTTCAGAGATTCCCAAAACGACTAAATTCGATCGCAAACACTACTTCTACCCCGACCTCCCGAAAGGTTATCAGATAACACAGTATGATGAACCATACTGTAGAGGAGGCGGACTTGAGATCATCCTAGAGAGCGGAGAGAAAAAGTTCATCGAACTAGACCGTATCCACATGGAAGAAGACGCGGGTAAACTCTCCCACGCTGAAGACTCAAGAATTGCTGACAGTATCGTCGACCTAAATCGCGCTGGTACCCCACTGATGGAGATTGTCACCCTCCCCGTGCTCCGCAGTGCAGAAGAGGCTTACCTCTACTTAACTGACCTCAAACAGCTCCTTGAATACATTGAAGTCTCTGATTGTAACATGCAGGAAGGCAGCCTTCGCTGCGATGTGAACATCTCACTCAAACCTAAGGGCGCAGAGAAACTTGGTACGAAGGTTGAGATCAAAAATATGAACAGCTTTAAAGGAGTTCAAGCCGCCATCGAGTTCGAGATCAAGCGACAGTATCAGGCATTAGAGACTGGAGAAACTATCGTACAGGAAACTAGGCTCTACGACGTTGATCGAGGCGTCACCAAGTCCATGAGGAGCAAGGAAGAGGCCAACGATTACCGTTACTTCCCCGACCCTGATCTCCCCCGTTTCGAGATCGACCTCGACTGGGTGGAATCCATTCGAAAGGAAATTGGAGAGCTTCCCAAAGCCAAGCGAGAACGTTTCCGTCAAGAATATGGACTTCCTGATTACGACATTGGCCAGATCACGTCAGATCGGTCTTTGGGTGAATACTTCGAAGCTGTTGCTGAAAAGACCAAAGAGTACAAAGAAATTAGCAACTGGATTATGGGTGAGGTATCCCGCGAACTTAGCGAAAGAAAAATTGAAATCGATGAGTTTGAAATATCTGCCACCAACCTTGCCGACCTGATCAATGAAATTCAGAAAAAGACCATCTCCAAGAAGATCGCCAAAGAAGATGTTTTTCCTGAGATGGTCAAGAGTTCTGATTCCGCTTCCGATGTCATTGCACGTCTAGGACTTAAGGTTGAAAGCGACGACAGTGTCTTGCTTCCCATTGTTGAAGATGCAATTGCCAAAAATCCAAAAGCAGTTGAAGATCTGCGCGCTGGAAAAAATAAAGCCATTGGTGCCATTATCGGGGCTTGTATGAAAGCGACTCAGGGCAAAGCTGACCCTGGAACTATATCCGCCCTCGTGACTCAGGTATTGGAGAAACAGAATTGACTCAAGAAACCCTTCCCGCCAACGAAGCACCAGTGATTTCCACTTGTGAACTCTGTAAGATCACAACCACGGAGGAGATGGTCAATCAGGTTTTCTGCCCTCGCTGCGGCGAACGAATGGAAAAAGCTTATGGCTGGCTCCAGAAATCTCTGATGAACGAGAAAGAAAAAAAAGCTCTCCATAAAATCATGCTGGATCTCACAGACGTCAGTAAAATCCGCTTCGAAGAAGAGTCGCCTTAATTTTTAGGGCTATTCCTTCTCTCTCTAGTTAGATAGGCTCCGAAAAAACTCTCTTCCGAAGTGTCTCATTTAACATTTCACGAAATATGTCTTGATTCGCACGGGCCCCGCCTAACATTTGACACAATATTTGGGAGATAACACATGAGCAATCTACTCTGGATTCTAGTTCTTGGTAACGTCGGTTATCTCCTCTTTGCCCTTTCAAAGGCAAAAAGGTCGAGACACAAGGCTCAAGAAGTTCTCTCTCTAGCTGACGAAACTCGTATCCTGACGGTCCCAGACCACATGCTCAATATTCAAGCTGTTGGTAAAACGGTTAATCTCAAAGAAGCCCCAGCAGAAGCACAGACTTCAGAAAACCCTTGGGAGCAGAAAATCGTTCGACCCGAACATCGTATGGGTTTCAGAAAAGGTCACGATCACAATCAGCTCCTACTTCAGGACATCGATTCCAACCTGAAATAAGTCCGTCGCTCTAGTCATTATCCTGAGAAAAACCTTAGGAATCTGACCGACAGTCCTTGCTTTAGGCTTATTTGGCCGTCTCCTAACTGATTCTTTTTTTTGACGCGAGTAGAGACGGCTAAAAAGAGAAGCATTTTTGTGAATAACTCAATTGCCTAATCATTGAGAAAACCGGCCTTTTCTCCTAATGTAGGATGACATATTGCCTCCTCCTTTTACAGCTTCTTTTTCAATCAGTTGAACAGTCCACCCACAGGTGAATTCCCCCGGGAAGTTCAACTCCCTCTTGTCCAACACTTAAGGGAGCTCCGTACTCGAATTATCATTTCGGGAATCATCTTTGTCCTTTTCTTCGCAATCTGCTTTGGCCTGAGCGACCCTATCTTCCAGTGGGTCATGTCTGGAGTTCCCGACCATATCCAAAGAAGATCAGGAAACCCATTGGATGGATTCAGAGTCAGTCTCACGATTGGCACCTATTTTGGTATCTTCCTAAGCCTACCGTTCATCGCCTATCAAATCTACTCTTTTATTAGACCCGCTCTTAAAGCAAAGGAAGACAAGACAGCTCTCCTTTACCTTTTCGGTGGCTTTGTTTTGGTCATCGGCGCCATCACCTTCACTCACTTTTCTCTGCCCCATCTCATCGGAGCACTCCTCAGCTTCCTGCCATCAATTGAAGTCATTCATGCTGACATTCTGGACTACGTCTCAACTATACTGACCATCTACCTTGGCTTCGCTATTGTCTTTCAGGTCCCTCTATTGGTCTTCCTTAGTATTCTCCAGGGGTTTGTCAGCCCTCAGGTCTATGCGAATAACCGAAGATGGGTCATCGTTATTTTATTGATCCTCTGTGCAATTTTCTCCCCTCCCGACTTTCAGTCTCAACTGCTGATTTTCATTCCCCTTTATACACTCTTTGAATTAGCTCTACTCATGGGCAGACTCATGAAGAGAAAAGATGTTTGATCTAAGTTTCGGCGAAATCATGTTGGCCTTGGTGATCGCCTTTGTCATTTTCGGACCCGAACGCTTTCCAGTGATGCTGAAAGAGGCCATCGGTTGGATCAAGAAGGTCAAAAATATGGCTTTTGAGGCCCAGCGAAGCCTAGATCAGCTCGGACAAAACATCAAACATGAACTACCTGACGCGTCATCATGGACACCCTCATCAAACAAGACTGAGGACCTCTATCGTTCCAGTAACTCTTCAGCCCTTGAGCCAATCCAAATTGACCGAGAGTCGTCCTTCTATACCAAAGAAGGGTTACACTGGCGGAAACGCCTAAAGATAGACCGCCTCCCAGAAAATTACCACAGAAAAGCCCTTGAGAAGCTTCCCTGGGAAGAAGACTCGATTAAGCCGTCTCCAGACCTTTCCTGATTTGAACCGCGATCTCGGGAAACACTCCCCTAAGTTTAGCAAGAATTCCAGGCAGGTCGTGCTCAACAAAGTCGGCCATTTCGACCACTTCATTATTTTTAAAGCCCACTTCCAACCTTTGGAAAGCAACCGAAAGGCCATTTAGAGCTGTCGAAATTTCTTTTCCTTCGCCATCTTCTATTGTGAAAATCTTAAGCAGTTGACCCAAGGCCTCCGCCATTCCTTTTAGTTCCAAGAGGCACTGAGAAAGATTTTCGAGGGATTCTGAAGGGTTTTCTTTGGTCAGCCCTTCACCGATCTGGAGCAACTCCTCTTCGCGACTCTGAAGAGCTTTTGCAATCTCATCCAGCTGACTTGTCAGGGCATCACCAAGGGGTTCTGTCTGAAGATTCAAGACCTCTTCTGCGCCAAGCCCTTCATTTAATTTCTTTTCAAGGTCATCTTGCTCAATTTTCTCACCATTGAGTTCATAGCCTGAAAGGCTTCTCCCTCCAGAAAGCAGGACCGAACCCAAAGAGTCCAAGATGCTCTCGGTTGAAGCTTCAGGCTGAGCCGAAATTAGATCGGGTACCCCATCGATATGGATGATCAAACCATGACTCCTAGTAGTGGTATCGTTTGCCGACCTGTAAGGTCAAAAGTCGGTATATTTGTTCACTCCAAACAACAAGTGCCAACTCGTGTTGAAGCGTCATCTCACCGATGGCCAGAGATCGATATTTCTTGTCCTCAAGAAGACTTCTGTGGAGCCCTCGTGCCGACCCCAAGATGAAGACGACTCGTCCAGAAAACGGCATCCACTCTGACATTTCACGCGACCAAGCCTCGGTACTGGCCACTTCACCTTTCTCCGATAGCAGAAAAACCTTGTCGTCGTCCAACAGGTGTTTCTTAATCTTTATCGACTCCTTAACCAGTGCCTTTTCCACCATCACGTCGGAAGCACCATGGAGCTTTTCCTCCCCAAAATGCTTCACTTCGATTCTCGCATAAGGGGAAGCTAATTTAATAAAATAACGAAAGAGCTTCTCCATCTGGGCATTGCCACAGGTTGAGGGAATGAGAAAAACGAAACGGGCCATGTGACAAGTCTTTCGATGGTCATAAGATGGCAAACGATGGCCGGTAACGATCAGATGGACCCCCCAAAGGAAGAACATCTATTTATTCTCGACTGGGGCGATGCCTCCGCCCATTTGCTATACGCCCACGTGGTCGAGGGCAAAGTCGACCTCATCGACGCGGTCTCCCGTCCATCCCTCGGAGTCAAAGATGGTGTGCCTAGAGACGAAGAACAGGCCTCCAAGACCATTCAGCAACTCTTGGATTACTACCAGACCGAACATCGACTACAAGTCCAAACTCTTTTCGTCTTGGTCAAAACTGGCGGAAAACTCGCTCATCGCGTCAAAGATGTCACTCCCTATCAAGAATACCTGACCAAGTACCACGAAGGTCGCCCCCCCTCCGTTCCGCCCAATCTGAAAGAAGTTCCCCACGTCTACGACCCCTTTGATGCTTTTGCTTCGGAGTCTGAGGCCTTTCGATATGTCTTCGCTCTCCCTCCCGGCATGCGTGAGATCATTCAAGAAGCTCTCTTCAAAGTGGAGTGCTTTGTGGAAGGCTTTGTTTCTTTACCCCGTATCGGAGTGAAGTCCCGGAGTCGTATTCAACCAGGCTTAGTGTTGGGAATTTTTCACGAAATCAGCATCGCGATGGCTGCCAAGGGGGATGACCTGCCCTTCTATAGGGAGTTTCGTTTCAGCACGGGGCTGATTCAGCAAAGAATCTGCGACAACTTGAAAATCCCAGAAGACCGAGCCTCTCGGCTCTTGAAATGGGTCATTCGCACGCCTTCCCCAAACGAGTTTGCCACAGCGCATCCAAAAGATCAAGACTTCTTTATGAGCCCCGATTTCAAGAAGGTTATCGATGACACAGGTGAGGAACTTGAAAAACTCTGTCGCGCCCTTCGTGAAGACATGATTGAATGTGGAGCTTGGGATCTCGGCTTTGACCATGTCTATCTTCTAGGTCAGGGCAAAGACCTCTTTCAGTCCTTTGCCTTTCTGAGTGACATCCTTCCCTTTCAACCACTCGATCTTCCTCTTCTTCACTTTGACCAACTCTCCTCCCAAGCTCAAGACCCAGAGTTGGCCCCTATGGTAAGGCTTGTCGATCACTGCCTTCATCTGAGGGATCTCCGTCGCAAGGGAATGTCTGAGGAAGAGAAAGGATCTCGGCTAAAAAACTGGGCTAAAGGGATCTTTCCTCTAGGTTAAATCAGAAGATTTATCCATATTTAGGAGGGTGGATTTCGGAGTTTTTCACCTCTTGCCGAGGCTAGGTTCACTCCATGATTCCACCCAAAACCCTTTACCTCGATTATCATCAACATGGCAAAAAAATCTGAATCTAACAAGAAATCAGCTCCCGGGCTAGAAGCAGCCCTCGATACTATTGAAAAGCAATTTGGGCGAGGCGCGATCATGCGCCTTGGGCAAGACTACAAAGCCGACGTAGAAGCCATTCCCACTGGCAGCCTCACCTTAGACCTAGCCCTCGGTGTGGGAGGAATTCCCCGCGGACGAGTTATTGAGATCTATGGTCCAGAATCCTCAGGAAAGACAACACTCACTCTTCACATTGTTGCTAGTGCCCAGAAAAATGGTGGCACAGCAGCCTTCATCGACGCCGAACATGCTCTCGACCCTGTCTACGCAAAAAACCTTGGCGTAAATCTCGATGACCTCCTCGTTTCCCAACCAGATAGTGGAGAACAGGCTCTAGAGATCTGTGACATGCTCGTCCGTAGTGGCGCCGTCGACCTAATCGTCATCGACTCCGTTGCAGCGCTTGTTCCTAAGTCTGAACTCGATGGAGACATGGGAGACACCCACGTGGGCCTACAAGCACGCATGATGAGTCAGGCGATGCGTAAACTTACTGGGATCATTGGCAAGACCAAAACCAGCGTGGTTTTCATCAACCAAATTCGATCCAAGATCGGAGTTATTTACGGAAGCCCAGAAGTCACAACTGGTGGCAATGCTCTCAAATACTACTCCTCAGTTCGCCTCGATATCCGCAAACGAGAAGTTCTCAAGAAAGGCACCGATATGGTAGGAACCCACGTTCAGGTCAAAGTCGTCAAAAACAAAGTTGCCCCACCTTTCCGCGTTGCGGAGTTTGACATCATCTTTAATGAAGGGATTTCCATAATGGGAGAGCTTCTCGATTTAGCCATCCAAGCCAAACTCATTCAAAGAACGGGCTCTTGGTTCAGTCACGATGGCAACAATATTGGGCAAGGCCGTGAAGCCGCCATCGAATTCCTAAAAGAGAATCGCGATATTGCGAAAACCATCTATGGAAAAATACGTGAAGAGCAAGGACTCGGTGGAAGCGATGCCGCCCTTGATGCAGCCCCAAAAGCAGATACAGAAGAAGACTGATGCACTACGAGAGCACTCGGGACCGAAGCTCTAGACAGACATTTAGAGAAGCGGTCAGCGAGGGACTCTCCCCCGAAGGGGGCCTCTATGTTCCTTCTGAGATTCCCAATCTGACAGCAGAACTGCCGCGGTGGGTTGATTTCGATTACCCTACCATGGCATTAAGGATTTATGAAATCTTTGCAGGGGATAGCCTCAGCCAAAAAGAACGAGAGGAGCTGGTCCCCAGTTCTCTTTCTCGCTTCAGCACCCCTGAGGTGAGCCCTGTCGTCAAACATGGAAAGACATGGATTCTTGAGCTCTTTCATGGACCCACCCTTTCCTTCAAGGATGTTGCCCTCCAAACTTTAGGCTGTCTTTTCGAACACTGGCCCTCACCCACTGGCCAAAGAACTGTGCTCGGTGCGACCAGTGGCGACACAGGAAGCGCCGCCATCGCCGGGGTTCAGGGGCGTAAGGGAGTTCGAGCATTCATTCTTTTCCCCGAAGGGAGAGTTAGTCCGGTGCAGGAACTTCAGATGACCACGGTCCCGGATAAAAATGTCCAATGCCTCGCTATCGAAGGTAGTTTTGACGATTGCCAAAACATCGTGAAAACCCTCTTTGCTGACGTCGAATTCAGAGAGAAGGTTGGGCTCTCTGCCGTTAACTCCATCAACTGGGCCCGAATCACCTCCCAGATTGTTTATTATTTCTATGGCTATTTCTCGTGGCTCAAGAAAAGTGGTAACAGCTATGGCACTCCTCTGCCGGTATCTGTTCCGACGGGAAACTTCGGAGACATTCTCGCAGGATACATGGCCAAAGCCATGGGACTTCCTCTGGGCGAGCTCATCATTGCCAGCAATCGCAATGACATCCTCACCCGCTTTTTTGAAACGGGAAGCTACTCGATGAACGAAGTCGAACCTTCTCTCAGCCCTGCCATGGACATTCAGATCAGCAGTAACTTTGAGCGTCTTCTCTACCTCCTTTCCGGGAGAGACGACAACTGGATGCGAGAGAAGATGTCAGCTCTAAAAGAAAAGGGAACCTTTTCCGTAGAACCAGAAATTCTAGAACAGTTCCGTGCTATTTTCAAAGCCGGTCGAGCCAGTGACGAAGAATGTCTCGAAACCATCCGAAACTTCAAAAATGAGCATGGATACACCATAGATCCTCATACCGCCGTTGGCGTTCATGTCGCCAAAAGCCTCAAACCAGACAGTGAAATTCTCTCTCTCTCAACGGCGCACCCTGGGAAATTTCAAGAAGCCGTCGAAAATGCCATCAATGAAGAACTGCGTCTGCCTGATTCACTAGAATCCCTTAAAGGGCTGCCAACACGCAAAACATTACTCCCCCCAGATGTCGAAGCCGTCAGAGAGTTCATCGAAGGCTCCTGATCCTAAACTTCCAGAGTCTCCATGATGACTCACAGCCATT
>Ga0233432_10001398_pt1 | contig 23353 bp, 21 predicted proteins | sample SI_122_August201_6_FD_179870 | JGI IMG/M metagenome (GOLD analysis project Ga0233432, IMG submission 179870) | Seawater microbial communities from Saanich Inlet, British Columbia, Canada - SI_122_August2016_10_MG | ecosystem: Environmental > Aquatic > Marine > Inlet | place: Canada: British... | reverse complement strand
TTGGATAGATTGCCGATTTTGCGTTCAGATACTTTTCTCTCCAAGTCACAGACATCCAACACGATTCTTATACGATCTCTCTTACGGCTTCCCTTTAGTCCTTTCAACATTGCCCTAAAGTTTAGGTATTCAATTACTCTAAGATCTTCTGGTAATGGATTATTTTCAGGCAAGAAGCCAATATGGTTTCTAACTTCTCCCTCTTCTTCCGCTAAATCAACTCCACACACTTTTGCTTCGCCTGAATCTGCAGGGATTAAACCCGATAGGATTTTGAGCGTAGTACTTTTACCTGCTCCGTTGGGACCAAGGAAACCTACTATTTCGCCTTTACCTACAGAGAAACTAATTCCTTTCAGTGCTTGAATTAACCCATATCTCTTTTTGATATTCAAGACTTCAATGATTGGAAGTGGTTTTGTATCGGAGCTCATATTTACAATCTAAAGAGTTAAATCTAAAGCTAGCCTAAGCCCTTCTAGAGTAAGATTTTCATTTTGTTCGCACTTGATAAAATCAAAGTTAAGAGATGAGCCCCCTGAAACAACAAAATTAGGTTCTTGATGGTTTAATTCAAAAAGTTCGACTTCTAATTTATTAATAATACCTTCAATCATAGCTTTGTATCCTGTACAAACGCCTATTAACATCGCATCTTGCGTACTTTTCCCATACGGAAGGCGGAAAGTACATTTCTTAGGAATAAACATTTTGGGCAAAAGGGCTGTCGAACTACTGAGATAATCAAGGAATCCTTGTGGACCGGGTAGAATAATTCCACCTTCGTAGCCATTTTCAGCTGTTACAATATCGAAAGTGGTCGCGGTTCCTAAGTCAATGACCACTGCCGGTAAAGTTTTCGTATTAAAGGCAGCAATTGCATTGGCTATTCTATCTGAACCAATTTCTTGAGGATTTGGATAGGATAATGGCAGGTTTCCACGTGAGTTTGAGTTTACTGGATGAATTTTATGGCGAAAATACTCTAATCCTTGAAGTAATACTCTTTCTGCATTCGGTACTACTGAGCAATATGATAAAATTGCATTTCTGCTTTCAATGATTTGGATTATGTCAGTTGGGTTATTTATTAATTGAGAGGTATTAAACTGGGTTACATTGGTAAGTTTTTTTCCGTCAAAAAGACCTAGCTTAGTGCTAGTGTTGCCAATATCTAAACACTGAACTTTGGTCATATATCTTTATTTCTAGAGGATTTTGATCTCACCACTGTGAATGTTTTTAATTCGTCCGTTTCTCAGTTTAAGCAGCAGGTTACCATCGGTGTTTATTCCTGAAGATTTACCTATGAAATGATCATTTCCGCAAATCACTTGAATTCGTTTACCATTCAATTCATCTACATCTTTCCATTCTTTGATTAGTTCGTTTCCATCGGTTGCATTAATGGTTTTGTCGAAGCAATTGAGAATCGTTTTTATGATTTTCGCAGATAACTCATGAAGTCGCACTTGACCCCCAGCTATGTTTTCTAGGGACACGGAATCTTGAGCCAGTCCGTCCGGATATTTTTTGGATGATATATTGACATTTAATCCTAAACCAAAAACAAGAGTTTTAATGCTTTCACAATCAATGGATGCTTCGGTTAACATTCCTGCTAGCTTTTTCCCTTCATAGTATAAATCATTCGGCCATTTAACCTTAATTTTGTCCGTACCGACATGATCTCTGAGGAGTTTACAAATATGAATGCCCTGCCAAAGTGTAAAATTTCTTATTTGGACCACTTGTACATTCGGCCTAAATCCCATCGATAGATAGATATTTCCACCTTTCGGACTATGCCATGAACGACCTAATCTACCCCTTCCTTTTAATTGTTGATTAGCAAGAACTACAAAGGGTGATTTTTCTTCATTAGCAAGTAAACGCTCTACTTCGCTATTGGTGCTATCAATCTGGTCATTGGTAAATATTTTGCATGAAATTCTACTTTCTTTCATCCATGCATTCATCAACGGTAAATTGAAATCATTGGGCTCGCCGGCTAACCTATAGCCGAGGTTTTGAGAAGCCTCTATCGTCAATCCTGCTCTTCGAAGTTTGTCAATTCTAGACCAAACTCCAACTCTGGACATGTTCAATTTATCAGCAAGAATACTACCTGAAACATAGTAGGGTGCTGAATTAATTAGCATTCCCAATACAAAGCTATTGGGATCCTTGATCTTTTTTATCCGAGATCTTGTTTTTGGAGTAATAACTCGTTTTCTTTTTCCTTTTGGATAATCAGGCATTCTTCTTTTAGTTCCAATCCAATCCAATATCAAGCCATCTGCTTGAGTGAATAGGTGCTCCAGATGAAATAAAATGTGGTTTGGCTTTAGCGTAGTCTATAATTGTATCCTCAGTTATACCACCACTTGCTTCAAGGACGACCTGATTACTATTTTTTTGCACTGCTTCCTTGATTTCGTCTGGAGAAAAGTTATCTAACAATATCGCATCTACTCTTGAGTCTAAGGCAGGTTGTAATTGCGATAAGTTGTCGATTTCTACTTCAATAATTAGCGCTGATTTATTCTCTTCGACAATCCTAGAGAGAAAAGCTTTTAATCTACTTCCTGATGTAGCAGCAGAAGCGGCTATGTGATTATCTTTTATTAAAATTCGGTCGTACAGACCGATTCTATGGTTGTAGCCACCTCCGCAACAAGTTGCATACTTTTCAAGCATTCGTAATCCTGGTGTAGTCTTTCTTGTATCAAGCAAACCTACCTCGAATTCCTTGATTTTTTCAACAAATGTTTTTGTCTTCGTTGCAATACCAGACAATTTTTGAAGGAAATTTAAGATAGATCTTTCAATAACTAGTATTTCAGATACGGGGCCGTGTAATTTTGCTATTAGCTTATCGGCTTCAATAAAGTCGCTGTCTTTGAATTTTGATTCGTATGTAACGCTGTTCGTCCCGAAAGCATCGCAAATCATAGGTATCAAGCTTAGCCCACAAATAATCATTGGCTCTCTTGCCACCAACTTTGCTGATCCGGAATTACTTATTTTTGAAGCATTCGTGGAAAGATCAAATCTTACAAAACTTGAATTCGAAACAGTACCTAGATCCTCCTCTATGCAAATAGATAGATGCTTATATACTAGTTCCTTGTTTAGATTATCCCAAGAGATTCGCTTTTTAAATTTTTCAAGTGCTGGAGGGTAAGCATTCAATGAGATGTTTATGCAGAAGTCTGGAGTAAGTCGGAGAGGGGGGGGCATTCCTGAATTATTTGCTTAGGGTCGGGACCCACACCAATGAATAATAATTCAGGTAATGTTTCCAGATTGATACGATTACCGTAAGCAATGTCACATGTACTTTGAACCATTCTTTTAATGTATGTCTTGGCAGCAGAGGGTAATTCTTCAAAGGTTGTACATTTAGTAATATCTTCAGTCCATACAGGTAATGATTCATAGACTGGTTTTAGGGACTTTCTTATGTTTTCTCTTCTCGGTACCTTAGTTACTTTTCTGCCATCAGAATCTTCGTAGGCTACGCAAATTTTTAATTCGTCAAGCTCGCCATTAAGACAACTAAGTGCATCAAGTTTATTAATAACTAGCCAATCAAAGCCACCGAACTTTAAGGCATTACCTTTCTCTACGGCATCAAACCAACCAACCATCCTCTGCCTTCCGGTCGAGGTTCCAAATTCCATTTTAGCTAATTTTTGAGCAAGTCTATTTTTTTCGGGGTCAATGTAAGTTAGAAAATGATGAGTCCCAACTTTAGTATCATAGGCTTTACAGCATCCAACTTGGGATATTTCTCGTATTGGAATTCCTGCTGATTGGAAAATTTCACTGGAAAAAGTATGAGATGCAGTGACATTTGGAGTGAATCCGTGCCTTTTATCTAGCCAATAGGCTTGTCCGAATTCTACCACAACTGATTTATTTTGGTTGAGCTTATCAAGCATTAATGAGCGGATGTCGGATATACAACCAACTAGCTTTTGTCCAGCAGCCCAATATGTGTCCTCTAGTAATTCAAAATCAAGGCTGTATGGTTGATCTTTTACAAACTTTTTGAAGTTAAACTCATCTTCTGAAAAAATTCCTTCGGTAATTGCTTCTTTATTAGCTTTGGTCTCTGCAATGGTAAGTATTTCAAAAAACTTAAACCAATCTTCTTCTTTTACTTTACACACATGCCGGATGGTATCGAGAGCACGACTTACGCGAAATTTTAAGTCTTTAGCAAAAAGTGAACGATCTTCACAGAATGCTTGATAGAATATTTGCCACTGACCAGTTTCATCACAGTAGGCAGGACTAATACCTCTTCCTGTTGAACCCCGACTTTCTTGTCCAAGTTGGTTCACTCTGTAATTCTCCCAGGCCAAGTCTAGTAACCTGTGAGACAAGTCACTCATCTGGCATCTTTCGTCTATCCTGAGGCGATCGAGAACGGATATATCACGACTTTCCAGTGGCAATGCTTCCCAGAGGAATTTTCTTGGATCTGCAACAACTCCGGATCCTATGAGTAAGTCACTGACTTCTGGATTTCCAACGCCAGATGGTAGCAGATTAAGTTTTAACCCCGCGGCCGTGTGTCCAGCGTTGGCCCCGCCGTTTGCTTTCATTACACCACTAACAGGGTTGTTCGTTAAAGACTTTATCTCATCAAGGATTTCATGGACGACTCGCCCTTTACCCTCATCCCCCATGCTTATGCCAAGAACAGAAATTAGAGGGTGAAATTTATTTTGCGAAGAAGTATTCATTCTCGTAAATGTAAACTAGGAGCGTGGATACTCGCTGTTCTTAATTTCAATCACATCATGAGTTGAAGATTCTTTTTGACCCGCAGGAGTGACTCGTACGAAACGAGCATTAGATTTTAGCTCGGGAAGTTTGCTAGCTCCTAAGTATCCCATACCAGACCGAATACCTCCTGCTAGTACATTAATAGTCTCTGTAACAGAGCCAGCGACTTCCTTGAGCGCTTCTATCCCCTCAGCAGCACTCTTTGATTCTAAATCTTTTGATGAGTGACCATACCTTGCTGCCGATCCATCTTTCATTGCTTCAAGGCTGCCCATACCTCGGTACTGCTTATAGTACTTTCCTTCGATCTCAATGATTCTTCCCGGGGCCTCTCGGCAGCCTGCAAGCAAGCTTCCGCAAATAACTCCATCTGCTTGCGTTAGAGCCTTAACAATATCACCTGACTTGGAGATGCCTCCGTCTGCAACTATGGAAGTACCCGTTGATTTTGCCTTCTGTGAAGCCGCATAAAGTGCACTCATTTGAGGAATGCCCACTCCAGCTACTATTCTTGTAGTGCATATAGATCCGGGACCCTGCCCAACTTTGATGATTTCAGCTCCGGCATTTGCAAGAAATTCAACTCCTTCTCCAGATGTAACATTTCCTGCCATAATAGAAAGATCTTGGAATTCTTCTCTGATAAGTGAAGTTGCTTGACCTACTCCAAGGGTGTGACCGTGAGCGGTTGAAATTGCTATCATGTTTAGTCCTTTTTCAACCATGTCGCCTATATGGGAAATTAATGATTGCTTATCTAGTTCGCCATCCTTGTTTCGAGGGATACAAACCGCAGCTCCGCAAAGTAATTTAAATTGTTCATCCCTAGCGGGCTTTAGGTGGTTACCAGCTTCGCCCATGATTCGCTCAATGTCACTTAGTGTGTAGAGACCGCATAATTTATCATTATCATCAACGACCAATAGTTTATGAATACCGATGTGATCACTGAAGAATTGGTCGGCAGTTTCAATTGGGTCATCTCCAATATCTTTCTGTTTCACAGTGTAAACTTCGTTACGTGCAAGCATCCCTTCAGTAACCTTTCGATTGCGGTATCTATGCTTTACCACTCTTCCTGGAAGTAATCCGAGTAACTTTCCATTTTCTTCTACAATGGGAAAAGTTCGAAATTGAAAGCCTTTGCTTTCTATTAGCTCTAAAACATCACCAACATTTTTATCCGCGGTAATAGTTATTGGATCCTGTATAAGTCCGTGAACATGGTATTTTACTCGGGCAACTTCTTTCAGTTGCTGGCGATTACTCATATTATAATGAAGTATGCCCATTCCTCCGCACAATGCCATGGCAATTGCCATATCTGACTCTGTTACCGTGTCCATATCTGATGATAAAATCGGTAAGTTGAGTTTAATTCTTTCTGTAAGTTGGGTTTCTAAATTAGCAGCACTTGGAAGTACATCCGAGTAACATGTGGCCAACGATATGTCATCGAAGGTTAAACCAGTAGGTTTGATCTGCTCAAAGAATTGATCCGCGGGGAGAAAAATTTCCTTATCCATGCTTGGGTAATTTGTCATTAAGGGACATAATTTTTATATGTCTGAATTAAACCATGGTCTCAAGTATATTTGATGGAAGCAGCAAGGGAATTTAAATTTATAAGCAGAAAGTTTGTGGAACCCCACATTTCTTCAACTTTTACTTGGGTACAACGGGATTCCGTTGTCTTGAGAGAAAAGATAGAATCGGGACAATTTGCTTACGGTGAAATCGCACCGGTTCCTGAATTTCCTGATCAGCCTAAAATTATTGATATTATCGAAGATGCAAAGAAATGGGCGAATAATCAGAAACTGGATCAAGTAAACTCATTACTACCGGCTCTATCCTGTATAGACTGTGGAATTTGGCATGAGTTTGGTGAGAGAAAATTCGACAAAGTAAGGAGTTCAATTCTTCATACCTCTAGTAATAATGACCATTTTTCTCCTACCATGAAGAGAAAGATTGGTATTCTTCCAATTGTTGACGAAATTAATAAATGTAAGAAATGGCTCAATGGATTACCTCAATCTTGTATCGTGAGACTTGATGCAAATGGTTCTTTGAGTATTGACGAACTGAAAAGATGGATAGAAGAAATGGCAGAAGAACAACGAATCCAATACATTGAACAGCCACTAAAAGAAGCATTATGTGATGAATTATTCGTATTGGCTGAAGATAGTCCAGTTCCGCTCGCAATTGATGAAAGCATTATAGCGATGGGTGGGCCTAATGTTGCCGCAAATTCAGGATGGAAAGGTTTTTATATTCTGAAGCCGACTTTGCTTAATAATTGGAGTATGACCATTGAGTTTGCCCGGGAGAATCCACTGAAGACCGTTTTTTCAACTGTTTTTGAATCGCCTTTTGGCTATGAGGCTCTCCTTCGAGTTTGTTGTCACTCACAATTAGAGGCTGGTATTACTCGTGAGCCATATAGAAATCTAACTTCGGAACTTCCATGTCATCATCAGACTGAATTGTTCGCACCAGCAGCAACTCAATCGGAATTAGCTGAACTTTGGGAAAAACTATAATTTTATGGATTTTACCGCTCAAAAAATCTGGGGAAACCCAAAATGGTCTACTGAAAAGAAGTCATTAGTTTATGCCCAGTCTGTATTTAAAATATTGGGAGCCAGAGGATCAGTGAATATGGACCAAATTTCACCTTCAACTATGGTCATTGATTCTGAAATGCCAGAGGGTAGACTCGGCTTTAAAACAAGTGGGACAACGGGTAAACCTAAACAAATAATTCATACAATTAATGGATTAGAAAAAGCTTATATTCGCCTTCGAGAATTTTTAGGCACGGTTGCTCCTTTTAATGCTGTATCCTGTCTGCCAATTTTTCACATCGGTGGATGGATGCAAGTCATGAGATCTTTTTTTTCTGAAGGAGAGGTTTATTTTATCAACTATCGTGATTTTAAATTACCAGAACTTTCATCAATCTTGTCACAACGGTTTGTTTCATTGGTGCCAGCACAACTGTTTGAATTACTTAAATCAAAGGTTGCATGTCGAAATCTCAGGTTATGTAGAGGTATTTTTTTGGGAGGTGCGGAAAGTAATCATTTGTTATTGGCTCGTGCACGAGAGGAGGAACTACCGCTTCTTTCATGCTATGGATTGACCGAGACTGCAGGAATGGTTACAATTTTAGAGACGGAAGATTTCATGAATGGAATTGAAGGTGTTGGCAAGGTGATGCCAGATGTTTTACTCAGGAGAGATTCTAAGGGTAGGATTTGCATCAAGTGTAAAAGCCTATCGGGTCCAGAAGCAGAAAAGCAGAATAGTTTTTCGAATGATTGGTTTACCACCTCAGATGTCGGGCATTGCAATCACCAAGGCTATTGGCAGATTTCCCACCGTATTGACCGAGTAATTAATTCGGGTGGTAAAAAAGTGTTTCCTGAAGTCGTAGAGAAAAAAATCCTCTCTTTTCCTGAAGTTAAAGCGTGTAGGGTTTCACATTTGAATGACCTTAAATGGGGTCAGAAAATAATCGCTCTCGTAAGTCCCTCTGGTATCAATACTGATGATCTTGATATGTTTTTACGAAAGGAATTAGAACCATTTCAAGTTCCTAAAGAATATATTGTGATAGATGAGATTCCCTTGGATTTTAAGGGAAAATAAAAAGGGTTCTGATTAAACTTCCTTTACGATCTCGTCCGCTAGTCCGTATTCTATTGCTTCTTCAGCATTTAAGTAAAAGTCGCGATCAGTATCCTGCTGGATTTTGTCTAGGGGTTGCCCTGAAGTTTTGGCAAGGATTCCGTTTAATTCTTCCCGCAATTTTTCCATTTCTTGAGCTTGTATATTGATATCAACAGCAGCGGCTACCATTCGACCGGTAATTAAGGGTTGATGAATAAGTACTCTTGAATGGGGATAAAGTAACCTTCTTCCTTTGGTTGCTCCGCACAATAATATTGACCCCATACTTGCAGCCATTCCTGTTACAACAACAGCAATCGGTGATGAAATGAGTTGCATCGTATCAAAGATTGCCATACCGGCAGTTATTGAACCGCCAGGGGAATTTATATAAAAGGTAATTTCTTTACCTGGATCTTTGGTTTCTAAATAAAGTAGTTTCTCAGTTAAATCTCTTGCTGAGCGGTCACTAACTTCTCCCCACAGGAAAATCTTACGTTCTTCAATAAAATTGCTTTGAATAAGTTCTGTAACTGAACTTGGTTTCTTGTCTTTTTCTTCACTCATTAAAGTTTTTCTATCAAATATTTATAAAGAGTCGAGCATCTGTATTCTTCTGCTATGCCTACCGCCTTCGAAATCTGCTGCAAGCCAAGCGTCAATAATTTTGATGGCCAAGTCACAGGTTATCTGTCTTTCACCAATTGCAATTATGTTAGCATTGTTGTGTTCTTTTGCAAGTTTTGCGGTTTCTTCGGACCAGCAAAGAGCACAGCGGACTCCTTTAACTTTGTTTGCAGCTATTGCTTCTCCGTTTCCACTTCCTCCGAGGACTATAGCTAAGTCAACCAAAGATTGAGAAACAGCTTCGGCTGCTGGAACAATAAAATCTGGATAATCAACCGAATCTTCTGAGAATGTACCAAAATCTTTGGTCTCGTGCCCTTGATTGTGTAAATGCTCTTTAATGGCTTCTTTATACTTAAAACCAGCATGGTCAGTTCCTAGGGCAAACTTTAAAATATCTTTTTTCTCAGACATAACGAAAAGTGTAAGTATCAGAAAACCAGATTTAAAGTAATCCGAGTTCCATTTTGCCTTCCTCTGAAATTAAATCCTGAGTCCAAGGTGGATCCCATACAATTTCGACTTCAGCTTCATCTACACCTGGCAATTCCATTACCTTTCCCTTAACATCATCAGCGATAACAGGTCCCATCCCGCAACCAGGTGCGGTGAGAGTTAGATCTACAAAAGCAACACGACCCCTATCAGTCAGATTTTCTATTTCAACACGATATATAAGCCCAAGATCTACTACATTTACAGGTATTTCAGGATCAAACACAGTTTTTAGATTCTCTCTAATTTCATCTTCGCTAGCAGGTTTTGCGTCAGAATTATTGCTGGACTTGGAAGCGTTGCAATTTTCTTCGCCCAATGCATCTGCATCTCTAGCAGCAATCCTATACATTCCCTGTAATGTCATGACGGTGAAATTCCCACCAAGTCTGTGAGTTATCGTTACTTTTTCTCCGCTACCGAGAGTAAATTCTTCACCGTGTGGAATGAGTGTGGCGATCACATCCCTTGTAAGGATTACTTCATCTTGTGAATTCGACATAATCTTATGATTTATTAAAGTGTGACGAAACAATATCCCTAACTTTCGTAGAGGTTTCTTCTTTTGGAATTTTACTAATAATTTCTTCTAAAAATCCCAAGGAAATAAGTGATTCCGCAGTTTTTTTATCGATACCTCTGCTCAGTAAATAAAAAAGTTCTTCTTGGTCAAGCCGGCTTGTGGTGGCTCCATGTGTACATTTTACATCATTTGCGAGTATTTCTAAACCAGGGAGGGAGTCAGCTTCAGCTTCTTTAGTGAGAACCAGATTACGGTTCGTCTGAAGAGCGTTAGTCTGCTGGGCTTCTTTATCAACTCTTATTAGACCAGCGAAGATCGATTTTGCCTCTTCTTGTAATACATTTTTGCTCAATAAATTACTTGAGCAGTGAGGGGCTATATGATGTTGTTCGGTACGCTGGTCAAAAAGCTGTTCATTTTTTCCTGATACAAAAGAATAGTTTTCAAAATTAGCCCCTTTGCCAGTTAGATTACCTTTTGTTTCAATACGAGATTGCGATCCTCCTAGATAACACTCCACATTAACCACAGATGAGTCGGCATTGAGAATAAAGTTTTCGAGATTATGAAAGCTCGAACCGTTACCAAGATTTTGTATGAGAACTCGTCTAAGTTTCGCCCCTTTTCCAAGAATGAAATTTGTTAAGTTTGAGAGTGCACCACTTGATTGAGTATCTTTTGATGTAAAGTTTTCGATTATGGTGAGTTCAGTAAAATCACCAAGAATGATAAAGTTTCTGTGAAAAGTGGCTTGGTTTACAGCAGGGCAATAATGATCAACAGTTAAATTTAACGCCTGACTTTGATTTTTATCTACCTTGATAAATAACCCATTATTGAAATATGAATTGATTAATTGAAAGCTTTCCGTTGCACCTAAATTTGGTCCACTGGAATTTACAAAATCTGTTAATACATCAGGTTGCTCCAGTAAAATGCTATCAATTGAATCAACTGTTATACCGCTTTCTTCTGTAACCCCATTAAATTTAATAGAATGTTGTGCTTCTGCGATTTGATTGAAATTAGTGTAGCCAAACCTCGACTTTGGGGAAAAACGCCACCTTTCGTCTTTGACGGAGACTTGATTTGCAGACTGCAGTCTTTCCCATGAATCTTTACGACTATCGGCAAGCCAACCGGGTTCCCATGAATGTTTGGAAGAAAATTTTTCAAAGAATTCTTTGGATGAAAGATTGATGTTAGAATCAATTTCAGAATTTAGTTTCTCAGATATCATTATCCTACTGAACCTTCCATTTCTAAGTCTATGAGTCTTTTAAGTTCGACGCTGTATTCCATAGGGAACTCCCGGATCAAGTCATTTACAAATCCGTTTACGCAAAGGCTCATTGCATCCGCTTCGCTCAAGCCTCTTTGTTGCATATAAAATATTTGCTCAGCACTGACCTTGGATACGCTTGCTTCGTGTTGAACCGTATGATCGTCGCCTTGCACTGTAATTGCAGGATAGGTGTCAGTTTGACTGTCAGAATTAATGAGCAAAGCATCGCATTCAGTGTTGTTCTTACAATGCTTTAAATGACCTGGCATTTGTACTAGACCACGGTATGTTGAACGACCTTCTCCAATTGAGACTGATTTTGAAATTACATTACTGGTAGTTTCATCGGCTGCATGTACCATTTTTGCACCTGTGTCTTGATGCTGCCCATCATTTGCAAGTGCAATGGATAATACTTCTCCCCGTGCTTTTCTGCCGCGCAGTACCACTCCAGGGTATTTCATAGTTAATCGGGAACCAATATTGCAATCTATCCACCTGACCTCAGATTCTTCATGAGCCATGGCACGTTTGGTTACAAGATTGAAAACATTGTTAGACCAATTTTGTACAGTTACATATTGAATTTTAGCGCCCTTCATTGCCACGAGTTCAACCACTGCACTATGCAAGGTTGAAGTTTCAAATTTCGGTGCTGTACAACCTTCCATATAAGTTATTTCCGAGCCTTCATCGGCAATAATCAATGTTCGCTCAAATTGTCCGAAATTTTCTGCATTTATTCGAAAGTATGCTTGAAGTGGCTGTTCAAGTTTAACCCCTGGTGGAATGTATATAAAGCTACCACCACTAAATACAGCACTATTCAGTGCTGAAAATTTATTATCAGAAGTAGGTATGACTTTACCGAACCATTTCTTAAATATTTCAGGATACTCTTTAAGTCCTTCCGTTGACCCCACAAAAATAACGCCCTTATCAGATAGATCGTCTTTCATCCTTGAGTAAGCGGCTTCGCTATCAAATTGAGCTTCTACTCCAGCAAGAAATTTTCTCTCTTGCTCAGGGATACCTAATCTTTCAAAGGTCTTCTTTATATCATCAGGGACTTCTTCCCATGTACGGCTAGGCATTTGACCTTTGGATAAATAATAACGAATGATATCAAAATTGATATTTTCAAGATCTTTGGTCGCCCAATGGGTGGGCATAGGTTTTTTTTCAAAGGTCTTGAGAGCTTTTAACCTAAAATCTTTGACCCAGGAATCTTCACTTTTAACATCTGAAATATATTTTACCACATCTTCAGATAGTCCTACGCCTGCGTCGAATTCGTAATCTGTATTGTAATGAAAGTCACCTTTGTCACGATCTACCTCAATTGGATTAGCTTTTATCATTTTTGAATTTTCTATTTTGTTTAAGCTGCTATTTCTTCTTTTATCCAATCATATCCCTTGGCTTCTAGTTCTTTTGCCAGTTCTTTATCACCGGATCGTACGATTTTCCCCTCCCACATGACATGAACTTTATCTGGAACAATGTAGTCCAATAATCTTTGGTAGTGGGTGATCACTAAAAAACCACGATTTTCACTACGCATCGAGTTTACTCCCCCTGAAACTACTCGCAGAGCATCGATATCTAAACCGCTGTCAGTTTCATCTAGGATACAGAATTTTGGATCAAGCATTGCCATTTGTAAGATTTCACATCTTTTTTTCTCACCACCAGAGAACCCATCATTGAGAGATCGAGATGTAAATTTACGGTCCATGCCAAGATCATCCATTTTTTTGTACAGATCTTTGTAATAATCGACTGCTTTAAAAGACTTTGTATCTTCCATTCTAGACTGTATCGCTGCACGAATAAAGTTAGCAATACTGACACCTGGAACCTCAATCGGATATTGAAACGCGAGGAATAGTCCAAGTCTTGAAATCTCATCGGGTTCTAAACCTAGAAAGTTTTGTCCATCCAACTCAGCAACCCCATCCGCAATCTCGTAAGTTGGATGACCTGCAAGAGCTTTCGATAGGGTGCTTTTCCCGCTGCCATTAGGACCCATTATCGCGTGAACTTCACCATCAGGAACTTCGATAGAAAAATCTTTAAGGATTGGTTTGTCGTCAATATTTACTGACAAATTCTGTACTTTAAGAGTACTCACTGTATAATAATTTAATTGTTGGAGGGGAGAATCCCGTGAAATGATAGGTCAAATCCGGAATGTGCAAATCCGTCAGGAATGATCGAATTTAGAGATTGAAGAGTTTGCGAATTGATCGGCAGATCGATGATTTTTCCCGTATCCGCACATTTAAAATGAGCGTGTGGGGACAAATTTGGGCAATATCTAGAGGAAGATCTGTCCAAGTTGATTTTCTTAACTAGTCCGCAATCAACAAAAGTTTCCAAGCAGTTATATACTGTTGCATATGATATTTTAGGAAGCTTTTTACGAACTCGTAAGAAAATATCGTCTGCGGTTGGATGATCTTTCTTTTCTAAAATGACATCGTATACGCAAAGTCTTTGTTTTGTAGAACGAAGCCCCTTTTTTTTCAAGGAATCCTGTAGAGGAATCGTTTGAAGATCGTTTGATTTGGATGTCATTCATCCAATCTTACTCAGACTATTTTGATTCGCAAGTTTAATTAGAATAATTCTAATTAAGCGTAGGTAAATTAATAATCAGTGTAAGTAATCAAACCCCACAATGCAGTTGTTTTATCACCGCTAAAGTCTCTTCTATTCCAAATTTCATTTGATTTGAGTCGAATAGTTCCTGTTTCAACAGGTTGGAATGAATTACGCGAATGAGTAAGAGCTCCAGCCGCATTGAAATCTTTTGAAAAGTATTTTTTAGGGTTTGGTAAATATTTACATCCAGAACCCATCAAGATACAGAACATCACAATCAGGAAGGCTGAAAATCTTTTGAAATAGGGTATATGATATATCATTTCTTGCATTTCAATATTTGTTTGAGCTTGAGTCAATTGATTTTTTGCATCCTTTATTGATTGAGCCTAACAAAATAATTTAGTAATAAATTTACCCTTATGTCTAAAGAAAATTCCCTCTTGGAAGAAATTGTTGCTCTATCAAAACGCAGAGGCTTTGTATTTCAATCTTCAGAAATTTATGGCGGTTTTAACGGCTTTTTTGATTACGGACCACTTGGGGTGGAGCTAAGGAAGAACATCAAGGATGCTTGGTGGGAGGATATGGTGAAGAGGCGTGATGATATGGTTGGCTTAGACTCGGGAATAATTATGAACCCAAAGGTTTGGAAAGCATCTGGGCATATCGATGGTTTCACAGATCCAATGGTTGATTGTAAGGAATCAAAACTTCGCTACCGGGCTGATCAACTATTTGCATCTGAAGTTATCGTTGATGGCGAAAGTCTTGGGTGGGTCTCACTGATAGAATCCGAAAATATGCAGTCCGAAGCTGAATCTATGGCTGAGTCCATGAAACGGAAGGCAGCAAAACAGGGTAAGCTTGAAGGAATTATCCTAAAGCCATACGATGAATTAACAGAATCTGAGCAATCCCTCGTTCCATCACCTGCGACAGGTAAACCCGGTAGCCTTACTCCACCACGGGATTTTAATATGATGTTTGAGACGCATGTCGGAGCATTAAGAGATGGGTCTTCTTTATCTTATCTTAGACCAGAGACTGCTCAGGGTATTTTTGCTAATTTTAAAAATGTGGTAGATACTGGACGGGTAAAGGTTCCTTTCGGAATAGCTCAGATTGGTAAAGCTTTCCGAAATGAAATAACTCCCAGAAATTTCATTTTCAGATCCCGTGAATTTGAACAGATGGAAATCGAGTATTTTATTCCACCCGGTGAGGATGAATGGCCGAGATACCATAAAGAGTGGATAAATACTCGAAGAGATTGGTTTTCATCAATTGGGCTGCCGCCTGATTGTCTAGGGGAAGAGATTCATCCCAAACACAAACTTGCACACTATGCAAAAGCTTGTACGGATATTACATTCAAGTTTCCATTTGGTGAGCATGAACTGGAGGGAATTGCGGCAAGGGGAAATTTTGATCTTACCCAACATCAGGAACATTCAGGGAAAAATCTGGAGTATTTTGATGAGGAAAGGAAAGCAAAATACCTGCCTCATGTAATTGAACCAAGCTTAGGGGTGGACCGGACTTTTCTCGCAGTGCTTTGTTCTGCATACACAAAAGATGAAGTTGGAGGAGAAAAACGTACAGTGTTGAAGTTTCATCCACGAGTTGCCCCGATAAAGGTTGGCATATTTCCTTTAGTTAAGAATAAACCCGCTTTGGTGGAGCGTGCTCAAGAAATTTACAAGATTATGCAACGCCGTTGGAATGTAATTTATGATCAATCTGGTGCCATCGGTCGTCGTTACAGGAGAATTGATGAAGCTGGTGTGCCTTTTGGTTTAACAGTCGATTTCGACACAATTGAAGGCGATGGTTCTGTAACCTTACGTAACCGTGACACAACAGAGCAACAGAGGGTAAGTGTTGAAGAAGCTGTTGCTATGATTGAAGGTGAAGTTAATCCCTGAAATTTATAGAAGAGTTACAATGATTTCAGAGTGGAATCTTAGCCTCCTGTTTAAAGCTTAACTGAGTCAATTATTGGTGTGACTTCCAGTCTACCATAACCATTTGTAGTCTCTTCCTTTGGTTCCATACATTCCATTGTAAGCGAAACGCAATATCTATGGATTCCTCTTCATTCGGTATACTATCAGCCATACGCCAAGCGATACCTGAAACGGGGTAGTTGCCATTATGTATCGCGAATTGAAAATGATCACCTGAACCGACTTTTCGAGGTTTACCAGCCAACCGCACATTCTTGATTCCCAGAATTGGTTCGGGGTTACCCTGACCGTACGGAGCTAGCATCTCCAATTCTTCAAGTAATTGGTCATTCAATTCCTGCCTCTCTATAAATGAATCAATTTTAATCGATGGTTCAGCCATTGAATTGCCCATTAGCTGACTAACCACATCGACGAATTTTTTCTTAAATGCAGAAAGATCTTTTTCTTTAATACTAAGACCTACTGCTACGGGGTGACCTCCCCAATGAGTAAGGAGGTTTTGGCATTCGGCCAAGGCTTTGACTAAATCAAGACCCTTAATTCCTCTGCCTGAACCCCGGTATTCTTCATTGTCTGATTTTGCCAAAACAAGGCATGGTTTATTTAGTGAATTGGCAAGCTTACCTGCAACAATTCCCACAACCCCAGGATTCCATGACTCAGTATCTCCATCTACGACCACAGCAGGTTTATCTGAAAATGAATCTGTTGCCTGTTTTTTCGCTTCTTCAGTCAGTTGGGATTCAATCACTTTCCTCTGTTCATTGTATGCGTCCATTTGATGTGCTAGCTTGTCACACTTGATATCCTCATTCTCCAAGAAAAGTGAAGTTGCAACAGTCGGGTCATCCATCCTCCCGCAGGCATTGATCATTGGAGCTAGTTTGAAAGTAACATCTTCACTTCCTGGATATCTGGATTGATCAATTTTACCGGCGTGTAAAAGAGCTTTTATTCCTGGAGATGGCGAATGCTTAAGATGCTTTAATCCAAACTTGGCGATAATCCTGTTTTCTTTCTGCAGAGGAACTAAGTCTGCAATTGTACCTAGGGCAGAAAGGGGTAAATAATCTTTCATGCTAACATTTTTAGCAGTTTGGTTCCCCTGGTTTCGTAAGCTTTTGATTAAAGCATGAGTTAATTTAAAAGCAAGACCAGCCGTACAGAGGTGAAACCATGGACTTCCTTCTTCATGATGAAGGTGTGGGTTTAAAATAATTGGAATTTTAGAAATTTCACCTTTTGCTTGATGATGATCTACAATAATTAGATCAATTCCCTTACTTTTGAGAAAATCGGCTTCCTCCAAAGAGTTTGTACCACAGTCCAATGCAATGACAAGCGAGGCTTTTTTTCCCAATAATCCTCTTGTCAGGACCTTTTCACTTAATCCATACCCTTCATCTTTTCTCTTTGGTATGACATAGCTTGATTTACCCTCAAACAAAGTGATCGTTTTTTGAATAATACTTACAGAAGATATTCCATCTACATCATAGTCACCCACTAAAAGTATCTCTTCGTTTTTTACAATTGCGTCAATAATACGTCCCACTGCTTCTTCCATATTTGGAATGTCGAATGGATCTTGTAAATGGGCTAGTTTTGGAGATAGAAATCTATCCGCTTCATCGATTGAAGAAATATTTCTTGAAGAGAGTAATTTAGCAATTAAGGTAGAAACATTCAGTTTTTTCTCTAATCGACTTGCTACTTCAGCAACAAAGGCTTGTTCTTCCCATTTCATAGGAAGTATCTCCCTTTAATGTTTTAAGAGTTAAATTATTTTGAAGTTGAAGTTTGCCAGTCATATTTTGGCAAAATTTCGCCTTCCTCTACATGTTTGCGGTCTCCTTTGTGCCAGAAGTAAAATATTGGACTTGCAATAAAGATGGAGGAGAAAGTTCCTGTTATGATTCCAATGACGAATACAAAAGCAAAATCATTAATAATACCGGCACCGAATACCCAAAGAGAAAATGCAGCAAGTAAGGTAGTGAAGCTGGTTATGATTGATCTCGATAAAACGCGATTAATCGCAATCAGAATAATTTTTCTAAGATTAGTCACGGGATTGAGTTCGAGTTCTTCACGTATCCGGTCAAAAACAACAATCGTATCATTGATGGAATAACCAACGATCATCAAAATCGATGCGATCATAGGGGCTGTAAATTGCCCCGAACATAAAGTCCCACCCGAAATATAACCAAAAAGAACAAAAAGACCTACAGTCATGAGTACATCGTGAACCGTGGCAACTACAGCCCCAATTGCATAACCCATTTCAAAGCGAATGGCCACATAAAGGAGAATCCCCAGGAGAGCAACTAAGACAGATGATATCGCATCGCTAGTTATTTGATTGCTCACAGAAGCTCCAATATTACTGAGACCTTCTTCAATAAGTTCGGCAGTTGGGAATTTACTTTGCAGTAATGACAATGCTTCTCTTCCTTTGCCAATTTCGGTCTGTAATACCAAACGGGAAGCTTCTTCACCGGACCCTACTTCTGAACGGTAAACATGTTGAACTTCACCCACATCTGAGGTTGAAAATGTATCATCCAGGTCGGCTGGATCAATTTGGTTGGAGAAAGAAGCAATCGTTTCTTCTCCTCCACGAAAATCAATTCCTAAAATTCGATCCTTGTTTTGGTAGATAGAGGCAATACCTACGGCAACTACAGCCCACGATACGAAGAATGCCAATTTACGGTACTTGTGAAAATCGATTCCATCTCGGGGATTACATTTTTCAATTGCAGAGAAACTTATTAAATTCTTTGTACCGATCGAAAGTAAAACGGAGAGTAGAAGACGGCTGATAAATAGGGCACAGAAGACAGATGTGACAATACCGATGGCTAAGGTTATACCAAAGCCTTTGACTGGTCCGGTACCTAGCCAAATCAAAATGCTTGCTGTAATAAGTGTAGTGAAATTAGCATCAATGATAGTTGAAAAAGCTTTTTCGTAGCCACCGACAAGGGCATTCTCAGAGCTTTTCCCTGCTTTTAGTTCCTCCCTTATTCTTTCAAATATCAAAATGTTTGCATCCACAGCCATCCCAATTGTCAGCACAAGGGCAGCCATTCCAGGTAAGGTAAATGTTGCGTGGAAAATTCCTGCCAAAAATGCGACTACTAACAGTACATTTGTTCCCACTGAGAGGACGGCCACTAAGCCACCTGCTTTGTAGTAGACAATCATGAAAGCAATGACCAAAACAGCACCCAGAATACAGGCTTGAAGACTACTACTCAATGCTCCAGATGCGAGGGTAGGGGAAACCTCATATTTTTCACCTATGGTAAGAGAAACCTTAAGAGGATTATTTAGGATGTCAGACAGCATTTTAGCTTCTCTTTGATTGAAATTCCCTTCGATGACGGCACTACCTCCATCAATTTTTTGCCTTACTGATGGAGCACTCTCAAGTTGCCCATCCAATACGATCGCCATACGCCCAGGTTGTCCGGTTACCGGATCAGACATTTGTGCCACTTCCCCAGTGAGGTCAGCAAAAATTTGAGAACCTTCTGATGTAAAGTCTAGACCAACTTCCCAACCACCCATTTGATCCTGTCTAGGATACGCTTTTTCAATAATGTCTCCATCTGCAGACCATAGCCGACGAATCCATATTGGGCGTTCGTTAGGTTCAGCATCGCTTCGAAGCATCGCTACATAGGGAATACCCTCGTCGTCGGTCCATTCTTCTCCTGTTTGAGGAGGTGGAGCATTGGAATCCACATTTACAATGCGAAATTCTAATTTTGCTGGTTTCTGCAAATCTTCGACCATCCCGGGATCTTGCTTCGTCGTCCGGTCAGGAATTTGAATTTCGATCGCATTATCTCCTTTTTTCCTGACCATTGTTTCAGCTACTCCAAATGCATTCAACCGATCACTCATGATTTCAACAACTTTATCCATGGCGGATGTTCCGGATGGAGAATTGCTTTCGCTTTCATTTAAGTCAGTGACTTCCATGGTAAATGCGATACCTCCGCGCAAGTCTAACCCTCGTTTAATGGCAGCTTGGGAACCTCTAAGCAGTGATCGTAATACAGCTTCGTTCCTCTTTTCTCTGTCTTTAATATGATTTGCTCGAATGCCGGGTTTAACAACGGTAGGTATTAATCTAGATGCTACCGTCCCTAAAACTCCTTCTGGTGATTTGAAAAAAGCAGAGTAATCCAAACGATTTGTAGTGCCGAAATCACGGAGTGCTTTGTAATCTAGCTTGCTATCCTCGGGAAGTTGCCTGCGAAGTGTGTCAACCACTTCGTCGAATGTCTCGTAGCCAACGTGGTTTGAAGAGTTAGCATCGCTCGTAGCCTGATCTGATGCATATTCTCCAAGCTCTCTGTCTTCGAAAGGTGATACCAACCCGAAGCTGATAAAAATAATTACTAAAACGAAAAAAAGCTTCCAAACTTGATTCTTATTCATGGCTATTAATTTTAATCCCTATTTCAGGGAAAGGGTGTAAAATAAACTTTACTCAACTTTTGCAGAGACCGCATCTTTAGCGACCTCTACTTTTACATTTTCTGCAATTTTCACAACTACTCGATCATCTTTTACACCTGTAACCGTACCAAACATACCACCGATGGTCTTGACATTATCCCCTTTTTCCAGGGCACTTATCATTTTCTGATGTTGTTTCTGTTTCTTTCGTTGTGGAGCAATCAATAAAAAATAAAAGGCAACAAATATAAGAATCATGGGAAGGAAACCCATAAGTCCACCACCGCCTGATTCACCAGTTTGTGGTGCCATTGCTAAAATATCGATAATAAGAGAGTTGTTTGTTTGGAACATAATAAAGCGTAGTAGTAAAAACTTAATTCAATTGGTTTGCAAGCATCTATAGGCGGGATCCACAGATGGCATTTATCAATCTTTTAAATTATTGAGTGATTTATCATCATTGATAATTCTTACATCCCGATGTGGGAAGGGAATTTCGATACCACTGTCTTGGAATCTGTCCCAAATGCCAAGGAGTACTTCACTACGAATATTACCGACTCCATTCGAAGGATCATCGATCCAAAACCTCAACTCCAAATCGATAGAGTTTTCGCCAAATCCTGTAAGCAAGCATTTGGGTTCGGGATCCTGCAGGGTTCTTTTCGAGGAATTCGCCGAGTCTAGGCATAATTGGATAGCATCGCGTGGATTGGCGTCATAAGAAATGCCTATGGGGACCCGCACCCTTACATTTCGATCACTGAATGACCAATTAATGACTCGATTTGTTATTAAATCCTCATTCGGAATTAAATGTTCTTTTCCATCTCGAGTTATGACCGAGGCATATCTAGCCCTAAGCGAGTTTATCCAACCATATGTACCTTCGATCTCAATCACATCACCAGGTTTAATCGAGCGATCGACTAAGAGGATGAGACCGCTGACTAAATTTGAAACAACCTTTTGCAGACCAAATCCAATACCCACACCAATCGCTCCTCCTAAGATTGCAAAAGACGAGAGATCTAATCCTATTGTGGATAAGGCTATAGCAAGACTTAGAACAACGAGGAAAGTTCTAAAGACTTTGGAGAGTAAGACCTGTAAGGATGGAGGAATATGGGGCAGTTGGCGTATTTTTTTTTCACCAGCACTCCCCAAAAGTGAACTAGCCCATAGTAGGATAAGTAAAATACCGATTCCATTAATCAAATCTAAAACTGATATTCTACGGTCACCTAATTGAAAGGCTACCATTTCAAGTAATTCAATCGTTGCAGAAAGGATTCCAAAACTTTGCAGGGCAGCTAATCCAAACAAGATGATTGCTACGGAGCTCAACCATGCTCGATTGGTAGTGAAAATACCGATCAATCTGTAAAGTAACCATGCTACAGATGCGTTGACCGCAGGTTGTATCAAATCACTTGTGGCAAAACCTAGGCTACGAAAACCTGACAACCCGAGAATCGCAAGAACCAGAAGGATCGAAGGAGGTATCAGTCGTAAACTGTACTGTTTCCACGATGTCCAACCTTTGAATTCGTTTTCATTACTGATGGTATTTTTTTGGAAAACTCTTTTCGCGATTGAAGAAAAAATGGCAGCAAGAATCGCAAGAGCGATGAGAGCAAGTAACTGATATTTTAACTCGTCATCTATCCATAGTTTCTGGATATCATTCCATGGGATTTTGTCTGATGAGAGCACTTTATGACTGATTATAGATTAATGAATCTTGGCAAATCAAAAGTGAAACCTTTATCCTGCGAGCAGAGACAGTCCAAGCTGCATGCATCCAATAATAAAACCAAGAACTGCACCTACAATTTCAATAAAACGAAATTCTTTTTTCATAAGTTCATTGAGTAACTGTTCCAATTTATCCGATGAAAATCCATTCACTCTATCTTTTACCATTTCTCTAACATCTAAACTACTTTCCAGTTTGTCACCGAGTCCAATTGAAGCTTCTGCCAGGAAATCTTTAAGTTCATTTTTGAAAAGCCCGGTTACTTTTTCCACCATTTCATCGCTCAGAAACATGGCAAGCATTGGGAAATTTTTGACAAGTTTATTGCGAATCGTCATCTCGATTCTTTTACCTACCTTATCCATGGCATCATCACTGGTTGCAAATTCTTTGATTTTATCAGAAACATCTGAAAGGGAAAACAGTTCTTCTGCCACAAGATCGCCGAGCTTTTCAGCGAGAGCTTTTTGTCTCTTCGGGAAAACTCCATGGAAAGTCAGACCCAAAATTCTGGAAGGTTCTTTTGGGTGAAAGAGCATCTTTACCGCAATATAATTTGTCATCCATCCGATCAGTGCTGCGATAAAAGGAAGAAGAAAAAGAATCCAATTCAAATCGTCATTGGCATTATGTACGGACGCGATTGTATTTGTAAAAGAAAGGTCGATGATTATCACGGGTAAAAGTTTGTTGCTAAGATCTTCGATTTAGTATCTAAAGAAAACATGTGCAAGTTTCTAATCATCTTATGTTTAGCAAGTTTTTTTACTTCCTGTACTCAAGTGATTACGATTCCGGTTAGGACTATACTTGATATGCCTACCAAAGTAGAGAGAGTCAGAACTACGACAACACATGATATTGTACCTAGTGCACTCGAAACTGCTGATTAGTTAGATATTGTTTTTTTAGATCAAGGTATACTCGCTCATTTAAAAGCGAAAAAGTAACCTTATCTCTTTCTTCGACCACCGAAAGAGACTTGTTTGCCAAACCCTCGATTTCTTTTCTTTGAAACTTGAGGTGCAGTCGGAGCCAAGCTAGAACGCTCCTCACGATATCCAAAGTCATCTACAAATTTTCGTGGAAGAGGGTTGCCCAAAAGTTTTTCAATGGAGTCA